>Ga0163151_10006710_pt1 | contig 13860 bp, 12 predicted proteins | sample OliLakLV19MP5IB2_FD_145596 | JGI IMG/M metagenome (GOLD analysis project Ga0163151, IMG submission 145596) | Freshwater microbial mat bacterial communities from Lake Vanda, McMurdo Dry Valleys, Antarctica - Oligotrophic Lake LV.19.MP5.IB-2 | ecosystem: Environmental > Aquatic > Freshwater >...
CGGTTAATATGAGTGCCTTCACCAATATCACCGGTAATATCCTGTTTGAAGCGTCGCTTGCTTCCTACGAGGCTCCTGAGTTCATTGGTAAGTTTCTCGTCAAGGAAGAGTCTGCTAGACAAGACGGCGGCACTGATATCGGTTTGGCTCCGATCGATGAAGATGCTATCATCGTTGCTGAAGGCGAAGAGTTCCACGCTGTTAAGTTCGGCGAAGACTACATCTCGATTCCTACCTCGGTTAAGCGTGGTTTGAAGATCGGTGTTACCCGCGAGATCGTGTTCTTCGATCAAACTGGTAAGCTGATTGAGCAGGCGCAGACCATTGGTGGTCGTATCGGATTGTCGAAGGAGAAGCGTATTCTCCAGACCGTCCTCGGCCTTACTAACAACTTCACCCGCAAGGGCGTTGCTCGTAACACCTACGTCGCTGCTGCTGGTAGTGAGCCTCGCGCTAACAAACTTGGCTCGACTCCGTTGGTCGACTGGACTACGCTCGACAAGATGTTGCAGCTGTTCAACGACATGAATGATGATCGTACCAGTTCCGAGCCTATCAACGTTATGCCAGATGTACTGCTTGTGCCTAAGGCGCTTGAGGTTTCTGCTAACCGTATCATGAATGTGACCGAGGTACGGCAGGTTACCAACACCAACACTACCTCAGTTGGTGGTAACCCTATCGGCAAGATGCAGGTTATCTCCTCGCCTTGGATCGCCAAGCTGCTCGTTGCTTCGGGCATCTCGGTCGCTAACGCGAAAGAGTACTGGTATGCTGGCCAGTTCAGCAAGGCATTCAAGTATCGGACTCTGTTCCCTTACCAGATGCGTGCTGCCACCAACGACAAGGACGAGTTCGATCGTGATGTCGTGGCTCAGTACCGTGCCGATGAGCGTGGCGTGCCACGTATCGTTGCGCCTTGGAATGTTGCGCAGTTCCTCAACGCGTAATAGCCAGTTAGCTGAACTTACGCAACCTCGCTATAGGTAACTGTAGCGAGGTTGCGTTCTATAGAGAAACACCATGCCATACACAAGCCTAGAGATTCGCGCTAAGCTAGAGACTACTAGAGATCAGTTGATTGATCTCAGGATTACTGTGCTTAGTAAGCCTCGTCCTACCTACAATATAGACGGGCAGGAAGTGAAGTGGGCAGAGTATCTGAAGCAGCTCGACGCATCTATTAGCCGTATAAACGAAGAGATAGCTATAGACGATGAACCTGTAGAAGGCATCACCGTAGGCTACTCCGGACCATAATATGGATACGCTCCTACAGTCCGCTATTGCGGATGATTACATGGTATTCGACGGCACCTTTACAGGAGTAGTAGAGCACCTAGCGGTAGATACCTTAGCAGACCTTAACAATGGTACTATAGCAAACGCCATAGTAACCATAACAATAGAAGGATGCCTATTCCGCAATATAGCTACTAGATCAGATAGTTCTAAGAAGCAGCTAAACCAGCGCGAAGTAGCTATAGCCGTAGACGAGTTCGTTGCGTCAGATAGAGTGGTAGAAGTACCGCTGAAGTACATAGCCTCCGTCAGAGAGGGCGACACTTTCATAGATGACACCACCCGTAAGTGGAAAGTCATAGCTGTAGATACCTGCACGTTGCAGACTAGGCTTAGACTAGGACTGAAAGCATTCGAGTAAGCAATGGGCTTCGTACTCCGATTCGGTAACCAAGCTTCGTTTGACAAAGCTTTACAAAGTGTAGTGCTTCGGTGGCATAAGAAGAAGGAAGACGTTTACAGAGTTAAGATTCGCAAACTACTTAAGATATTAATAAGACAAACCCCCGCCGATACTGGTGCAGCTAAAGGCGACACGTCAGGGGCTAGACGTGAAGTGTACAATAGCCATCCAGCGTTCGGAGCGTATGCAATAGGTAATGAAGTAGGTGAATCAGGATGGCAGATTATAGAAGATACGCATAGAGGTTCGATACGCCTACGAATCGTAAATCCTATGTGGGACTTCTACTACAAGTACGTCGAATACGACTCCAACTCTGCACACGCAGGCAATGTACGTTCAGCAGTTCAACAGTTCTTGGATGATCTAAAATGACACTACCAACTTACGAAGAGATATACCTAGGGCTGGCTAAGATAATTAGAGCAGTAGACCCTAACATGGTTATGCTGCTTAAAGGCATGCCCCAGCCTTCGCTTAAAGATGCATACGATTTCGTAGCCTTTGATTTACTAGGCGAGTTCGAGAAGGGCACTAGGAATCAAGATGGCGATAGAATGTATATCGTGCAGCTAAGCTGTAACTCCGTACACGCGGAGTTCAGAACAGATAAAAAGATTACCGCTCCTTATGCGCTAGCGTACAAGTATAAGCCTGTAATGCATCGTGCCAACCATCTTATAAATAGTAGTTGCTTCCGCATGCACGATGCTAAAATAGCGTATCTAGACCTAAGAGCTTCTGGCGATTACTCTAAGCAAGTATATCAAAACTCTCCTAGTCTTAAAGTACATACATGTGTACTATCATCTACTGGTCGTATCAACTAACTAAAGGAATATAACAATGGCCAATACTCGTAATCTTCGTGACGGCAGCATCACTATTCGTGATGGCTCTGGCACCCCTAAAGTTCTCGTCATCCCTATCAGCGATGGTGACCTTGCGTTCGAAGTGTCAGCGCTCTCTATGGTTCTTATGAACAGAGGGGTTATCGACTCGCGCCGCAGCGGAGACGAAGTTCCTTGCAGCATCAGCTTCTCGTTCACTTTTGAACAGTGGCAGTTCGCTGCTGGGCTTGCTACTGGTGTGTCTCCTAGAGACGTGCTTGCTGGCGACGGTGGCGCGATCACTGCTGGCTGGGTCAGTACTGATGCTTGCGGCCCTTGGGCTGTCACGTTGGAGTTCAAGGTCCTTGATCCTTGCAACGCTAACAAGTATGAAATCCTGACCTTCAGTAAGGTTCATATGGATAAGTTCAGTTTCAAAGAAGGCAAAGATGCCAACACTGTCTCGGTTAGCGGTACCGCTCTCCAGACCAAGCCCGCTAGAACCTACGTCTGATCCATACCGGGTTAGCGTTTTATGAAAGCCCCACAGCTATGAAGTTTAATGGTGAAGAGTTAAAGATTCGTGAAGTTACTAGTGTGACACTTCCTAGAACCACGGGCGACGTGACCTTGCAAGTCACGTCGATCCCGCTGGGAATTAGAAGAGCATACGAAGTTATCTTTCCTAAACCCCGCCCCCCGTTTACTACGACTTCGTATGTAGGTAAGCCTTCCGAGAAGGAAGCTGACTACGACGATCCAGTATTCGTTAAGGCATTCAACGAGTGGAGCTACCTTCAGAACATTTACACGTTCTATGTAGTTCTGCAAGGCGATAAGAAGTTGGTATTCGACAACACTGTCACCGATGCGGATACCCTCCGCAAGCTAGAAGCAGAGTTACGGGATGCAGGCATTACCGAAGGCGACGTAGGTATTGTGCTGCTTGCTGCTGCAGAAGCTAGCAACATCACTAGTAGAGAACTGGATGCCGCTAAGAAGGATTTTTAGTCGTTCTTGAGGAAGTAGACGTAGCGATTGCTACTGCTAAGAAAGAAAAGCTACCGGCTGGCCGCACTGCTCAATATCAGATATACCGTATCTGTGAGCGTTTCGGCCAGCCTATTTCTTGGGTAGATTCGTTATCCCGTCAAGAACTTACAGACTTGCTTGCATACGGTAGCATTCGAGACGAAGAAGATTCATACAAAGGATTTTAATTATGGACGATACCACAAAAGCTATTATCGAACTGATCCTAGACACCCGTGCTGCTAAGAAGGATATGGATGCTTTCGTCAAGTCTATTACAGCAGATGTTAATAGTGCTCTCAAAGCAGCGGGAGAGAAGAGAACTAACAAAAATGTAATTGAGGCAAACCTACGTGAAGTCGAGAAAGGCAATGAAAAGCAGCTAGGTCTTGACGCTAGGTGGGCTAAGGCTACGCAGGCATTACATGCGAAGCTTCAAGCGGATATTATTAATGGTGCTATAAAGACGTACAAAGAAAAAGAGCAGTTAAACGAGAAGCAGCTTAGCATAGACGCAGCGCAAGCTAAGATCCGTAGTGGTATAGAAGCTAGAAGAGCTAGTGAAGCTATAGCCATACAGCAACGCTACTACCACGAGCAGGCCAAGGAAGAGGCTAAGCGGATGCGTGGCGCAAGGCAAATAGACCTGAGTCGCGCAGGTCGCGTAGGCGCCGGCCTAGCTACTATGTCAGGTAACTACCAGATGGCTGGGGGCCTGTATGCAGCTTCGAACATGCTCGATGCTATGTCTATTAAGATCCCTGTTGTAGGCGCAGCAGTACTAGGCGTAACAGCGGCTCTAGCTGTTGGCGGAGTAGCATTCCTTGCTTATGGAGAAGCACTTAACAAAGACTTAGCTGCGATGTCCACGCTGCTGCTTCCTGCTACCTCAGGTACAGAAGCGCTGCACATGGCTATGGAGAAAGCAACCAACTCCGCCGTCAAGCTTAGTAACACCTTTAACGTAGATCTTAACGATGTTATAAAAGGCTATAAAGACGCACTGTCGTCTGGTATCGACGCAAACGATTTAGACCGTTTCGGTAGAGCTTCTGCTATACTGTCCACCGCTCTAGGGGAGTCGTTTGGTAGTACGACACAGATTCTAACCACCTTCAAAGATACCTACAAACTAACCATGGGGGAAATGGAAGGTATCGGCGATAAGCTATTCAACGTGGTTGATGTAGGTAGAGTTAACTCCAAGCAGATGCTCGACAACCTTGGTCGCTTAATCCCTGTGGCAAAAACCGCAGGTATAACTGTAACTGATATGCTCGGAGCATTCAGTACATTGACGCGTACCATGACAGTCTCGCAAGCCACCACATCACTAGGTAGAGCTATCGAAGGTATCATCAGTCCGTCCAAGGATTCTATCCTAGCGTTCAATGAGCTAGGTATTGCGTATGGATCGGCCGCCTTTGTAGGCAGATCACTAGCAGAAGTGATCAAGGATATACGAGATAAAACAGGTGCGGAAGGTGAAATCCTAAACCGCCTATTCCCTAACGTACAGATGCAACGTGGTATTGCGCAGCTATCAACGCAGCTAGAACTACTAGATAGAAACACTAAAGCAATCGACGTAACCAACACTGCGATAATCGCAGCTAATAGAGCACAAGATACGCTAGGGAACAACGTAGCTAAGGTGTGGACCGGGATTGTTAACAGTATAGAAATTGCTGCGCGCATGACTGGAACTTGGGTTAATGAGATAGGTAAGAAAGTCGGTATTTTCAAGGATCCCGACAAGGAAGCAGCCGCACTTAACGGAGGTTTCAAGGCGTATAGAGATGCAGGTGAAAATCCAGCCAACCTATCAACTGAGGTGCGAGAGCAACTAGGTATCCGCAAAAGAACCGACCGTTCTGCATTCACTACGTCAATGGCCTTGAATAGAGATGAGAAGGGTAACATTCTGCCTATGTTTGCAGGGCAAAGCTCGGATTGGATGCACGACAAGATGGGTCCTATGGGAGAGCATAGTGAGGGCTATAATGAATGGAAGATTAGAGACGCACAGAAGATAATGGAAGAGAATGACGCTAAGTACGGCGGCACGTTAAACACAGGTATAAGCGCACAACGTGAGCTTATGTCTGACGAAGCTAAACAAGCTAGTGCACGGATTATAAGCGACAGGCAAACAGAGATCCAAGCAAGGCTGACAGATGCGCAGGAAGATGAATACAAAAGACTCATCAAACTAAAAGATACTTCCCTAGCAACCGACGCTGCACAAGGCAATGCGTTCGCTGATAGGACATTCGCGGAACACTTCAAAAAGGTGGACCTGTATAAAGACGGCGAGCCTGGTGGAGTAGGTAATAAGTTCGACCTAGAGAAGGAGTTCAAAGAACTTAATGATGCTGTAGTTGCGTACAGAGCAGGCTTAGGGACCAACACAAAATTACTGCAAGAACAACTAAAGGCTTTTGAAGATGGCATACTTACGCAGCGGGAGTCGAAGGATATTAAAGAAGAAATAACAGCCACCGCTAGAGTGGAAGCCGCAGAAGATCGTATAGACAGACAAGGACGTAGAGAGGCTATCAGTATTAAGATAAAGGCGCTTAGAGAAGAAGCAGCCGCCGCGTCTAAAGAGGCGCGCGCCAACGACAGTAAAATCAAAGAACAAGAAGAGAAGATAAAAGATCCAAGGAAGCTAAAGGCAGGCGAGCGCCTTAACGGGGATCGCGGTGTTGTAGCATTGCTTGAAGCAAACAAAGCTGCGTACGATGCAGCTGTTGTAAAGGTAAATGAGATCAAGGACGCTATTGCCGCACTTATGCATGATTCTAAGGCTATTGGTAACGAGACTGCTCAAGACATCATAGACAACAAAGGAGCTAGAGTAGGATCTGGATCAGCAGTAGGGTCTGGATCAGAGGGTGGGGGCACAACTAGCGCAATCGGATCCGGTGCAGGTACGTATCGCGACGGAACAAACTTCCACTCTGGTGGGGCTTCTGGAGCAGGCTATGTTAAGGAAGGTCCACGAGGCACCAATCAAAAGAATAGAGGTAAGCTCAGTCCAGAGAACCAAAAGTTTCAAGATGAGCGAGATGCTCGGTACGATGCCGAACTAGGCATTATGCGTAAAAAAGCTATAGCCGAAACAGAGTTGGTAGGTAATGCGCTTACCATTGTAGGGGATAAGGTTACCATACACACGACAAGTATGGTTAATGATGTGGTCAAAGGCTGGGGCATGGCTACGGTGGCGTTCTTGAACTATAGTGCAGCAGTACAAAGCGGGCTAGCTAGTATGAAGACTATCGGAGACACCTCCAATAACTTCCATATAGATATACAGAACAGTGGCGGCGGTAAAACCGATACAGATGCTCTAGCTAGAGAAGTTAAGATTAAGGTTGACAAAGCAGAAGCTAACAATATACTTAAGTCTGACTACGGAAGCAAAAACAAGCCTCCACTAGCTACAACTGGAGGAAAAAGATAATGCCGTATGCGCACTTTTATACAGCCAAGCTGTGGTACCCATCTAACGTAGCATTTGCGTCAGCTACCTATTCGGTTACAATCAAAGCTCCTGAGTTAGGAAACACTCAGGAGGAGGCGCGTAGTCAGCAGATTAGCAGGACTAGGGCTGGTAGAGTTCTTGTCTATGATAGAGGTCGCAATATCAATAACAACATACAGCTATCATTCCAGGATATGCCCGATAGCGAAAGGTCTGCCCTAGTTGTGTTCCTAGGTTTAGTTGGTTGGGGTGGCTCCAAGATAAGATACCAAGACCACTTTGGGGTAATCAAAGTAGTGCGCTGCGTATCAGATAAGATCCAGTACAGAGATAAAGGTCTGAATGTCCGCGATACAAGAGCCACTGCACAAGTAGTGGATGTTAACGAGACACTATGGGACTTCGATCTAGCACTACTCGACCTAACTAACTCACCAGAAGAATTCGAGATAGATGCTATCATGAGCACCGCACTAGCCATACACATCGCAGATACAAACCACCCGCATAACCCTAAAGTATCTACAACGGTAAACACCGCAGATGGTGCTAAGGTTATAGATAGTGTCCTTGTAGACAACTATAAAACAGTAGCGTGGCTAGTCACCGCAACTAACGGTGCTGTGGTGCTCACCTGCACTGTGATCGCAGCGCACGATGGTACTGGTGCTGCCGATGCCACACTAGTAGATTTCAGTGTGTCTCCTGTAGCTAGCATAGGAAACGTTGCACCAGTGTCGTTTACTACTAGCATAAACGGCGTAGCAGCAGCACAAACCCTCCGCTTACAATGCAGTGTAACTAGTAATGGTTGGACCGTAGCTACCCGTAAGCTGAAAGTATAATATGCGTCCGATCGGTACCCTAGCTAGTACGTTTGTAACGAAGTGTGCTCCGGCATTCTTCGTAGTGATCCACGACACTAGTACTATGGCTGCTACAGCAATCCTTTCAGAGAACCTTCTACTAGAGGAGTTCTCAGGTATTGTTAAGTATAATGGAGCGCAGTTCCAAGTACAGCAACTGCTAACTTCACTGAGAGTAGCGGCCACCATACCTGATAGCTTAGGTAGCGGGCTAATTCGCAGAACCTCCACTATGAGTGTGCTGTCTGAAGCGTTGAAAGGAACTCCGTTCTCTGCAGGAGCATTCAGCAAGTACATATGGTTCACTGGAAAACCAATCAGCAGTGTTACGCTATCTGTGTGGGGGGTAGATACTGCTAACAATAACGCGGAGATAACCGCAGGGGCCTGCTTCGGGTTCTATAGCATAGACTCCGATACAGAGTGGAATGAAAGCACCGGGGAGTGTGCCCTATCGTTAGTAGATGTAACTGCCAGCAACACTAAGATTGTCGGCGGTACAGCTAGCGATGAGACACGCAAGCTACTTAGCTTCAATACAGATTACAGTCCTAAAGTAGTACCTACCGTTTTTGGAGCTATTCAGCGCGTTAAAACTATCAGAGGCTACCCTGATATTAATACTACAAGCAGTAGTACTGATGCTGATTTTACAGGGACCTTTCCTGTAGCCTACAACGGCACAGATACTACACTTGTACTAGAGCAAAACTCAGAAGACACCACCATACTTAGGCAGTTGATAAACAGCGGTAACACGCAAGTACGCTTGCGCCTAGATAGTAATGAAGTAGTTTCTGGGGTGTTGTCTTATGATATAGTGACTAACGAAGTTAGTCTGACCTCATGCGTACGCAATACGTTCTACTATACAGGAAAGGCGTACTCGTCTATTAAGTCTTGGGATACTCAATATCGAGATGGTACAGACCCAATTGGGTACGCCACTAACGTAGATTACTTTTCTAGGTTGCTAGCTACCTATTGGAACTCGAATAGTTTCTACGTCACTGATACGGCTAGTAATTTCTCTGGTGTGTTAGCAACGCAGGCAGAGGCTATAGGCTATGGGTATGCTAAACTCAATGTATCGTTTCCCCCGTTCTTGGGGGATACACCTATGTATGCTAAGCTATCTAACGCCAGCACATACAATGAAGCCACAAGAACTGCAGCACTCACCATAGAGCAGAACACGAAGCAGGGGGCATATGCCACTACGTTCGGGCTAGGAGGTACGCCGCCAGTAGGGCACACTGCTAGCAGGCTAGAGCATGTTGCTATCGCTTCATACACACTGCAATACATCATAGAGCCTGGAGCACAAGCACCACTGCCCTACGTTAAAGATAATCTAGGATATACTTATTGGTTTGGGTTTAGAAACAATACGCTTCAAGATCCTGCTATCGTCCCATTCGATACTGTGTTTCTGTACTACCTAGATCCTATAGCTACGGCTGGCGGGGTAGGCATAGCTATAAACTCTAACTGGTATATAATTGAGTTCGGGGGGACCACCAGCTTTGCGCACTACATAAACAACGGGTACTGTTCTATTCTTACTAGCAAGCTGTACTGTGAAGGCGATAAAGGGTTGATGGAGGTTCCAGCTGAGTTCATCGTTAGTAAGGCCGACTCTGTAGCAGAATATGGATATACTAACCTATGTAAGATAGTGCTAAACAAACTCCCCTCCGCTATGGGCATTGGGGCTATAAACAATAATATATACACAGACACTACCTGCCCTTCGCTAGACTACAGACAGGTGCTGTATACTTTTATGGCATCTAGTCCTGCATGGGCAAGTATACTTAGTTCGTCTAACCTAAATCCTACTTCCTACGCAGCACCTATAACAACCTACGGACTAGGGTTTATTTGTTCTGGGGAATCCTATAGCGAAATACTCGACAAAGTGTGCTTCCAGCTGTCGATGGCGTTTCGGTGGAATGGATCAGGTTGTGTTGATATATATGATACTATAGGCGGTAGCTTGGTAGCTAACATCTGGACTGGTAATATAATAGACTCAGGTATTCTGCTGGAGAATACCGGTAAGCTCAGAATGGGACAAGTACAAACCACCGCTATTGATTCCGATAGAGACTACATCGCTTTATTCGCGGAAGTTTCTTACGGTGCTTGGATGGACCCATTCTATAAAATACCTAAAGATAATACTGCACTAGCAGAGAACGAAACATACTTTACCTATGCATTCGATTGCCTGCAAACAGAAGCCACGATGGTCTGGGCTATAGATAGACTATCTAAGATAGGTGCCGCAGGTATGGCCACCACCATCCGGAAGACTGTAGGCATCGAAGGTGGGTTGCAGGACCTAGCTAAGTACGAACCGCTAGACTCCTTGCTAGTTAACTACTACCCTGGGTATACCGATGATGATAACCTTAGCCCTATCGTAACTAGATCCGGAGGCTCCCTAGAGTACGCCCCGTCTTCACGGAAGTTTCTTCTGCAGGGGGTGGTAGTGGTTGAGTCTGTAGAGTACAACCTTAGTATAGGGGATATCAGTGTATCTATAGCAGCTAGAATATCGCAGGATAAGGTGGATTTCCGTGGCGGTAGAATCCCTAAACCACCATTCAAGATCGTACCTATTAAAAAGACAGACCTAGTAAACACCCCTGGGGTAACTGATTCTGCGGTACAAAGTACAGGCAATTCTTTTGGTAGCAGACCTATAGATTGGGCTAGTCCAGACAAGTCTATTAGACAGTATGCAGAGGTAACTAATATAGGGGGTGTGTGGCGCATAACTTCTAGCTGCGGGGCTATAGCTACACTAGCACTAGGTAGCGATAACCAGCCTTATGTAAAAGTTCTTAATTGCTCTGGTGTTGGATACAAGCTAGGTGTAAATGGGTTAGAGCAGATTAAGCCGGATGGCTTAGGGGGAGAGACTGCTTCTCCACCATACCAAGTTGTAGATGTACAAGCCTGTGTCGACGGTAATACCAAGACACTGCGTGTACTAACCCTGCCTGATGTCGTATGAGCACTACGTTCTTTCCTTGCGAGGCATGTGTATCCAATTGCGGACCATGCCCTGCGCCACTGAAGATCAACGGACATAAGTATAACCGGATGGGGTGCTCTGGAGGGATATACCGAATTGTAGAGACACTAATATCTCTAGATGTATATCTAGAAGCTGGAGCATACCCAGCTACAGGGATAACATATGTACAAGCCAACTTGGCTTATCTAGGATCACCTACAGTTATAGCAACAACACTTGGTATGACTATAGGTAAAAAATACTACCGACCCGTCTCAGGAACTGGATGTGAGTTTACCTTGGGTACTATGTATGTATCCTACGACCCGAGTGTCTACATAATACATAGCTTTTCTGTTACACGGACGTTTCCGGCTACCGGATCTACAGTAGACGAATTGTATATGAGCGACAATCCTGGATATGGTTGCGTACCATGCACCAATCAAGCGGGCTTTCTAGTAAACAAGATAGGAGCAACAGAAGGTTACAACACTGTTAACCTAGCACCGTCTGAGACTGGTGCTATAGGCGACGATTGCGATTCTAGCGGTACTAGCCCGGCTAGGGTAACAGGCGTTGCGGAGTGGGTTGCAGGCGCCTGCTGTCCTGATCCTGTGCCGATTTACGGAGCAGGCGGGGCGCTGCAATTAGGCGGCTGCTCTCCTCAAAATAGAGCCGAAAGAATAGACGGCTATAAAGATGGAGGATATTGCGGCAGCGTAAATACGAATGCCACGAATACATGCACTACGATCACGGACCTCGGCGCGCCAGTACTGGGGGGGCCTAACGAGTATTCCGCAAGCGGAACCATATCGCTGTCGTCGGCAGACGGGAGCGTATCGCTGAGCCTGACCGTCGCGAAGACGGCGTGCGGGACCGTGACGTTTTCTGGATCGGCCTCGTCCACGGCTAGCGCGCCGACAGCACTCGGTGAAGCTGCCACGACGACCACGGAAACGGGTGATTTTTATATTGATGTAGGGAACCCGTGCTATAAATATAAAATAACTGTCACGGCGAAGGGGAATGCATATGAATCGGCCCCACTATTTGGATGCGGGTTCTGCGATGGTACCGAAATAGGATGCAATGGGTTTGCTTACTATATAAGCGTATATCGCGAAATTTATATTTACGATATCACCGTCTCGATCGTCCCACTATGATACTCACAGGACTGGCGGCCCTTCGACATATGATGGAACGCGAAGGGCCTCTGTTATGGGGCGGAAAGATCATCACACACGACGAGGCGGTCAGAGTACTGGAAGCAGCAGGAACCCCTGCTGAAGAGATAGAACAACTCCGCCCACCTGCTAAGCTGCAGCCTCCTACTGAAGCTATGATCACTGCTCGCATCACAGCTTGCACAACATGCGAATACTACCGCAAAGAATCCGACAAGTGCGGCATCTGTGGTTGTGGTGCAGTAGTAAGTCAACGCTCGAAATCACCGCTAGGATCGTGCCCTAAAGGAAAGTGGGATCAATGACACTTATATCCGACATGAAAGCTATCGTAGCCTCTCAGTTTCTGCGTGTAGATGATGCTACAGCAGAAGCTAGGCTAGCGATATGTAAACAGTGCCCATCATTCACAGAGCAGAATACTAAGTGCGCAGAGTGTGGGTGTTATATGGTTATCAAGTCTACGTTCGCCGTTATGCATTGTCCACTAAAGAAGTGGATGAACACGGTATAATATAGCTTCTGTTTCTAGAGTATATACTTGCACTCTATAATTACATGGTAAGATATACAAATGCCTAAGCAACTTCTACCGTTGATTACCGCCGCAGTGGCTCCAACAGCAGCATCCGATGCTACTGCCGGCTACTTCGTAGGGCAGACGTGGCTCAATACAGCTACTAATACTTTGTACATATGTACCGGAGTTGGCACTGGTGCAGCTACCTGGGTAATTATCCTAGCATCTAGCTCGTCTGTTGCTACCAGCACAATACAAGGTAGGGTTACAGCTGGTACTGGACCAATAGAAACGCTTACGATCGCCCAGACCAAAACCCTACTTAACTATACTGTGGCGGACCTAGCTGCCGTACCTACGTCAAGAACAGTATCAGCAGGTACTGGATTGACTGGCGGCGGTGCGCTTAGTGCGAATATAACTCTTACGGTAGCTTATGGGGCAACTGGTTCTACAGCGTGCGTAGGTAACGACTCTAGGCTTTCAGACTCTCGCACACCTAATGCACACGCTATCAGCCTTGTCACTGCTGCAAACACAGCTAGATTCTTTGGGCGTATCACCGCCGCTGGTGGTGTAGGTGAAGAACTGACAGGAACACAAGCAACTACGTTACTTAGTATTCTCGTAGGTGATGGTGGTGCTGGTGGTACTAAAGGGCTTGTGCCTGCTCCAGCGGCAGGCGACGCAGCTGCTAATAAAGTGTTGGGTGCTGGAGGCAGCTGGATTGTACAAGCTGCCGCAGGTGCTGTAGTACCTACGGCACGGGCTATAAGTGCAGGTACCGGTCTTACTGGTGGTGGTGATCTTAGTGCGGATCGCACGCTTTCCGTTGCATTCGGTGCCACTGCATCTACTGCATGTATTGGCAACGATGCTAGGCTTTCCGATGCTCGTACACCTACTGCGCATGTTCTAGATTCTGTTTCGCACACTATCTCAGGTAAGACTGCTGGACAGGTTCTACTAGCTACGGCAGCTACGACGTTCGCATTCACCACCATCTCAGGTGATGCTACGCTTTCCGCTGCGGGGGTTCTTACTATCTCTGCAGCCGCAGTGACGCTAGCCAAAATGGCGAACGTCGCCACGTCAACCATTCTAGGTCGAGTAACCGCAGCCACTGGTGCAGTTGAAGTACTGACAGGCACAAACGTTCGCACGATCTGCGGGCTGGCGACTGGCGACACGCCAAC
>Ga0163151_10006711_pt1 | contig 13857 bp, 22 predicted proteins | sample OliLakLV19MP5IB2_FD_145596 | JGI IMG/M metagenome (GOLD analysis project Ga0163151, IMG submission 145596) | Freshwater microbial mat bacterial communities from Lake Vanda, McMurdo Dry Valleys, Antarctica - Oligotrophic Lake LV.19.MP5.IB-2 | ecosystem: Environmental > Aquatic > Freshwater >...
TTAAGCTGTAGATGTTGTTTTTGAGTTAAATATATCTGAGTGCGGATCATAAATAATTTATACATCATGATGTATATTTTTGTCAATTTAACTTTACATACTGTCTAGGCTGCGAGGCCGGCTTCGATTTTTGCGAGTATTCCATCAGGGTCTCTTAAGACTCTGCCGCCGAAGTTTGGTTGAGGAAGGGAAGCGAGGATAAGGGCTTGGGCTCCACCAATGTCATTTTTTTCTCCATCCTTTTTTAATGGCATTTGATCCTGCCAGATATCAGTAATTCCGGGAGTGAGAGCGGCTGCAAGGACTCTTCCAAGCAGGACGTCAGCATGGTCTGGCAGATTGTGCCATTTCATAGCTTTGACTTTAGTTTGAGGGATGTATTTTCTTCGGCCTTCTGGATCAGTTGTCCAGCCAATTAAAGGAGTTAAAGCAGCCTGCTCAAAGTTAGTTTTAACGTCATCGTATCTTTCACCATAAGTAATGACGTAGTTATCCAGACTCCAGTTCATATCTGCGCCACCCATATGAGCTTGGAAGTTTGCGTTTATGGAGTAACTCCAGTTTTTAGTATTCCAGTTGAGTTTATTGGGCGGGGAAATGGTGACTGATTTAGGACTATAACGTTGGGCGACAAAAACCTGACCTGTATTAAAATCCACGACGGTTCTGGTGCTGTGATCGCTTGCTAAGATAAATGCCTTTATCTCATCTGGGGTGAGTTGGTCGCCAATCATCATATTCATCTTTCTGTACTTTTCATCTCCTAATGCTGTATGTAAATCACCAGTTATAAAAGTTAGCCAGCTTGCAGGTTTTCCACTATCATCATGAACCGTTCGATATTTTTTAGAATCTTCAATAAGATAGTCGATGTGTCTGTCGTGTAGAGATGTAAGGAAAGCGGAGATTTCCCGTACCGGTTCGGGGTTTTCTTTAAAAGCATTCAGCCATCTTTGCCGATGGTTTTGGTCGATTTCGGAATAAGCCGGTCCAATGAATGAATTTCTGTGACGGGCATCCCGCTGTTTAATTGCCTCACTAGCGTACTTTGCTCTGGCTTGCTCGGGCAAGGGGAGATCCCCGACGATTGCTGATGAATCACCCATCATATAAGGAGTAACTTTAGATAAGGAGTTTATGAGATGGGCAAGTGATGAACCAGCTACAGGTCTATCAACGTGAGCCAAATAAACTGTCTCCTGACCATACTTTTTTTTGGCTATGATCAAAGGAGCTTTTAGAGATCCACTCACATCAGGAGTGTCAATGCCGAGGCTGGCTAGGGTGGTAGTTCTTTCTGTGAATGTATCTCTTCTCATAATTTAATGGGAAGTATAAAAGTTTAAGTTTAGGTTGTCAAAATTAGTAGTTGGAGATGTTTTGGGGGGAGTCTAGGGTTATTATTGCTGAGCAGGAGTTGTAGTTGCCGAAGATTGTTATTTTGGATGCTGTGAAGGGGTCGAGGTCGGTGTTGGCTTCATTTTGTATTATTACTGTTTGGCCGTCTTCTTTTACTAAGATGGGTTGTACCAGGGTTTCGCTTCTATTATATATATTATCAAGATAAGGAAGGCTGGAGAGTAATTTTAAGAACCAATTGTCGGGCGAAAAAGTGCGGGTGATTGTTATATTTTGCAGAGTTCCAATTTGAGAGGAGAAATAATCATTGCAGGAGCTTTGATAGCGGCCGAATTGAAAAGCCATGATTATAACGATCGGGAGAGCGACTAAAGGAATTGTAAAGCTCAAATTAACCTTGGTTGATTGTTTCTTTCTGATGTCATCTAAGATTTCGATGATTTTTTTGAAAGGGTTTTTAAAATAGACTCCCATCATAGAGTCGGAATCGGGATTTCCAGAGGTATCTATTAGTTCACTGAGTAAATTTGCCTGGCCGGTTACCTTAACTTTTGGTTTTATGGGGATGAAATGACCATTTTGGTCCCTTTGTCTAACTCTTGCTTCAGTACTTCTTTTTTTACTATCAAATGGCATATGGGTCGCTTCGCTCCAATTTCTAATTACTAGTTTTTAATTTCTAATTTTAAGGTAAGTTATTGAGTGAAAAAAGTCAATGCTGAAAAGTGTGGACCACACTTTTTGAGGTGTGGATAAGTGCTTTACCACACTTTAAAAGTGTGGTAATTTGAGGCTAAAGTGTGGGGTGATAAAAAGGCTATTTCCGGCTATATGGACGCCTAAATGTATTATACAGATGTGGATAAGCGAGGAAAGTTTGTTTAGTTGATCTATCCTGTTAATTTTACTAAGCTAAGAGTATGGACTTTATATTCCGGACAGCTCATGGCAGATGGTTTGTGGCCTTAAGTTTGTTTTTACTGCTATACGCTATACGCTATACGCTATACGCTCCGGCTGCATTTGCCCAGCTTGAAATTGCGGAGACTTATGATGTGCCTGTGGGGGCGATCGATGGGGATATATTGTCTTTTAATGAAAAGGGAGTTGTTTTATCTGAGAAGGAGAACGATGAGAAGATTTTTGGGGTGATTGAGACTAATCCACTAGTCGCTTACAGACGAAATGACAATACTGGGACGCCGGTGATTCGGAATGGTACTGCTGATGTAAATGTAACTACTATTAATGGAGCTATTAAATCCGGGGACTTTATTACTAGTTCAGTGATCCCGGGAAAAGGGGAACGATCGAAAATTTCAGGCTACATTATTGGGGTGGCGATGCAGAGCTTTGGGGAGACTGATGGAGAGGAAATTGATTTTGCTCCTCCAGTTGGAGCTGGCCAGCCTAAGAAGATCAGATCGGGGAAGATCAGTGTCGCTTTAAAGATTGAATATTCGGAGGTGACTACGGCCAGAAGCACGAATCGGCTTTTGGATGCGATTAATGCGGCTTTCTTCAGGAGTGTTGAGGATCCGGAGAAGTTTGTTAATATCATTCGTTATTTGCTTGCAGGATTGGCTGTGTCGATCAGCTTCTTAATTGGATTTTTTACCCTGGCCCGGACTATGCCTAAGGGGATAGAGGCTTTGGGGAGGAATCCCCTGGCGAAGAATACGATTCAGTTGGGGATTATACTAAATATTATTTTTACGATTGGGATTGCGCTGGTGGGCATTGCGGCCGCTATTATACTACTTAGGTTTTAGAGTTTTTGAGTCTTCGCGACGCGAAGCCTCTGGTACTTTTGGCAGCAAAAGTACCGCAAAAGCTGCTTGCAGTGAACGTTCGGCTAGAATTTCCGTTCGGCTAATCGGGGGCTGACCCCCTCCTACATCCGGCTTCGCCGGAGTAGGCAACTCCCCCTGATAGCCTCACTCCAATTCTTTAACGCCGCTGCGTTCAGTGCAAGACTGTATTTTGTGTTTGAGCTGGTTTTGTGTCAAAGATTTTGCACTTCAAGAAATCTAAGAAAGAGTTAGGGGGGAGATAGTGGTGCCCATGGTGTTGCGCCAGAGGTCGTAGGTGGCGATTTGGTTGATGCCGGTTTTGTCCATTAGTTTGGAGTTGATTACTTCCAGCATGCTGATTTGGGAGCTGGAGTTGTTTTTGAAGAAGCGGTAGGCGTGGACCATTTCCTGTTTTGTTGGGTAGAGAACTGAGATGCTGCTTTCGAGCATGACCTGGAGGAATTCTACGGCGATTACTCCACCGAGATCACGCTCGAGTCTGCCGAAGGTGGTTATAACAACGAGCATGGAAGTGTAGAGTTTGTAGTGATTCTTCTCCAGTATATCGAAGATGCCGACTGTTTTGATGTGGTTTTGGTTGGCGCGGTCGATGAAAGCCAGGAAGAAAGAGGAATCTATGAATAGCTTTTGTGGTGCGGCCATTTTTTAAAAATTATCGCTTCTTAGGGAAAGTCCTCTGCCTTTAAGCCTGAATATAGAATCTTCTTTGGTTATAGCGGCGACTGTTTCAACCTTAGCAACGTTTTGCTTTCCTGTATACGAGGTAGGTAGGATGTCTTGTAAAAAGGCGTCGACTGAGGATTTGGCGATCCTGATGCTGCCTCCGGCTCTTAAAGCTTTGAGCTTGCCTTCTTTGATATACCTTCTAATAGTTAACTGATGAACTTTCAAAAGTATGGAAACATGTTTCACAGATAATAAATAGTCGTTATCCATATGTAATAGTATATAAGAGTATGCAATTTTATACAAGATTTGTCAAGTTGTTGACACTTTCTTCTATATATAAAACAATGGATAAACGTTAGCTGAACTAGAATCTCTAGTTTCAGTAGCAAGCTGGTAGAGCTAGTTGTTTATTTACAATGAGTCCGTCTGCGTAAATGAACTGATAGCAAAATCCGGCAGAAAGGCAGGAGGTGACTGTACATGCTATCAGGTATTGGTACAACAGAAATTGTTGTAATGGCTCTAGTTTTGTTAGTGCTATTCGGAGGTAAAAAACTTCCAGAATTAGCAAGAGGCGTCGGTGATTCTATAAGAGAATTCCGAAAAGCCGCTAACGAGAAAGCATAAGTATTATGCAAACTGCCCGAAATGCGAGCATCGCGTTTATGGCACTCATTTTTCCGGTTGCAGCCCTTGTGAATCCTTTTATCACATGGGCTGCTTCTGGTAATGTACAGGTGTGCCAACCCTCATCCAGCTGCCAAGTTGGAGAGTTTCTTTTTGATGATTCCTACGTTCCAATCACTTCTGCTACCTGTACGATCACTGCTCGTAATCCGGATGGAACTGTTTTGTTAAATGCTTCAGCTATGACGGCCTCTGCTCAGGGCGACGGCTGGTACTATAAAGATGTCTCCACACCAGCTACAACCGGTCTTTACCGGACGCAAGTTTGCTGCACTGCTGGTTCTGACTACCTTTGTTTGGATAAGTCTTTTGAGGTTCAGGACGCTGCGTCAGGAGGCGGGGCTAGTGCCGGGGCCATAGCTACTGCTGTTTGGAATACTGACAGGTCTAGTCACACCACATCCGGGACTTTCGGAGCGGCTTTGCAGAATGTAGTTCCAACGACTTCGGCGATTGCAACTTCAACTTGGGACTATTCAAGTCGAAGTTTGTCGACCTTTGGGGATTTAGTTTCGAATGTTTGGAGCTATAGTTCAAGCTCAAATAGCGATATTGGCGACTTAATTGCTAACATCTGGAAGCATGATAGCAGGACTCTGAGCGATTCCAGTGTGACGACAAATAATACTACTACTATTAATAATATTAATTCGGCAGTCAGGGAGAATAACGATTTACTGGAATTACTTTTAAATAAACCAACTATTGAGAGTAGTTTAGAGAATGGCAGTGATGATTATAAGTTGGAAGCGAAAATTGATGATACTAAGAAAGCTGCTGACTCATTAAACGCCAAAGTTAAATATATAAGAAGTAAAGCCCGGTTACTTGACAGTAAATGGGGCGAACTGACAAAGGATCAAATATCTAAGAGTGTGGCTGATATTAGTTATCAAATTGGTAGTAAGAATGATTTAACTGACAAATCCTCTATATTAGGCGCAACAGCCTGGACTTTCGAGCAGTGGAATTGGCAGGAGGCTTCTGCTGTTGAGGCTCAAGCGAAAGCGCTGCAATCAAGACTTAAGGTTTTCCAAAATGAAATTGATAAAAAAGGTAAAAGTGCAGCTGCTAAGAAAGAGTTGAAGACTATTATCGTTTCGGCTGACAAGATTCAGGCATTGGTTGGTAACAATTCATCTTCATCAAAGAATAAAACTGTCTTCAATAGAATTAATGAAGTAGTTAGAGTCGCTAAAGCTTATGACTCGAAAACTTTGGAACTATCCAAGTTATATGCTTTGGTCAGTCAGGGACAGCAAGGGGCTTATGATTTGCAGACTGATCAGTTATCAAAAGACATCTCGGTTTTAAATTCTATTCCCAAAATCCAAAAGAATATTTTAGCTAAAGCGGAAACCGGGGATAAAGGGATGAAGAATAAAATTCTGTCGCTTTTGGGTATGGTTGATGCCAACCGGATGTTTTTAGCAAAAAAACCAGAGGACACCTTAGCAAGTACCTGGCTCGAACTGGGGAGCATTGTGTTTAAAACTTTGATTTCTAATCCTTCAGAAAAAATTTCCCAGGAAGTGCCGCTTAAGTATTACCTGCCGGCTGAGATAAAGAGGGAGAATATTTTAGAGATTGATGACAGTTTGAGTGTTAATTTTGATGCTGAGAAAAATCAATATTATGCTGCAGGTACTTTTGAACTTGAGCCTGGGGAAAGTAAGACTTTGAGTATTAAAGTTGATGACGCGATTTTTGCATTTAACAAAGAAGAAATAGAGGGAATTAAAAAACAGGCTGCGGAGTTGTCGGAGCCTTTGAAAAATACTTCTTATTTTGCTCAAGGTGCGACCTTAAAGAGTGATATAGATGTGTCTTTGAACAGAGTTTTGAGTTTGCAGGGATCGGCAAACACCCCTGAGGAGAAAATCAGGGCGTATAGAGAAGGCAAGATCTTAATGGAAGCGACAGCTGAGAAAATGGATAAGCTGAAAGAGATTGCGACCAGTGCCGGATCTGTTAATACTTTGTTTGGATTTGTTGGGGGAGCTCAGGTTATGGCGGTTTGGGGAATGGTGATTATTTTGATTACCGGATTCGTATTTTTGGCTTTGTATTTCAAGATGATAAAAAATAATGAATCAAGAGGACAGGTGTTAAGTGTCAAGGGTAAAGCGAAAAAAGGGAAAGTTGGTTTTGATGAGGAGTTTGAGGCTGAGGAGAGAAAGTCTAAAGGACATAGGGGATTTAGGCTGGCGGCTGTAGTTTTAATTTCGGTTGTTGGTGTGGGTCTGGCGGGAGGTTTTGGGTTAATGCAGATTAGGAATTCTCAGGCTACTAACGGTCAGACAGCTCAAGCGAAACCACAGACAGGGGAAATTGTTTTAGGGGAGGCGACTGCAAGTGGTGAACTGAAGCCAGATTTGAAAGGTGAAGAAGTTAAATTGTTTGTGCCTTTTGACTCTTCAGTTAGTGTTCACAAAGAGCCATCTATTGATTCTGAAGTTTTAGTTAATTTGGAATTATCACAAACAGTAGAAAAAGTAGGTTCTCAGGATAGTTGGGTTAAAGTAGTTTTGGATCAGGGCGCGTCAGGGAAAGTTACCGGCTGGGTTGATGCTGATTTTATTGAGGTTAAAGTAGTTGAGCAGGCGGCTCTAACTCCAATTGAGAGCATAATTGAAGCTACAGAGGCTAAGAAAACAACTCCGTCGGTATTGAAATTAGTGACAGTTAGTGAGACTCCGACTGGATTTTTAAGAGTTAGAAGTGGTCCGGGGGGTAAGGAGTTAGGCAAGCTTGATCCAGGGAAGAAGTATCCGGTGATGGATTCTAAGAGTGGTTGGCTGAATATTTTGATGGATGACGGGACTTTAGGTTGGGTATCAAGTAAGTACACCGATTTTAATGGTAAGAAAGCAACAGGAGGGCAAAATGAGACTCAAGAGTAACTTAAAGCAACTACATTGCCGGAGTCCGATTTGTTTTATCAGATGGAAAACTAATAGATCACGCCAATTAAATAATTATATAGAAGATGGATAAGTGATCCGGCTAAGACGCCGGCTGGTAAAAGTTTTCGGTTAGTTCGCGCAGTTAGATAGATAATCAGGAATGTTGACAGATGCATTGCTGAGGTTAGTAAAAGTCGTAAAAGGAAGGTGTTAGTGTTGCCGACCAGGAAAATGTTGATGATGTACATCACGCTTTCAGAGAAAGAGAAGAGCAGAGCTGATAGAATTATCAACTTTTCTTGGGTACGGCGGACACCTGAGCCTAAAATTAGATAGACCAGCACTCCTTTGAATATTTCTTCAAGGACGAAGGGGTATGGTAGGAAAAGTTCGATAGGCCATAGTAGGAAGGGTCCTATGGCGGCCAGGAGAGGTGAGGCGAAGATCATTTATATTTATGGGCACCCATGACCCATCTGTTTAATATAAGTGTGAGCTCGTAGAGGAGAGCCAGAGGTAAAAATAGCAAAACCAGAGACAAAAGGTCTGTTGGAGGGAGAAGTGTGGCAAAAATAGCTGAGGCTATATAGGCTACAAGTCTTTGCTTGGCTAAAAATTTATAAGTGATAATTCTTAGCCTGACGAGCACGGTTAGAATTACGGGAAACTGGAAGGCAAGGCCCATTAGTATAGAGGTCATGAGGATTTGGGAGAGTAAGTTTGAGACGTCAAGGTAGTTGCCTATTTGGAGTTCTTGCGATTTTTGGTAGAAGATCTGAATGACGTAGCGCATGATCATGATGCCAAAACCAAAGCCGCCGACAAACAGTAAAAGCGAAAAAGGCATAAGGGCTAAAATTAAGTTGAATTCTTTTGGGTGAAGAGCAGGCTTCAAAAAGGATAGGATCTGGAAAACGATCAGAGGGAAAATTATTACTGTGGCTAATAAGAAGGCAGAAGTGAATGCTAGTGAAACAAACTGGAAGGGAGAGGTGAAGACAACGTTGATTCCCTGGAGGTCAAAAAGGTTTAAACAGAACCAAATTATTTTTTGGTAGTAAATGAAGCCGATAGCTGAGGTGATTATTAAAATTGAGAGTAAAAAGAATAGCCTTTTGCGGATTTCTGATATTAAGGGTAAATATTTGACATAATGATCTTCGATCTCTTTGAAAGAAGAAGATGGAGAGGTTTCCATATTGAAGCGTTATTTTTTGTCGTCTTCTTTGAGGCCTTTTCTGAATTCTCTCATAGCTTCGCCTATACCTTTAACAAATTGAGGGATTTTTTTGCCTCCGAAGAAGAGAATTATAATTAGAACTATGATTACCAGCTCAGTTGTGCCGAAGTTGCCCATTAGTCGCGATCTTTCTTTTCAGTTTTTTCTTCTTTTGTTTCGTCTAAAGCAGAGTGAAATTCTCTCTTAGCTCTTTTAAGTTCTTTACCGGATTCGCCTAAGCCGCGAGCTAGTTCAGTAAGCTTTTTGCTTCCGAAGAGGACTATAACGAGGACGGCGATTATTATCCATTCAGTGGCTCCAAGGTTTGGCAGAAAAGGCATATATTTAATATATACTTCAGTTTACTTGCAATGCAAGGGGGAAGATTGGGTTGTGTAGGGTATAGGGTATAGGGTGGTAGAGTTGTAATTATGAATAAGGAGGATTTGGGGAGAATTATTTCAATATTAGGTAGGGATGAGAAGTATTTGCATTTTGGGAAGAGGGTTTCAAAGGATTTTGAGGATAGTCTTAATAAAGGGATGCCTGTTGCTATGCAGGTTTTTTTTGCCCGCGATGGAGGTGAGGACGTGGGGTTTGTTGTTATATCGATTTCGCCTTTGAAGATGAAGGAGTGGGAGAGGGTGTTTATTGAGGAGGGGTGGGTTTTGGAAAACTTTAAAACAGGGATTGCTTCTTTTGAACTGATGTATTTATATATTAAGGAGGAATTTAGGAAGAAGAGGTTTGGGTCGGGATTATTCAGGAGAGTTGTAAGTTATGCGAGGAAGACCGGGATCAAGAGTATTTATGCGTATGTTAGTGATTCAGGAGACCAAGCGCTTAAGTTTTACATTAAGGAAGGGGGCAAGGTGATAAATAATTTTTCAGAGGAGGGGAACACCACTGCTTTTCTTGTCTGGGAAATATAGCAAACTATACCGCAAGGTTTGGTTTGTACATATAAATAGTACATATATGAAACAAAAATGGGGAATAATTGAAAACTATCATCAGCAGGGGCTTAAGTTTATGAAGAAAGCTCAGTTTGATGAGGCTATTGGAGTTTATGGGAGACTTCTTTCTTTGGATCCTAAATTTACTAAGGCCTGGAATAATTTGGGTGTTATTTACAAGATACAGGGGAATTTGGAGGTGGCTGAAGCTAAATTTAAGCAGGCTTTAAAGCTCGATTCAGGTTTGGTTCCGGCACTTTCGAATTTAGGGAATATCTATAAATTAAAGGGAGATTATAAAAAATCTGTTAGTTTTTATCGCAAGGCTATTAAAATTGATCCTGGGTTTGCTGATGCTTACAATAACTTAGGAGTTTTGTATCAAGCTCAGGAAAAGCTCAAGACTGCTTTTAAGTACTACCTGGAGGCGATTAAAATTGCCCCGAAGTTTTCTGATCCTTATTATAATTTGAGTGAGTTATTGCGAGGGATGGGTAAGGTTAATGAGGCTGAGGCAATGCTTAAGAAGGCTAAGAAGTTTGATGTTGAGGATAAAAGGGGATGAACTATTTATAGATAGAGTGGGTTCCGACGGTTTCGAAGGTGACGGAGCCGTCTTCTTCAAAGCTAAATACTACCCGGTAGCTATAAGCGAGCGAGAAAGAATAAAAATCTTTCAGGACACCTTTTAGTTTATGTGTTTTAAGACCTGGGTTATGAGGATCATTGCGAAAAGTAGCCTCACTTTTTTCTGCCAGTAATTTAATCTTGAGTGGGAGTTTTTTATATTCTTTGCCGAATTTTTTGGAATAGTAGATATTCACTTATCTAAGATCTCTAAGAGATTTTAAAAGTTTTCCTTTGCCAGCCCTAACTTCCTCGCGGCTTATTAAGACATCGTTTATAGCCTGCATTTTACTGAGTTCGTTCGCATCTATGATTACCACATCGGGTTGGTTATTGCGCATGACAATGACCGGTTCACCGGTTTCTTTGATCTCGTCAAAGATCCTGCGGTAATTTTTTTGTAGCTCTTTTGCAGTAGTAGTCTTTGGTAATACGAACATGTTTATATCTTATTGTATATATAATTGTAAGTCAATATTAATATCAGGTTGTTATGTCGTCTATTCATATTAACTGAGAATTTACAGTTTGATAATAGACAGTTGAATACAAAACCATTATAATTGTACTATGCAACGAATTATTGTTCAGGTTCCGATGAGTAAAGAATTGAAAGAGAAGGCTGAGATTGCTTCTATCGATATGGGGTTTTCGTCACTTCAGGAGACTATCAGAGTGCTTTTGACTAAGCTGGCGAAGCGGGAATTTAAGATTAAAGTTGAGGAGAATGCTGAAGAAATAACTCATCTTCCCAGAGCCGCAGAAAAGAAGTTTAAAAAAGCGGTTGAAGATATTAAAGCCGGGAGAAATGTTACAAAAACCGAAAATATTGATGAACTTCTTAAGCTTTTGCATCTATGAAAGTTGAGTTTACCCATAACTTCATAAAGATTTTTAAGAAACGCTTTTCTCATAAACCTAATATTCATACCAGATTCAAGGAGAGAGTCAGGTTATTTTAGACTAGTCATATGGATGATTTGCTGCAGGATCATTTGCTAATGGGAAAGCTGGAAGGGTATAGGGCATTTTCAGTGACGGGAGACATCAGAGTGGTTTATTATATTCATGATCAAACTGCCTATTTTGTGGACATAGGTACTCATAATCAGGTTTACAATGTTTGACCTATTTTAGTGAGGCTAGGGTGGCGCGGGTTTTGGCGTCTCTTAGAGTTTTTCCGGTGGAGTTTGAGGCTAAATGGTCGGTGATTAGTTCATCCCAAACTGCATCGGCAATATCTGTTGCAGAAGCGCCTCCGGCTGGGGTTTCGATAAAGGTGTTGGAGCCGGAATCGCTGGTTGAGCCAGAGGTGTTATTGGAGAAAGTATGGCCGGATCTGACACCGGTGCGGGCTACACCTGAACCGATTGTGATTCCGTAGGCGGAGTTTGAATAAATTAAATTATTTTCAAAGATGTTGTCAGAGATTCCGGTACCGGCCAGGGAAGCGCCATTGATACATGAATAGAGGACACATTTGGCGATGAGGGATCTGGTGGTGGTGTCGCCGATTTTGATGCCGTCTCCGGTGCCCGAATTGCCGCAATCTTCAATGGCGCAGGTTTCAATGCGGGTTCTAGTCGCAGAGGAGATATTTATCCCATTACCCATGACGTCGGCGATCCAGCAGTCTTTAATCAGGGCGTTATCTCCGGTGACGACAATTCCATCTCTGGTGCCTGTAGTTGCCGTTTCTATATACAAACCGCTGACTTCGACGTTGTCGGCGCTGATGGTGATGGTGTCGGCGTTGGTGACACTGGGGATTAACTGGAAATTAAAGCCCGGGCCTCTTACTTTCAGGTTATGTTTGGTAATACTTAAAACTTCAGTAACGGTATTGATGCCGGCTGCATCATTTGCCAGGCAGAAAATTATGTCGTTGTTCCCGGCTGTTGCCAAAGTTTGCGCTTGGGCAAAAGTTAAAACTGCCGTTAGAGGAGTAGTTCCGTTGTTGCTATTGCTGCCGCCTGTCGGATCCCAGTAAAAAATACTACCAACTCCAGCATGACTACCAGTTCTCATCGTTTCCAGCATATACATAATATTGGTCGAAGCTTCGGTAGAAGCATCAGAGATAGTAGCCGACGAAGATTGGGAAATTATGACCTGAGTGAAAGCTGTAGGGAAGATAGCGGTATTGCCGTATTGGTTGGTTGCCACCAGGTTACCTCCGGAGACTGTACAAAGGATAGTATCAGGTCCAGGTCTGGCTTCAAAGGCTAATCGCCAATCATTTATCAATTCTAAAGTAATCCCGACCCGGACGCCTCCGCCTAAATCCTGCTTGCCCGAGGCGTTAGCAATTTGGGTGATTTCTAAATTAGAGTTGTCTGCCTCGTAAATTCTGATATCGTCGTGGAGATCCTGGACGGTTATGGTGGTGGTTGGAGAGAGGACGGTAATAATTTTGGTATTTTTATCAAATGTAGTGGCCATTATAATATCTTAGCGTATAGCGTATAGCGTATAGCGTATAGCGTATAGCGTATAGCAGTGTTGAATGCAAACAAACCATCTGCAATCAGCTATCAGCCATTAGCTTCTCCCTGTTGATTAATATCTTCTCATCTTTGATTGCCTGTTTAAAGACTTTGATATTATCCTGCTTCTTTTTGATTGTGGAGAGGAGTTTTTTTACGTCTGGGTGAGTGGGATCGATTTGACTCATGACATAGAGATAGTGATCTATAAAAGCCCGTTCTTTTTTAATGGTGTCCTCAAAGGCAAGAATATTTTTTTCGCGGCGTTTGGCGCTTTGTCTTAAGGAAATCGGGTCGTACTGATTCATATCTTTTCATAGTTTAGCTATTAAAGCTTCAACTTCTTTAACAAATTTGGGAATACGAGAGAAAATTTCTTTGACTCTAGATTCATCATATAGATGTACGGTTTCATTTCTGTCTTTTAAAAATCCGAACCATTCCTCCGGATTATTGATTAACTTTAAATCGGCAGCTACTCTGAAGGAGTCTTTTGGGCTGACAACCTCCAGGCCTGAGAGTCGGGCATATTCCTGGATTGTCTTCCAGGTAAGCTCAAAAGTAAATTCAAACCTCTGGATAACACCATCCTGATCTAAATCATCCTTAGCCTGAGAGATACCCTCCTTGAGCTTTAAGAGGGCTAGTTTTAGATCAGCTAATTTGTTCATAGGTTGATTGTTTTACAAAGAGAAACCTGCTTAAATTTATCGGAAACCTTCTTAAAATCAACAAGATCAACCCGATAGGGAATATCGGATTCGTCAAAAGCTGATTTTAAAGTCATAAATTCCTGAGGAGAGAGAGCCCTAGGACCATCTATTCCAAGATCTATATCACTAAATTGACGATTGTTACCGATAGCCCGGGAACCGAAGATAAAGATTTTAAAGGCATCGTTTGGTAAATTTGAGAGTGCGATATATTTTAAACTCTTTACAGTTTTTGAGTCTAACATCTGAAAATTATATCATAGGAGATTATTTCAGTCTGTCCCAAAAACTTTTTTTGTCGGTTTTATCTTTTTGGTCTTCGACGGCTTCTTTTAATTCGTTTTTGAGGAATTCCTTTTTCTCGGTGGTGGCTTTTTCCTGAAGTGCGGCCTCTGCTTCATTTGTTTGCTCGGGTGTTGAT
>Ga0163151_10006713_pt1 | contig 13854 bp, 10 predicted proteins | sample OliLakLV19MP5IB2_FD_145596 | JGI IMG/M metagenome (GOLD analysis project Ga0163151, IMG submission 145596) | Freshwater microbial mat bacterial communities from Lake Vanda, McMurdo Dry Valleys, Antarctica - Oligotrophic Lake LV.19.MP5.IB-2 | ecosystem: Environmental > Aquatic > Freshwater >...
GGTCGAGCTGCGGCTCCTGCGACAGGTAGCCGATGGTCATGCCCGGCATCGGCGTGGCCTCGCCGTCGTAGTTGGTGTCTTCGCCGGCCATGATCTTCAGCACGGTGGACTTGCCCGAGCCGTTGAGGCCGAGCACGCCGATCTTGGCGCCGGGGAAAAACGCTAGGTTGATGTTCTTGAGGATCTGACGTTGCGGCGGAACGGTCTTGTTCAGCCGCTTCATCGAAAAGACGTACTGCGCCATTGGGAATTCCTGCGGGACGGAAAGAGGGATTATCTCAGGCGGCGAATGTTCGCGCTGGCGCGCGAATCCCAGCCTCGCCCGACGCGCAATCTACTTCTTCTTCGGTTTCTCGCTGTTCTGCCGTATCCATGCGGCAAATTCCGATTCGCTCAACTGTCCGGCCGCGACCGCGAGCATTGCCGTGGTGGCATCGATCTGGGTGGCGCAAAGCCGGTAGCCGTTCAGCGCGAGAAACAGCCCGACTGCCAGGAATGCGGCCCGCTTGTTGCCGTCGATAAAGGGGTGATTTTTCGCCAGTCCGACGCCATAGGCCGCCGCAAGCGCCGCGAAATCAGGAGTCTCGTACGCCGCAAGATTTACCGGGCGAGCCAGCGCCGATTCGTACAGTCCTTCGTCACGCATTCCGGCGGCGCCGCCGTGTTCGGCCAGGGTTTCATCATGCAATAGCACGAGCGCGGTCCTGTCGACCCAGCGCCACTGGCGCGTTTTCCCGCTCACTTGGCCAATGCACGCAGCGTGTCCCGATACCGATGCATGATTTCACGGCCGAGTTCCAGTTGTGCCTCGACTGCGGGGTCATAGGGCGTGAGCTTGAAGCCGCCGGGCGTTTCGGTCAGGAACACCGTGTCGCCCTTGTCGATTTTCAGCTGTGCCAGCGCTTCCTTGGGGAGGACGACTCCAACGGAATTTCCGATCTGGGTCAGTTTGAGCGTGAACATGGCAACCTCGCTGTGTAATTACACACGTAATAATGCCTCCCGTTGCCAGATATTGCAAGGGACATCATTCAGCGCGCGCTCCGGAAGCCTTCACGACTGATTCGGCTGCGCCAGCACCTGCGAAGTCGCAGCAGCCAGCAGCAAGGCGAGAGCAAAGGCAGATCGGGTCATAATTGTTTTCCTTCTTCGGAAAGTCACTCTACAGGATGAGCCGCTACCTTCTTGCGCTGATGTTCTCGCTTTCCCTTGATGCTTTTGCCCAATTGCGCGACCACGACCGCGCGCTGATTTCCGCCGCCGAGCGCGGCGATGCCGCTGAAGTGCGGCGGCTGATCTCCGCGGGCGGGAACGTCAACGCGCAGGACGAAAACCGCAACAGCGCGTACCTCGTCTCAGGCGCGCGCGGCCACACCGAGGTGCTCAAGCTCACGCTGGCCGCCGGCGCCGACCTCAGGAGCACCAACCGATATGGAGGGACTGCGCTGATCCCGGCCTGCCACTACGGTCATGTCGAGACGGTGCGCGAGCTCCTGAAGACGAAGATCGACATCGACCATGTGAACAACCTCGGCTGGACCGCCCTGCTCGAGGCGGTGATCCTCGGCGACGGCGGCCCGCGCCATGTGGAAATCGTCGGTCTCCTTGTCGCGCGCGGCGCGCGCCAGGATCTCGCGGACCGGGACGGCGTCACCGCCCTCCAGCACGCTCGCAAGCGCGGCTACCCGCAGATCGTGCAACTCCTCGAGCGCGCGCGGGCGCCGTAACATCGATGGGGTCAGCCGGCCGGCTCGAGCCGCGCGATCACGCCATTCGATTCGTCGGTCAGCACATACACGAAGCCGTCGGGACCCACGCGGACGTCGCGGATGCGCCCGAGCGTGCCTTCGAGCAGGCGCTCTTCCTTCACGACCTTCTCGCCCTCGAGCTTGAGGCGCACCAGCAGGCTGAACTTGAGCGAGCCCACGAACAGGTCGCCCCGCCACTTGGGAAACTTGTCCCCGCCGTAGAACGCCATCCCCGAAGGCGCGATCGACGGCACCCAGTAGTGCAGCGGCTGCGCCATGCCCGCCTTGGCCGTGCCCTCGCCGATCTTCGTGCCGATGCCGTAGTCGACGCCGTAGGTGATCACCGGCCAGCCGTAGTTGACGCCGGCCCGCATGATGTTGACCTCGTCGCCGCCCTGCGGCCCGTGCTCGTGGGTCCAAAGCGCGCCGGTCTGCGGATGCAGCGCGGCGCCCTGCATGTTGCGGTTGCCGAGGGTGAACTTCTCGGCCTTCCATCCGGCTTTGCCCGCGAAAGGATTGTCGGCCGGCACGCGGCCGTCGTCATGCAGCCGGATCACCGATCCGGCGAGGTCATCCGGCTTCTGCGCTCGCGCCATCTCGCCGCGATCCCCGAGAGTGATGTAGAGGAATCCGGCGCGGTCGAACACCAGCCGCGAACCGAAATGCAGGCCGGTGTTGGTCTTGGGCAATTGGCGGAAGATCACTTCGACGTTCTCGAGCCGGTTGCCCGAGAGGCGGCCGCGCGCAACTTCGGTGCTGACCCCCTCCGGGCCGCGCGCAGCGAACGAGAGGTAGACCAGGCCGTTTTCGGCGAACTTCGGGTGCAGCACCACGTCCATCAGGCCGCCCTGCCCGTGCTGCGCAACCTGCGGCAAGCCGGAAACCGGTTGCTGCTCAAGGCGGCCATCACGCCCGACGATGCGCAAACGGCCGGGGCGTTCGGTGACGAGCATGCGGCCATCGGGCAGGAACGCGAGGCCCCACGGATGATCGAGGCCCTTGGTCAGCGTGACGACGCGGAACGAATGCTCCTGCGACTGCACGGTCTGCGCTGTGGCATTTGCAATCGTCGCGAGCGTCAGGCAACAGGCAATGAGCGATGCGCGCATGCGGTATCCCGTGTGTCAATTGCGACGATTGATCAATGGAATGCGAACGATACATCACGCAGCGGGGTCATGAGAATCGCACCTGCAGGCCTCGCTTTGGTCGCGATCCCCGCCGCGGCCCCTCCTGCGTTTGCCCAATCGTCGCCGGTTGCAAAGCAACGCCTCGTGCCGCAGGTCAGCGATGCCGAGCCCGGCAAATGGAAGCTTGCGCTGAAGCAATGCGCGCAACGTGCAGCAGGACCTCAACGCGCAGAACGTAAAGGTCGAGATCGTTGCCTACGGCCCCGGCATCGGCATGCTGCGGTAGGAGTCGGGGGCGAGCGGCGGCGGAAAATCCGCCATGACGGGAAGGGGTCCTGTCATCCCTTCCGGCGCCCCAGAGGTGCGGCACGATCCCTGCATTTTTGCAACGGCCCCACTCCAGTGACTTGCCGCAGCTTGCGGCTGCCAGAATGCGTTTCCTAGTACCCCAACTGCCGGTGATGCTTCAGATTGACGAGAAATACCTCGCCCGGCGTGACAATGTACAGAATCGTGAACTCGCGTTCCACCCATTCACGAGCTACGGCGGAGCGGCCGGTAAAGAGTGGCGTCAACTGCGCAAGCAGGGTCGCTTCCGCTTCGCTCCCCAGCTTGCGCAGCGAATAGGGGCGGCCGACGTCTGCATGCCCTTCCAGGGCCGGTACGATCCGCTCGAACAGGTCCCGATTGAAGGCTGCCAGCCGGGTTCCTGAATCCGGGAACAGCGGTTGCAAAGATCTGTAGTGCTCCACCAGATTTGCGAAGGCTTCCCGGAAAGGGAGGGTGATCAACACCTCACGCCGGCGCGGCGCGCTGCCGCCGCGCGGCGGTTTCAGTACTGTGTCCGGCGTTTGACGCTCTTGCGGCGTGCAGTGGGCGGTCCGTCCGTCGCAACACCCATCACCAGCACCCCGGTTTGTTTGCGAAAGACCGCCGCAGGCATTGCCTTGCCTGACGCCATCTCGGATGCGGCGCGCGCGAGGTCGTGCAGATTGCGCATGTGATCGGCGGCGCGCAGCCGCTGATATTCGTCAAGATCGGCGACGCCCACCACGGCGACGTAACTCTCGCCATTGCGCGTCAAGACCTTGGGCTGGCCCGAAGCAACCACCTCGGCGGCGATCTCGGTCAAACGCGCGCGCGCGGAGGTGATCGGAATGACGTCGGTGGAAAGAAAATGCATGGTTGTCCAGCTCCTTCTGTAGACTCAAAGTGCTACATCATTCTGATGCAGAATTCGGCTCGGGTCAAGCCGATCGCGACAGCCGATCGAGGCAGCCATCGATGCCAGCCTGTCATCCACATTCGTGTTCAATCATTCGCCAGCAGATCAGGCTGCTCGTCCGCTTCCGGGGGCTCATCGCCGCGGTGCAGTTCGGTGAGGCGCACGCCCAGCAGACGGACTTTACGCTTGAGCTCCACCCGGCCCAGGCATTCGAACGCCGCGCGGCGGATCGCGAGCGGGTCGTCGGTGGGCGCCTCCAGCGTGCGGTCGCGCGTGATGCGTTCGAAATCCGAAAAGCGCAGCTTGATGCCCACGGTGCGGGCGCGATAACCCTCCCCGCGGATTTCGTCGGCCACGCGTTTCGACAGGCGCGCGAGCACGCGCGCGAGCTCCTGCCAGTCGCGCGTGTCCTCGTCGAAAGTGGTTTCGGCGCTGCGCGACTTCGGCTCGCGGAAAGTGACCACGGGCCGCTCGTCCCGCCCGTTGGAAGCCTCGTGCAGGTGGCGCGAGTACGACTCGCCGAACTTCTCGCGCAGCTTCTCGAGCGGCACGGCGGCAAGGTCGCCGATCGTCCTGTAGCCAAGCGCCACCAGCTTCTCCTCGGACTTCGGCCCGACACCCTGGAGCTTGCGCACCTCCAGCGGCCAGATGCGCGTCGGGATGTCCTCGTACCCCAGGACCGTGAGGCCGTCGGGCTTGTCGAGCTCCGAGCCGAGCTTGGCCAGCAACTTGTTCGGCGCAATGGCCAGGGAGCACGTGATGCCTGTTGCCGAAAACACTTTCGCCTTGAGGTCGCGGCCAATGGCCTCGGACTCGCCAACGACCTCGGTTAAATCGATGTACGCCTCGTCGATGCCTCCGCTTTCGAAGACCGGCGTGACCGATCGCATCTGGTCCTTGAACACGCCCGAGTAGTGGCGATACGACTCGAAATCCGTCGGCAGGAAAATGGCGTGCGGGCAGAGCTTCATCGCGGTGCGCATCGGCATGGCCGAGCGGATGCCGAAAGCCCGCGCCTCATAGGTCGCGGTCGAAACCACGCCGCGGCTGTTCGGATCGCCGCGGCCGCCGATCACCACCGGCTTGCCACGCAGGTCCGGGCGGCGCAATAGCTCCACCGATGCGAAGAACGCGTCCATGTCGAGGTGGAGAACCCTCCTCATCGGCGAAGTACCTGATCGGGCATTGTGGATTTGGTTCCGTGAATATACACAACGGATTTTCCCCCATCCGGCACTGGCCGGCCGCATCGAGCAGTTAAAATAGCGGCATGCCGGAAGCACCTTCGGCCGACGCCATCGTCATCCACGGCGCCAGGCAGAACAACCTCAAGAATCTCACCCTCAGTATCCCCGCCAACGAGCTCGTCGTCGTTACCGGCGTCTCGGGATCGGGGAAGTCTTCGCTCGTCTTCGACACGCTCTATGCCGAGGGGCAGCGCCGCTACGTGGAGACCTTCTCGCCGTACGCGCGCCAGTTCCTCGACCGCATGGACAAGCCGCAGGTCGACCGCATCGACGGCATCCCGCCCGCGATCGCGATCGACCAGACCAACCAGGTGCGCACCTCGCGCTCCACGGTCGGCACGATGACCGAGCTGAACGACCACATGAAGCTGCTGTTCGCGCGCGCGGCGCAGCTTTTCTGCCGCGGCTGCGGCCAGCCGGTGCGGCGCGACTCGATCGAGATGATTTATGCGCAGATGAAAGCACGCGCTACCGCCTGCAGCCACTCGGCCGGGGATCCGCGCCTGGTGATCACGTTCCCGGTCACGGTGCCGAAGAACTTCAGCGAAGCCGAAGTCATGCAGATGCTCGAGCAGCAGGGCTACACGCGCATCCACGCGCGCTCGGAGTCCGTGCTCGAAGTGGTGCAGGACCGCATCCGCATGAGCTCGGCCGAGAAGACGCGAGTCAGCGAAGCGCTCGAGTCCGCCCTGCGTGTCGGCCAGGGCAGGGTCAATATCTATGTGCAGGAAGATCGGGGCCAGGCTCAATTTTCGGCCGCTGACTCGGAATCGCCACCGGCTTCAACGGAAATTGAACCTGGCCCCAGCTGGCGGTTCTCCTCCGACCTGCACTGCCCTGACTGCGACATCCACTACAGCGAGCCGGTGCCGAGCCTGTTCTCGTTCAACTCGCCGATCGGCGCGTGCGAGACCTGCCGCGGCTTCGGGCGAGTGATCGGCATCGACTTCGGCCTGATCGTCCCGGACGAGACCAAGACCATCCGCGAAGGCGCGATCCGCCCCTGGCAGACGCCGAGCTTCAAGGAATGCCAGGACGACATCGCCAAGTACGCCAAGAAGCGGTCAATACCTCTGGACACGCCGTGGCGCGAGCTGAGCCATGAGCACCGCCACTGGGCGCTCGAGGGCGAGCCCGAATGGGTCAACTGGAAGAAATCCTGGCCCGGCATCTGGTACGGCGTGCGCCGCTTCTTCCAGTGGCTGGAGAGCAAGGCCTACAAGATGCACATCCGCGTGCTGCTCTCGAAGTACCGCGCGTACACGCCCTGCCCGGCCTGCGAAGGCACGCGCCTCAAGCCCGACGCGCTGCTCTTCAAGCTCAAAAAGTGGGGTCAGAGTCGACTTTCGGCTGAAACCGTGGGTATGCAGCCGCTTCCATCGAAAGTCGACTCTGACCCCACTTTTTCCACTTTTTCGATCCATGACCTCATGCTCATGCCGATCGACGAGCTGCGCGATTTCGTGGACACGTTGCAGCTGCCCGCCCCTCTGGACGAAGCCACGGAACTGCTGCTGACCGAGATCCGCTCTCGCCTCAAGTTTCTCTGCGCCGTTGGATTGGGCTATCTCACGCTCGACCGGCAATCGCGAACGCTCTCCGGCGGCGAAGTGCAGCGGATCAACCTCACGACCGCGCTCGGCACGTCGCTGGTCAACACGCTCTTCGTCCTCGACGAGCCCTCCATCGGCCTGCACCCGCGCGACATGGGCCGCGTGATCGACGTGATGAAGCGCCTGCGCGACGCGGGCAATTCGCTCGTGGTTGTCGAGCACGATCCGCAGATCATGTTCGAGGCCGACAAGATCATGGACATGGGCCCGGGGCCGGGCGAGCGCGGCGGCGAGATCGTGTTCTTCGGGACGCCGGAAGAGCTCAAGGCCTCCAAGACGCTGACCGCCGAGTACCTCTCGGGTCGCAAGCGCGCGGGCGTTGCGGTGTACGGCGAAGGCCGCGGCCGCATGCTGCCGACGGCGCCCAGCCTCGAGCTGTTCGGCGCCGAGGAGCACAACCTCAAGAACATCGACGTTTCGATCCCGCTGCAGCGCCTCGTGTGCGTGACCGGCGTGTCCGGCTCGGGCAAGTCGACGCTGGTGCATGACGTGCTCTATGCGTCGCTGCGCAAGGCCAAGGGCAAGCCCACGGAATCGGCCGGCAAGCATCGCGAGCTGCGCGGCCACAAGCATGTCTGCGAAGTCGTCATGGTCGACCAGTCGCCGATCGGCAAGACAACGCGCTCCAATCCGGCGAGCTATGTCGGCGCGTGGGATGCGATCCGCACGATCTATGCGCAGTCGGATACCGCGAAAGAACGCGGCTACACGCCGGGCACCTTCAGCTTCAACTCGGGCAACGGCCGCTGCCCCACCTGCGGCGGCAACGGCTTCGAGCACGTCGAGATGCAATTCCTCTCCGACGTGTACCTGCGCTGCCCGGATTGCGACGGCAAGCGCTTCCGCGGCGAAGTGCTCGAGATCATCGTGCGCGGCAAGTCGATCGCGGACGTGCTGGAACTGACGGTGTCCGAGGCGATCGGCTTCTTCCACCAGTACGCCGAAGTGCAGCGCGTGCTGAAGCCGCTGGCCGACGTGGGCCTGGAATACCTCCGCCTCGGCCAACCGGTGCCGACGCTCTCGGGCGGCGAAGCGCAGCGGCTCAAGCTCGCCGGGCATCTGGCCGAATCCGCCAAGACCGATCGCCAGCGCACGCCGCAAAAAGGCTTGTACGTCCCGGGATACGTACCTTCCTCCAGCAAGCTCTTCCTCTTCGACGAGCCGACCACCGGCCTGCATTTCGACGACGTCGCCAAGCTGCTGCGCGCGTTCCGCCAGCTGCTCGCTGCCGGACATTCCATGGTGGTCATCGAGCACAACCTCGACGTGATCGCCGCTTCCGACTGGATCATCGACCTCGGGCCCGAAGGCGGGAATGCGGGCGGTTACCTGGTTGCGACCGGCACACCGATCGATATCGCGGCCAACCCCGCCTCGCATACGGGCGTCGCGCTGAGGGCCTACGAAGAGACGCTCACGAACCCGTCGATGGCAACATTTGCCCGGGAAAGCCGCTCCCAGCCTGGGCTTCGACCGAATGTTGTCAGTATTCACAATGCGCGCGAGCACAACCTCAAGAACATCGACGTCGAGATTCCGCGCGGCCGGTTCACCGTGGTCACCGGCGTTTCGGGCTCCGGAAAATCGACGCTCGCGTTCGACATCCTGTTCGCCGAAGGCCAGCGCCGCTACCTCGAATCGCTGAACGCCTATGCGCGCCAGTTCGTGCAGCCGGCAGCCAGGCCGGATGTGGACGCGATCTTCGGCATCCCGCCCACCGTGGCGATCGAGCAGCGCACTTCGCGCGGCGGGCGCAAGTCCACGGTGGCCACGCTGACCGAGATCTACCACTTCCTGCGCCTCATGTACGTCAAGCTCGGCACGCAGTTCTGCCCCGACTGCGACGTGCCGATCGAGCCGCAGAGCGAGGACGCGATCGTCGCGCGCCTGATGCGCGACTACAAGGGCCAGCGGATCGGATTGCTCGCCCCGCTGGTGATGAACCGCAAAGGCTTCTATACGGACCTCGCGAAGTGGGCGCGCGGCAAGGGCTACACGCACCTGCGCGTCGACGGTGAGTTCATGGCAACCGATCGTTGGCCGCGCCTCGACCGCTTCAAGGAACACACGCTCGAGTTGCCGGTGGCCGACATCCGGGTCACGCCGCAAAGCGAACCGGAGCTTCGCCGCGAGCTCGCCCGCGCGCTCGAGTTCGGCAAGGGCGTGGTGCACGTGCTCTCCGATCTCGACGCGCTCGTGCTGGCCGCGTCCAAGTCGAAGGCGCCGCTGGTTGAAATGGACCTTCGCCAGCAGGTCTTCTCGACCAAGCGCGCCTGCCCTTCGTGCGCGCGCAGCTTCGCCGAGCTCGACCCGCGACTGTTCTCGTTCAACTCCAAGCACGGCTGGTGCGCGACCTGCTTCGGCACCGGGCTCAAGCTCACCGGCATCGACTGGGACGCCGAGCGCGAGAAGACCGGCACCGAGGACCGCGTGCTCGACTCGTGGCTCGAATGGCTCGAAGTCGACGAGGACTGCGCGAGCTGCGAAGGCAGGCGGCTGAACCCCGAGGCCCTGGCGGTGCGCTTTCACCAGCGCTCCATCGCCGATCTCACTGCGCTTTCAGTCGGCAAGATCCGCGCGCTGGTCAATGAAATGAAGCTCTCCGGCCGCGACGAGGAAATCGCCCGCGACCTGCTGGCCGAACTGCGCTCGCGCCTCGGCTTCCTCGAGGAAGTGGGGCTGGGCTATCTTTCGCTCGATCGCTCCGCGCCGACGCTCTCGGGCGGAGAGGCGCAGCGCATCCGTCTCGCGGCCCAGCTCGGCTCCAACCTGCGCGGCGTGTGCTACATCCTCGACGAGCCGACCATCGGCCTGCATCCGCGCGACAACCGCATCCTTCTCGACGTGCTCGAGAAGCTCGAGGCCAAGGGCAACACGCTCGTGGTCGTCGAGCATGACGAAGACACGATCCGCCGCGCCCACCATGTGCTCGACCTCGGGCCGGGCGCCGGCAAGGACGGCGGCCGCGTCATCGCCCAAGGCTCGGCCGCGGACCTCATGGCGAACCCCGAGTCGATTACGGGGCGTTTCCTGCTCAATCCTCTGCGCCATCCGCTCCATCCGCGCCGCGCGGTGGGCAAGTCGACGCCCTCGATCGAGATCGAAGGCGCGAGCCTGCACAACCTCAAGAACGTTTCCGCGCGCGTGCCGCTTGGCCGCCTCAGCGTCATCACCGGTGTCTCGGGCTCGGGCAAGTCGACGCTCGCGCGCGACGTGCTGCATACCAACCTCGCGCGCATCGTTTCCGAAAGGCGCGCGAAAACCGCCGTCCCGCCCGCGGGCTGCAAGGCGATCAAGGGCGCGGCGCAGATCGGGCGCGTGCTCGAAGTCGACCAGACACCGATCGGCAAGACGCCGCGCTCCTGCCCGGCCACCTATGTGGGCTTCTGGGATTCGATCCGGCGCATTTTTGCCGAAGCCAACGAGTCGCGCATGCGCGGCTGGACCGCGAGCCGCTTCTCGTTCAACACCAAGGGCGGCCGCTGCGAGGCCTGCGAAGGCCAGGGCGTGCAGAAGATCGAGATGTCCTTCCTGCCCGACGTGCAGGTGGGTTGCGACGTCTGCAACGGCCGGCGCTTCAACGCCGAAACGCTCTCGGTGCTCTGGCGCGGCAAGTCGATCGGCGACATCCTCGCGATGAACATCGACGAGGCGGTCGAGTTCTTCGCAGCGCACCCTTCGATCAGCCATTGCCTGCGGCTCATGCAGGACGTGGGCCTGGGCTACCTCACGCTCGGCCAGCAGAGCCCGACGCTTTCGGGCGGCGAGGCGCAGCGCATCAAGCTGGTGACCGAGCTCTCCAAGGTCCGCATCGACGCCAACGGCAACGCGCTGGCGCGCCCGGGACGCTCGGGTGAGCTTGCGCACACGCTGTACGTGCTCGACGAGCCCACGGTCGGCCTGCACATGGCCGATGTCGAGAAACTCATCCACGTGCTGCACCGGCTGGTGGATGCGGGCAACAGCGTGGTCGTGATCGAGCACAACCTGGACATCATGGCGGAGGCCGACTGGATCATCGATCTCGGGCCCGAAGGCGGCGACGCCGGCGGGCGCATCGTGGCGCAGGCGCCGCCCGAGGCGCTCGCGCGGGATCCCTCGCGCTCACATACCGCCCGCGTACTCGCGGAGTTCCTCGCCGAGCGCGGTAACCAGGCCGGCCAAGCGGTGGCGGTGGCCGCCTGAACATTTCGTTACTCCCGGTTGCCGCATTGCGGTCTTGCGGGAGTACGCGAGCAGGTAGTCATGGCCGCGGGCATCGCAATAAATGCGGGCGAAACCGTGGGTGCGGATCCAGTTTTTGGCAAATAGCGCGCCACCGATGCCATGAGCATGCTAACGGCGTACCGCGGATTCGGCACTTCCTGCGGCACCTAGTCCAGGCGTTTGCGCTCCGTGACGTCGCGCGCGGCCGCGAACACGCCCTGCAGCCTCCTGTCGCGGTCGTAAAAGGTGGTCGCATTGCAGGACACCACGGTCTTCTTGTCCTCCCTGGTGCGCGCCGTGAGCTCATAGTTGGTGAGCTTTTTCTGTCTTAGCACCAGCTTGATGCACGCCTCGGCCCGCTCCGGGTCGGTGAAGAAGTTCTTGAACGGCGCGCCGATCAGCTCGTCGCGGGTGCGGCCGGTGAGCGCCTCCATCTGCTTGTTGACGTCGGTGATGATCCCTTTCGGATCGGTGGTTATGATCGCGTCGATATTGAATTCGATGAGAGAGCGCGTGTAAAACTGCTGGTCGCGCAGGCGCTGATCGAGCTTGGTGCGCTCCTCTTCGGCCTGCTTGCGCGCGGTGACGTCGCGGATGGCGGCAGAGACCAGCCTCCCATCTTCGGTCTCGAGCGAGCTTAAGCTGATCTCGGCCTGGAACTCGCTGCCGTCTTTGCGCAGCGCGTACAGACCGCGACCGGCGTCCATGAGACGGGTCTTGGGGTCGCTGAAGTAGCCGCCACGGTACTCGGCGTGACGGCCACGGAATCTCTCGGGGACCAGGAACTCGACATTCTTGCCCAGTAGTTCGCCGCGCGCATACCCGAATGCCTGCTCGGTCTGCGCGTTGACGAGCACGATCTCCCCGCTGCCATCGACGACGACCAATGCGTCGGGCACCGACTCGAACAAACTGCGGAACTTATCCTCGGCACGCTTGCGCGCGGTGTTGTCGGTGCCGATCAACAGATAGCCGATGATGACGCCTTGCGTATCTCGCAAGGCGGTGACCGACACGACCGCCGGGAAGCGGCTGCCGTCCTTGCGGACGTAGGTCAATTCGTAAATATCTTCGATCCCGCGCGAAGCCTTAAAAACCAGTGCCTCGAACCCCGGCGCAATCGGGGTGGCAAGCTCGATGCTCAAGGTCCTGGCGCGGGCGATCACCTCCTGCGGATCGGAAATATCGGCTGGCGTGATCTTGTTCATCACGTCGGCGGCGGTGTAGCCCAGCATGCGCTCGGCGCCGACGTTAAAGATCTGGATGACGCCCTTCGCGTCGGTGGCAATGCTCGAAAAGTTCGCGCTGTTGAAAATCGCGCTCTGCAGCGCGGACTGCTGAGAGAGCGCCTGCTTGTGCCGAAACAACTCCACGAACACGGCGACCTTGTTCGTCAGGATGTGTGCCTCGATGGGCTTGTAGAGGAAGTCGACGGCGCCGGAGTCGTAGCCCTGAAACAGCCGCTTGCGATCGTGGGCTCCGGCGGTCACGAACACGATCGGCACGCGCTTGGTGCGCTCGCTCCCGCGCATCAGCTCCGCGAGCTCGAAGCCGTCCATGTCGGGCATCTGCACGTCCACGAGCGCGAGCGCGACTTCGTTCACGAGGAGGAGCTCGAGCGCCTCCTCGCCGGAGCGGGCCTTCAGCAAGCGCAGCCCGGGGCCGCGCAACAAAGCCGCCATGGCGACCAGATTCTCTTCGAGATCGTCGACGAGGAGGAGAGTAACGTCATCGGCCATGAAATACCGTGCCTCCCATGCCGCCCGCGAGATGTGCTCCGAGCGCGATGATCCATTGCGTGATGTCATTGAGCGGCGCCACGAGCTGCGGCTGGGCGCTTGCGATGGCGGCCTCGGGCATCGCGCGCGCCGGGGCTTCGTCGGGCGACTGCGCCGCGCACAGCCCGCCATACGCCTTGATCGCCCGCAGGCCGAGAGCGCCATCGGCGTTCGCGCCTGTGAGGACGACGCCCGCGACGCGGGGCCCGAGCACCTCGGCGGCGGACTGAAACAGCACGTCGATGGAGGGACGGCAGTAGTTGACCGGCGCGTCATTGGACAACGCGAGACGCACGTCCTGCGCTCCCGCGACGTGTCGGTGGTCGCCCTCTACGTCGAGCAAAACGTGGTAGTCCGGCGGCGCGAGGACGAGGCCCGGCAGGAGCACCTCCTTATCCTCGGCTTCGCGCACAGCGATGCGCGCGCGCGCGCCGAGCACCTCGACGAGCAGGCTCGGCTTGTCGCTCGGGATGTGCAAGACGGCGACGATGGGCAGCACGAACGAGGAAGGCAGCGCGCCGAGGACGGCGAGGAGCGCCTCGACACCGCCGGCGGACGCGCCGAGCACGATCGCATCGACGGGCGCGAGCGGCGCTCGCGTGGAGGGTCGGCCAGGTGCGGGCGGCGCGTGGTTCATTGCTCGTTCATCGATCCGCATGGCCCATTCATCGCTTCCGGTAAATGCGCTCGCGCCGGTCGAAGATCTCGAAGGCGGGTGCGCGCGAGGACACGCGCAGGTTTTCCTTGGAGCCGAGCGCGAGGAAACCGCGCGGCACGAGCGACTGCTCGAACAGTGCGATCGCGCGCTCTTGCAGCTCGCGATCGAAGTAGATGAGGACGTTTCTGCACATCACGAGGTGCGTCTCCGTGAAGTCGCCGTCGGTGGAGAGCGAGTGATCGGCAAAGA
>Ga0163151_10006714_pt1 | contig 13853 bp, 13 predicted proteins | sample OliLakLV19MP5IB2_FD_145596 | JGI IMG/M metagenome (GOLD analysis project Ga0163151, IMG submission 145596) | Freshwater microbial mat bacterial communities from Lake Vanda, McMurdo Dry Valleys, Antarctica - Oligotrophic Lake LV.19.MP5.IB-2 | ecosystem: Environmental > Aquatic > Freshwater >...
GGAAATACCTGAAAGAGGAAATGTAATTCTTGAAATAATAAAGTTTGAGGAGGTGCTGAATAATAAAACCAAAGTCACTATTCACGATATTTGTCCAAACGTATTCGTTCGAGATACAATAATCAAAAGTGGTATGGAAAAAGGACTTGTTGACATATTTAATAAACTAGACAAGATATTAACGGCATAAAGAAAACAACGAGCGGCTAACAAGGTATTGGAAAACGACACAGTAACAATTAAGTTTATATGAACATACAAAACCAAATCAAGGAGTATATTGCCAATCATCCTGACCCGAAACGCAACGAAATGGAATCCTTGCACCATATTATTCTGCAAATAGCGCCTGATTGTAAATTATGGTTTCTCGATGGCAAAGACGATAAAGGTAAAATTGTTTCTAATCCAAATATTGGCTATGACTTGCTCACCATAAAATATGCCGACGGAAAAACCAGAGAGTTATATCAAATTGGATTGAGTGCAAACAGTACAGGAATATCTGTTTATATTATGGGTATTGATGATAAAAAATACCTATCAACAACGTATGGAGATAAGCTAGGCAAAGCAAGTATTACAGGATATTGCATTAAGTTTAAAACTATAAAGGATATTAATTTAAATATACTTGAAGAAGCAATACGATTTGGGTTTGAGCATTGAAAAACAACGAACGCCTAACAGCGATTAGTAACATGCACTCAAAAATGAACTGATAATAGAATGAAACGAATTAACAGCATAGATATAGTACGTGGAATAGTAATGATTATTATGGCATTAGACCACACCCGTGATTTGTTGCATATTACTTCTATTACTCAACAGCCAACTGATTTAGCAACTACGACACCCATGTTGTTTTTCACCCGGTGGATTACTCATTTATGTGCCCCAACTTTTGTTTTACTTTCAGGAGCATCGGCATACATTTCCTTAAAGAATATAAATAATGTTACTGAAAGCAGAAACCATTTATTGACAAGGGGTATTTGGTTAATCATTTTAGACCTGACACTTATAAACTTCGGTGTGTGGTTTGATATTCATTTCAACGTTTTACTTTTTGATGTAATATCAGCAATTGGTTTTGGATTTATCATTCTTAGTTTACTATTGAAATGCTCTGCAAAAACAATTGGTATTATTGGTTTGTTGATTATTTTCCTGCACAACTTATCTCCAAATTTACGCCTTGCAGAAACTTCACTTTTCAAAAGATTACTTATGCCGTTCTTTGCTCCAAATGCTTTTCCGCTTGGGCGAGGAATTACTTTTGTTGTTGGTTACCCACCCATACCATGGTTGGGAATTATCCTTGCAGGATTTTGGGTAGGGTCTATATTTAATAAAACGGTTGAGAGCAGAAAAAAATTATTTTTAATAATTGGCTTTTCAAGTTTACTTTTATTTGTTCTTCTTAGGTTCATTAACATTTATGGCGATTCATTTCAATGGACAACACAAAAAAATTATTTATTTACTTTCATGTCTTTTATTAATGTAACAAAATACCCGCCATCGCTTTTGTTTTGCCTGCTAACCTTAGGGATTATGTTTTTGATTCTTTCTTTTGTAGAAGGAATGAAGAGTAAATTCACAGATAGTGCAACTGTTTACGGAAAAGTTCCTTTGTTTTATTTTGTGATTCATTGGTTCATCATTCATCCAATCATGTTTGCAATTGTTTTTCTTCAAGGATTTAAAAGTTCTGATTTGTTATTTGGATTTAACTTCGGCAGACCAAAAGAAACCAGTGGAGTTGAGCTTTGGGCAATTTACTTAATTTGGTTAGCCGTTTTAATTATTTTATTACCTTTATGCAAGCGTTATGGACAGTACAAGGAATACCATAAAGATAAAAGGTGGTTAAGGTATGTTTGAGAAAGAGTACCGAACTGCTAGCCTGGCATTGGCAAAAAAAGCCTTTTGTTCAGGCTTGACAAGATTTGCTGATCTTTTGTTTCTAAACTTGTACTTTTATATCTTTACTAGCATCGGTTCCGGGCTTGTTGTTCAATGAATCCCATGCCTGAAGCAATTCCATACTCGTTAACGGCAACTTTATATACACTACGAAACATTATTCAAATGAGACCAAAATTTCAGTCCAAGCAATCTGTAATTATTAATGCTCCAATTGAAAAAGTATGGGACTATAACCAAGACCTTTCGAAAATAGCTGACTATCATCCACGAGTAAACAAAGTTGATCTTATTTCAGGAAAGCAATTTCGAGAAGTCGGGGTTTCTTATCAATGTCACATGAAAGACGGGAAAAATACTTGCATAGAAAAGGACATTGAAATTATCCCCATGGAAAAGATTGTGACTGTCTTTCCATCCGACACAATGGGCCTGACAAAGTTACTGCCTGACTACGTTGTAGAATCGACTTTGAAAAAAATTGATGATAAGATAACCAAAGTAGAGATTTCACATTTTTATTCGAACTCAAAATTGAAGGTTTGGTTACTAAATTTTATAATAAAAAGAAAAGTTGCACGAGAGACAACGGACACTTTAATTGCTATGAAGATAAACATAGAAAATGAGCTTTAAAACTTTAATCAAAGGCACAAATAAGATTTGAAAATTCATGACCGTTACTATTTTTTTGGCTTTAATTAGCACGATGAAGTATATTGGAAGAGAGTAGTTCTTTAATTTTATACCTACTTTTGGAGACAAGACCAAGATTTTAACACCCGCTTACAGCAAGGCGGTTAATATAAAACCACATCCTGCAAACATTTAAACAAACAACAAATGAATACAGAATACAAGCCAAAAAATTACAATTCTCTTTCACCATATTTAATTGTAGACAATGCACAAAAATTGGTGGACTTGCTGAAAACAATATTTGACGCAACTGAAGTAAGGCGTTTTGACAGGGATAATGGAAAAATTGCTCATATGGAATTACGCTTTGATGATACCGTGCTTATGATTAGCGATAGCCTTGAAAATTATCCTGCAAACAAAACTATGTTACATATTTATGTGCCTGCTGTTTTTAAGACTTTTGACAAAGCCATTGAAAATGGTTTCGTACTCATTGAAAAACCTGTAAACAAACAAGGCGACTCTGACACAAGGGGTTCATTTTATGACTGTGCAGGGAATTATTGGGCTGTTAGTACACAGACAAATTAAACTATGACAATGAAAAGTATAATTTTTAAAATAGGGCTTCTTGCAGGCATTCTAGATATTTTAGCTGCCTGTATTCAGAGTTATTTAATGGCCAATGTAATGCCAGCAACAGTTTTGAAATATATAGCGAGTGGTGTATTTGGAAAATCTGCTTTTACAGGCGGATTTGGTATGCTGGTTTGGGGATTATTGTTTCATTTTATAATTGCTTTTGCTTGTACAGCAAGTTATTTTTCGTTGTACCAGAAAATTACTTTTCTTAAAAAAAATTGGTTAGTTAATGCTGTACTAATTGCTGTAGTTGCTTGGGTAGTTACAAATTTAATAATAATTCCATTGAGCAAAATTCCTAATCATCCTTTCAGTTTTTCAAAAGCACTTATTGCGTTGATAATTCTAATCTTTTCTATCGGTTTGCCAATTTCATTTTTTGCCAAAAAATTTTATGACAGGCAAAAAAATGTCAGCAAGTAGCAGTTAATGCTCATTCAATTACGCTTTTAAAACATTGAAAGGAAATAAAATATAAAGCACGAATGACAATAGAGGAATTAAGAAATATTTGTATTTCGTTGCCACATGCAACAGAAGACATAAAATATGGAACTGATTTGTGCTTCTCTATCGGTAAGAAAATATTTTGTGGTACACGAATTGAAGGGCCGTTTAGAACAGGTATAAAATGTGATGAAAGTGATTTTGCCAACTTAGTTGAAAGAGAAAATATTGTACCAATTCCCCGTCTCTCAGCCACTTGTTGGATAAGAATTGGAAAAGGTAATGCACTAAGTGCAAATGAATGGAATCACTACATAAAAAAATCGTATATTTTGGTTATGGCAGGTCTACCAAAAAAAATAAATCAATCAATCGCGAAAGCAAATGGCAAATAGTACAACAATATCAACAGGAATACTTTACCATAATGCACCGGAAATGGTAGAGTGGCTATGCAGGACATTTGGATTTGAAAAAAGACTTATTGTTTAAGGGGCGGAAAATCTCATTATTCATGCTCATTTGACATTAGGCCAGGGTAGTATCATGATTTCATCTGCAGAGAATTATCCTAACCCTGCATTTTGCAAAAGCCCTAAAGAGATTGGTGGTGTGGGGACGGCAGAATTGATAGTTTATGTTGAGCAAGTGGACCAGCACTATAACAATACAAAATCACAAGGAGCAGACATTGTGGTTAACATTGAAGACAAGCCTTATGGCGGCCGTGGTTATTGTGTTAAAGACCCTGAAGGACATTTTTGGGCTTTCAGTTCTTATAACCCATGGACATAAGAACAACGAACCACTAACACGCCAAAATGGGGCCGGACGGAAGCTGTGTTTCACCTTTTTATTTTTTCAATTTGGCTTCATATCAGGCAGGACGTTATTTATTTAGCTATGTAGCTATGGGCAATTCATCAACGTTTATTTATAAATTTAGATTCAGTTAGCCGGGCCGGACGGATTTTACAGCCCCCGCTTCGGCAAGCCCGTAACGTCGTTAGTGGCCAGATATAAAGCCATTCAGATGCTGCCTTGTCCAAGGTATGGTCCTTGTTGCCCAACAAACGGTTACGGGAAGGATACTCTAAGGAGTTACTGCTAAACCCGAGGTCAAGAGTACACTGTTTAACAAAAATTCCTGGCGAGTAGGGAATTTCTCATTTTTAGTTTGATTTTTGGCCATATTTGATTTATTATTTCGATGGCTTCCTGTAAATGATTAATTGTAATGGCCCCATTACACCAGATGGTTTCAACATTTTCTCTTTATTTGAAAATGGAGACATGTCACCAGATGTCCATACATTCTTTAAACTGTCGTATTGTTTATAATCCCCTATAATCCTGTTGCGGTAGGCATTGGCAACTGTAATCTCCAGTGTATTTTTTGCCTGAAGAAGACCACCTACTTTCAATTTAAAATCAGGCATCCATATATTACCCAGCCATTTTTTGTTCAATCGCAGTTCAGCAGTTGCTTCTATATTACCAATACTCAATAGCACCGAATCATTTTTAGCAATATTTGCGGGCGCATCAAATTGAATAGTATATTTTGCTATACCCGAAAAATAGTTGACAGCGGGATTTTCAAAATCAGTATAAGATTTGAAAGAAGATATGTCAACAGCGGGAATATCATCCGGGTAGGCAGGCGAAAATTGTATGCTGCCTTTGAAGTTATTAATTGTTACTATTTCCGGGGTTGCCGGCTCAACGGCTTTTTTAGATGGCTTGTTGGTAAAAACAAATATCAGCGCTTCACGAGGCTGAAAGCTTACCGATATATGAATGCCATCCCGGTCAATTTTGTAATTGGATGGGGTGATTACACTACCGTATTGAGGGTTCCATATTTCAACATTTTTCTTTCCTACACGAAATATGCATTCACGATTTATAGTATCGTTTTGCTGGTTGGCTACAAAATAAATATCCGCATCGTTGGTTTTTTTGTGAATATACATCAGGTTCAATGAGTCGGGTTGGCCCGTGCTGAAATCCTGAGTAAGGTTAATTTGTTTTAATACCTCGTTTACAGAACTACCCCAGTAAACTTTCCCTTTTCCATAAGCATGTGAACCGGCATTAGCAGGGGTCGTTCCCCAAACTTCATCCGCCAGGGCAAGAAGTGCTGATTTGCTTTTTATTCCTTTTAAAGAAAAAGTGGTCAGGGGTTTGGGTCCGTAAATGACAGCGCCTTCTTTTATTAATTGTGCAATGCGCTGCAGCGTTTCCCATTCCATGGCATTATTATCAGGCAATACCAGCAAACTATACTGCTGGGTTTTTGCAAAAACAATCTTTCCATTTTGTACAGAGGCTTTGTTTTTCAATATATCTAAATTGCAGGCATTGGCACGATAGCCGAAAGATAGCGTTTTAAGAAAATCATTTTGTACATATTGAGGTAATTGGTCCCCAGTATAAAATAATATATCGGAAACTGTTTCTCCTTTTTGCAAAAAATACTGTACACGTGACTGATAGTTCAACCAACCGGAAGCAAATTGCCACCACGGATTATTACGATTAAAATGTGAGGCAAAAGGCCCCAATGTCAGTCCGGGTTTTTTATCTGCAGGCTGGTGCACATAACTATGAAGAATCATTTGATTGATACCAGAACAAAAAGCCCTGTCGCCATAGGATTTTAAATACCAGGGCGATTCGCTGTAAGTAGCAAGGCTGGTATAGGCTTCAGCGCCAATCACCGGTTTATTATACAATACAGAAGAATATATAGGGAAACTGAACTCAGGCTGCGAAGTAGGCAGATACTCAGGCATAGCTTGTTTGTTCGGGTGGGACCAGAATTCAAACATCGGCAAATCAACGTAACTATTGGTTTTTAAAATATCGAGTGGTGGATAATCAGCACCACCATAGATAACTTCGCTGTGAAATTCCAGTTTGTTTTGATGGCATAGTTCATTAAAGTGTTTATAATAACTAACTTCAATTAAATCAGCAATTGTTTTACGGAAATCATATAAAAAGGCGTTGGATTGTTCAGCACTGCTTACCACATCACCGCATAATACCGGAATAAATTTAATGAGGTCATACCCTCTCCTTTTTTCAAACTCTTTTGGAAAACTTTGTGTCCAATTCTGGTAATTACATTCCCAACTGTCAACCAGTAAAAACTTAAACGTATTGCCTGTATATTTGCCAGCCGCGTCAATTAATTTTTTAGGGAAACTGTTGAAATGAAAATCTAAAGCTTCCGGGTCCATCTTATCACATTCCAATCCTGTTCCTTCTGCATTAGCGGGTGCGTTTGTAACACCGGTGGTAGTATATCCAAAACGAATAATACACCAGTTGCCTACCGGTGCTTGCCATTTTAATAGCCCGTCTGTATTCATATAAGCCGTAATATCAAGTACCGAATCTTCCGGTATCATTTCTTTTAATGAATTTTGTTCATCACTGTTAAAATAATTCTTATTCGCAGGTTTGATGGCTACCGTTTTCTCCAGCAGATGGGCAATGCCTGGTGAATAAGACGCTTGTTCATCTTTCTTCAATAATTCCACTTCTGATATTTGATACCAATGCCAGGAATCCGGATTAGAGAAATCGGTTAAGACTAATTTAAAGTACCGGGCACCCGCAGGTGTTATTGCAGTTTCAAAGGATTCATTAAACCCAGTTAACTCAAAGTCTTTTACTTTGGTAAAATTCAACCCATCATCAGAGGCCGATAAAGTGAAATTGCTTTTAATGTTTGCCATATTAGCCCATGTAAATGGCCTTCGCAGATGAATAACAATTTTTTCTGCATTAAATTCGGTAGGGAAAGAAATAACAATATGATTTCCCTTTTTCATATTTACCGAACTACCCGGGTCTCCATCCAATAAATAGGATGCGTGCGTACTATCATTTAATATTGCTGTTGGTTTTGCTTTTTGAAAAGAGTTAGGTGTTTGATGGGTACGATAAGCAACAACGGCTGCATCTGCGTAAAAATATTTTCGTACAAAGGGTTTTGCCAATGATACAGATAAAGTCTTTCCGCCAGTTGTAATTATTTTAGTCCATGCATATTGCTTCATTGATTTTTCCGGAGTAATCCATGGTCCTCCACTGGTGCTCCATCCGTCACAATTATGCACACCTATCGTGATACCTAAACGGTTAGCTTCTTGTAATGCCCATTGGAACATAGCATACCACTCCGGTGAATTAAATTTAACCAGGGGAATCCCAAAGTCTTTCTGGTTGAATAAGCTTACATCCAGAATGGTTGCCTGTGCAATGCCCTGTTGTTTCATGGATTCCAGGTCTTTTGTTATCCCTTCCCGGGTAATGGCATTGTCCATCCAATGCCACCAGGTATGCACTTTTACTGACTGTGGCGGATTAATAAAATCTTTTTGTGAAAAAGAAGTTTGCGATAAACAAATGTTAGAAACCAGCAGGCAGGCAGCGATGTATGCGAAAGAGTATATTTTCATGGGTATATTTTTATTTTTTTTGTCGCAACTGTCCCGCCTAAGGCGGGATAGAATAACCCAACATGGCTTCCACTGTCAGCACCCAAAATAATCGTCACCGGCTGGTGCAATAGTGAACTTTTGAATAGTTATTTTATATAATATTAATTAAAATTTCTGCAACATAATTTACAAAGAAAAGCAAAAAACATAGTATTAATCGAATTTCAGTACAGTTCAGTACAGATAGCAAGCTTTCTTGACTGCCTTACATATAAACTGTTTAGTCCTGTATAAACCCGGTTGCGAAAAATTTGGTTGCATACCTGATTAGTCGTTCTTAATTTTAAATCTTAACTGATTAAAAAAGATTCACCATGAAACAATTTTTCTTCTATTTATTAATGCTTGTTCAAAGCCTTGTCACTGCACAGGCGACCGATGAAACATATCCCCTTGATTCTGATGGGCATCGAACACCCGGGTGTACCCAAAGGCGAAGTATTAAAATGAGTGTATAACCATTCTGATATTTTTCCGGGCACACAGCGGAAATATTGTGTATATATACCTGCTCAAAACAAACCCGGTAAGCCTGCCTGTGTATATATAAACCAGGAAGGCATGCAATGGAAAGCACCGACTGTATTTGATAACCTTAGTTATAAAAATGAAATGCCAGTTACAATCGGTGTATCTATTTCACCCGGGAAAGTATTGGCGGATAGTGGTGCTAATGCACTTAACCGGTTAAACCGAAGCTTTGGATAAGATGGATTAGGTGATGCGTATGTCCCGTTTATTCTTACTGAAAATTTACCTAAAGTAGAAAAACAAAAAACAAGCGATGGGCGTGCCATCTATTTATCAAAAATGGTAACGACCGCTAATGGGGAGCAAGCAGCGGGGCTATTTGTGCCTTCACGACGGCATAGGAGCATCCGACAACATTTTCAAGAGTATTTGGTGCTATTGGTCACAAGAGGTTCAGAACAGTTCAGTACGGTTAAACAGAACTATAGATTTACTTTTACATTGTACTCTGTTCTCATGTGGGTGCGTTCAACTGCGGTTAATACAGAATATTATAATGACAACGCTTAAAAATTTATTTGAAAACAAAATAATTGCTATAATAAGAGGAATAAGACCTAAAGATGTTTTAAACATTGCAAATGACCTTTATAAGGCTGGAATTAAGATTATTGAAATATCAGTGAATTCGACTGATGCACTATCGGTTATTAACAAATTAATCCATAATATAGGGGACCGAATGATAAGAGGTGCAGGAACAGTGCTTGATGTTTCATCAGCAAGATTGGCCATTGATGCTGGAGCAAAACTAAGTATATCTCCTGGTTATAATGAAGAAAAAATTCAAGTGACCAAACAATTTGGGGCAGTAAGTTTTCCCGGGGCACTCACACCAACAGAAATTATTTTGCCATATAATTCTGGTGGCGATATTATTAAGTTATTACCTGCATCAAATGTAGTGTATTTTAAAAATATACGAAGCTTCCTTAATCATATACTTCTTATGCCAACAGGCGGTATAACTCTTAATAATATTAAAGCATTTAAAAAGGAAGGGGCAGTAGCTTTTGGAATTGGCAGCTCACTTGTTAACGCTCTTAACCCGGTAAATGCCAAATATAGTAATGAATTAAAGGTAAATGAAAAACATTTGGGCAGTCTTTACAATCAGATTAAACAGTTAGTTGATGAGAATGAAACCAATTAAAAAAATATTTCAGAATGGGCATTACTGTTTTATTGGTCTGTTTGTATTTATTTTATTTTCATCCTGCAATTCAAAGTCAACTCTTTTTACAAAATTATCAACCGATGAATCTGGTATTGATTTCAATAATTTAATAACGGAAAATGATTCAATAAATCCCATCGATTTGGAATTTCTTTACAACGGCGGAGGAGTAGGAGTGGGTGATTTTAATCGGGACGATCTGCCGGATTTATACTTCACGGCAAGTACAGTTTCCAATAAGCTTTATTTAAATAAGGGTAATATGAAGTTTGAGGATATTACAGCTGCCGCAACTGTTGATGGCATGCAAAGGTGGTGTAGTGGCGTTTCTGTTGTAGATATTAATGAAGATGGCTGGCAAGATATATATGTTTGTGCTTCCATTAAAACTAATCCTGATCAAAGACGAAATCTTCTATACATCAACCAGGGGCTGAATCAAAAAGGGATACCTTTCTTTAAGGAGCTGGCACATGAATATGGTTTGGATGATACAAGTTATTCAGTTCAGGCGGCCTTTTTTGATTATGACAATGATGGCGATTTAGATATGTACCTCGTTACAACCAGGCTGGCAAAAAGAAGTTCGGCTTTTTTTAATAACCAGGTTAGTTTAAATACGTCTGATGAAATTGACAAGTTATTTCGCAATGACTGGAATGATTCTTTAAATCACCCTGTATTTACAGATGTTTCGAAGCAAGCTGGTATCGCCGAACTGGGTTTTGGATTAGGAATTGCCATTTTAGATATTGATCAAGATGGGTGGAAAGACATTTATGTTACCAATGATTATTATGGAAGTGATCTTCTTTATATTAATAGTAAAAACGGAAAATTTACTAATAAAATAAAAGAATATTTTAATCATACCTCTCAAAATGCAATGGGTATTGATATCGGAGATATAAATAATGATGGACTTCCTGATATTATTAGTGTTGATATGAATCCGGAGGATAATTTCAGGAAGAAGAAAAATATGGGTAGTAATAATTATTTTATTTACCAAATCATGATTTTGCAAGACCAGAATCTGCAATATGTTCGGAATACATTGCAACTAAACCAAGGTTTGGCGCCGGTCTGGGGAGACACAGTTATTCACCCTGTATTTAGTGACATAGGTTTTTTGGCAGGAGTAGCAGAAACTGACTGGAGCTGGGCACCCCTGATAGCAGACATGGATAATGATGGAAACAAAGATATTTTTATTACTAATGGCTATCCGCGGGATGTTACGGACCATGATTTTATGGCTTTCAAAGATCGGAATATTTCCAGTAAAAAGCAATTAATAGATCAGATGCCCCAAATAAAGGTTTCAAACTATGCCTTCAGAAATATGGGTAATCTGAAATTTGAAAATAATGCGGAAAAATGGGGTATGTCTCAAACATCCTTTTCAAATGGCGCTGTTTATGTTGATTTGGACAATGATGGCGATTTGGATTTCGTTGTAAATAATATTAGTGATCCTGCGTTTGTTTATAGAAATAGTATGAATAACTCCGGTACAGCTACTGCTAATTACCTGGAAATTATGTTTAAAGGTGAAAATAAGAATCAATTTGGCATTGGCGCAGAGGCAAGAATATTCTACGATGGGGACAGACAACAGGTAATAGAAAATTCTCCTTACAGAGGCTACCTTTCTACTGTAGATACAGAAATTCATTTTGGACTTGGGAATACAAAAATGATTGATTCTGTTATTATCAGATGGCCCGGTAATAAAAGACAAAAATTCTTTTCGGTGGCGGTAAATCAATTATTAATTGCAGATATTAAAAATGCCCAGAAAGATGATTCCTTGGAAGCCCAGCCAAAAATGAATATCAATTTATTTACGGAGGTCACCTCTATCCTTGGGATTAATTTTGTTCATCAGGCTTCGGAATATATTGATTTTAATTACGAAAGGTTATTGCCCCATAAATTATCTCAATATGGACCAGGATTGGCTGCAGGTGATGTGGATTTAAACGGGTTAGATGATATAGTTATAGGCGGTACAGATTTAGCTACCGGGAAATTATTGCTGCAACAAACCAATGGAGAATTTATTCAAAAAGATTTACCAGTTGATACTACTTCAGGTGCTGTAAGGTCAGAAACTATGGGAATACTTCTTTTTGATGCAGACGGTGATGGAGATCTGGATTTGTATTTTACGAGCGGAAGCAATCGGTTTCAAGCAAATTCAAAATCATACCAGGACAAGTTTTATGAAAACGACGGGAAGGGGAATTTTAAATTAAAAGAAAACGCAATTCCTACCAATTATGTAAGTAAGAGTTGTATAAAAGCGGTAGACTTTGATAATGATGGTGATTTGGATTTATTTGTAGGAGGAAGGATTTTACCGGAAAAATACCCCCAAAAAGTAAGCTCATTTATATATAGAAATGATTCAAAAGATGAGAAAATAAAGTTTACGGATGTTTCTGATCAAGTAGCTCCCGAATTAAAGAATATAGGATTAGTATGCGATGCTATTTGGACCGATTTTGATCATGATGGCTTTACCGATCTGATTGTTGTTGGAGAATGGATGCCGGTTACTTTTTTTAAAAATAGTGGAGGGAAGTTTATTAATACAACTGCAGCTTCTGGTATTGCTGATAAAATTGGCTGGTGGAATAGTATAACAGCCGGTGATTTTGATAATAATGGCGATGTAGATTATATAGTGGGTAATCTTGGGCAAAACTCTTTTTATCGCCCAACCGATCAATATCCTGTAAAAATTTATGTGAATGATTTTGACAATAACGGAATCCTTGATGCTATACCAACCGTGTTTTTAAAACATACAGATGGTACGATAAGAGAGTTTACAGCGCATAATCGTGATGATATTGTGGGGCAATTACCTGTCCTGAAAAAGAATTTTTTGACTTATAAAAGTTTTGCAAATGCTGATATAAATACTTTATTGGGAAAAGAGTGGCTAAACGATGCTGTTGTTTCAAAAGCAAACTGGTTTCAAACAAGCGTTATAAAAAACATTGGGAAAAATAATTTTACAATATCCCCATTACCGCCATTGGCTCAATTGGCGCCTGTATATGGTATGATTACAGATGATTTTAATGATGACGGAAACCTCGATGTAGCACTTAACGGGAATGATTATGGCGGTGAAGTATCTACAGGCCGGTATGATGCCATGAAAGGCCTTGTAATGCTGGGGGATGGCAAAGGAAATTTTATACCGCAAAGTATTTCTCAAAGCGGTCTCTATATACCCGGTGACGGAAAAGCTATAATTAAATTGAGAGGGATAAATAACGAATTGTTGGTTGCAGCTTCTCAAAACAAAGGTCCTTTGAAGGTTTTTAAAGTGAAAAATATTTTACAAAAACAATTTAAAATGAATGCTGATGATAGGGTACTTTATATAACCTTGACCAACGGCAGTGTAAGAAAAGAAGAAATATACTATGGTTCATCTTTTCTGTCTCAATCATCCGGATGTATAAGTGTTGGAAGTATTATTTCAAAAATTTCTGTTATTAATAATAAAAAGTCAGAAAGAATTTTATATAAAAAGTAACGGCCGTTTTCTTATTGAATATTCTTATACTCAGTAATTGATGTATCAGTCTTTCATTTTTAACGTTCTAAATCTGTTATACCTGAGATGTATATAGTCCAATCAATTTAATTTTTGCCAGAAATTTGATTCGTCGTTCTTAATTTTAATTCTTGCTGATTAATACTGATTAACCATGAAACAGTTTTTCTTTTATTTGTTAATGCTTGTTCAGAACCTTGTCGCTTCACAGGCAGCCATTGAAACATATCTCCTTGATTCTGCCAGCATCGAACGCCCAGGTTTACCCAAAGGCGAAGTATTAAAATTTGTGTATAGCCATTCTGATATTTTTCGGGGCACACAGCGAGAATATAGGATATATGCACCTGTTCAATACAAACCCGGTAAGCCAGCCTGTGTATAT
>Ga0163151_10006715_pt1 | contig 13853 bp, 21 predicted proteins | sample OliLakLV19MP5IB2_FD_145596 | JGI IMG/M metagenome (GOLD analysis project Ga0163151, IMG submission 145596) | Freshwater microbial mat bacterial communities from Lake Vanda, McMurdo Dry Valleys, Antarctica - Oligotrophic Lake LV.19.MP5.IB-2 | ecosystem: Environmental > Aquatic > Freshwater >...
TGGTTGTATCGTTATCATTGATCACATACATACCCTCACACAGCCACACATCCAAGAACGCACAGCTTCACTTTGCGTGGACCGAGCGCATCATGCGCGAGTTCAAAAGTCAAGGCGATGAAGAGCGGGCCCGCGGCCTGCCTCTCAGTCCGTTCATGGTATGCATTTACCGCCGAACGCTGGATTGTGTGATGATGTGCTAGAGTCTGACGTTACAACTGCTTGGGTGTGTACTTCTCTAACTGTTCTCAGGACCCGCAAGGGGCCACGGTCGCGAAGTCGCAGATTGGCTTCATGAACTATCTAGTGAAGCCCATGTATGAGTCCTGGATGCAGTTCCTACAGTTGGAAGAAGAGACCACGCCTTGTCTCCGACAGCTCCTGCGCAATCGGGATCACTGGGTTTCTGAACTGGCCCGGTTTGAAGAGGAGACGTCATCAGCAACTCGGCCGCCCAGTCGTGAGCTGTCCGCAGGCACTGCCAATCAGAGCGCCGCTGGTACTCCGCGTTTGTCCAACGCAAACTTTTCGACTCCGGCGAATCCAGCGACAGCGCACAGCGCTTCCTCCGTTAGGACAGAGGCTCCTGCGGGAACCTAAACTGCTTTTCGATTTGGGCGTTCCAGGCCAGCAGTATCTTTTGATTGGAGGTGTCATGCCAGCAAGCATAGCAAGCCGTCTTGTCTCCGCTACGGCTCCAACACCTGTTCGGTCTGCCGAATGTGCATTCGTTGTTGCAATGTGCCCTGTAAGTTGTGAATTGTCACTTTTGTTTCAGCTCAGTTTTAATTACACGCACAGCCTGGACCTGTCCACACAGATGAGCTGCACTTGAGCAGCGCACGAGCATCGAGGGTTGATACAGCAGAGGCAAGAATATATGTCACCATCACAGCAAAGGAAATAGGAGAGCGAGAATCAGTCATCAAAGTTCACATCGAACGACGACTGGTACTGGAAAGCGCTAGTGTTGCCAAGGCTAGCAGGTTGAATGACATTTCCTGAGCAGAGAAAACGAAACATAAGATCAAAGTAAGTAATGCACCGTGAATGCAAAGATATCATATAGCAGATCCGAGCAACGAGCGGACAGGAGAGTGGTCGTACCGTCCAGATCGTGGATTGGCACAGGATCCGGATCCGGAATGGCGTCATAAGGGCGGTAGTCCCTGAACACCGAGATGTCGATCAGATCATCCGTTGACAACTCTAGATCTGCTCCACTCAAGTAGCCCCTGGTGGGCTCGTCTTGATAAACAGGAGCCGCTGCAAGCGACACGGCTTTGATCTGCACGGAGGGCTGCTGCAGCCGCGGGGCGGCTTTGACTACGTCAGATGATTTGCTGACCGAAGAGGAAGATGAAGCGTTGGTCACATTGCGAAACAAAATAGGTTTCGCAGATACTCCTGCCTTGGCGCCAGATAGTTTGTGAGCAGAGTGGTCGCTGCTCTGAACGGATGCTGCGAAAATCACATTAAAAGGACATGAACTCGCTGAACAAGCACACATCGCCATCCGAATCCGGTACCGGATGGTTGCCGAGCGACACTCAAGCCAGATTTTGGTGCCATTGTTGGCGCTGTTGTGGGTGCTAGCTTTCCACCCGCGAGATGTTGATGGCTTACGGAATTTTCCTGCCCCAGCGTGCTGCGGATGGTCGGTGCTGCGTACCACGAATTGTTCTCGCTTAGTGCACATTTCACCGATACACTGTTCAGTTGAGTGTAAAGCTACTTACAATATACATTCTCCATAGCAACTACCAGAGCCGATCCCTTGACAGCAGTTTATTGCCGCGATGGTGCTCGTTGTGTGCAACGGCTTTGTCAATTGAAATTTGATTAGCAGTTAGCTGCATTTGGTGGCATAGTTAGCAGTCATTTAGTACATTTCCGAGGGTGTCATCTGTACATGAATCATGCTTGCTCATGGCAATGTCAACGAAGCTTTTGTATTTCTATGTGTACAATTCAGAAGGGTCCACTGTCATGTAGACCACACGCAACTGAAACGGCTGGGTGTGTCAATTCTTTCTCTTGGCACGAGCTCGACATCCAGGCTCGGCTCACGTGTCCTTGAGCTTGAGATCAGGCCTTGATCGCATTCATCGCAGACTGCTTGAACTGCGCCAGGGACGCCTGTGCTTCCTCTGCTTCAGCATTGATGTTCGATTTTGCAACCGCTACTCCTGTCGCTTGCTGGGCAGGCATAGCTTCTGAGAGCTCAGGCAGCTACAAGCACACCCAGACAACATTGTCTTAGCATCCCTGAAGGCACCCAATGACATCCACAAGCAAGAGGCTCACCTTCCACAAAAAGATGGCGCCTTCAGACCCTGCGCTGACCACGAACTGTTGGTCGGGGCTGATGGCCACCTTGGTGATGGATCCGCTGTGACCCACACCGCGGAAGAAGCAGAATCCCTCATCGTATCCATACACCTGAAGATGGCGACAACAATGCATTCAGAATCTCAAATACACAATATTAGCAAATTCAAATTAAAGCTACCGTACCTTGACAACTTTGTCGCCGCCTGCGGCCACGAATCGCTCGCCATCCGGCGCAATGTCTAGCGCGTTGACCTCTGCGGACGCTGACGCCTCCATGATACGGATGGGTGACGCATCTACGGCGTCCCAATACGTGATCTTGCGGTCCGTACCGGTGGTGAGGTACTGAGACTGATCGGGGTGATACACCGCAATCTTGAACTGTGTGGCCGCAAACAAGCAGCTAATGCGCACGAATCGCTCCAGAGACCAGACGATGCAAGAGCCTGCAATCGCAATCATGAAACACAATATTAGAGCTGATTACATCTAAGCAATGCTATGCCTCGTGTGTGCAGATCAGCGTACCATCTGCAGATGACGAGATGCATTCTGTATCATCCTTGTTAAGCTTGATCGAGCTGATGGCACCCTTGTGCTCCTTCATGGACGCCACCATGCGTTGAGATTGGGCGTTGATCGACCACACGCGAACCTGACCGTCCACTCCACCGCTGATGATGAACTTGGAGTCCTTGGTGCCCGAGATGGCAGTCACACCGCCATTGGCGTGGGCGTCGTGGATCAGGTACATCAGCTTGCCGCTCTGCGGTTTGAACGCACGAATCTTGCCGTCTGACCAGCCTGCGATAGTTATTTCAGAGTTAGAGACGTGTTGCTTGAGATGTATCAAGGACTCTGTCACAAGAATGCTGACCTGAGAGAATGCTCTTGCCATCCACCGCGAAGGCCACTGTGAGGCACGTCAGACCGGGCACCTGAATGCGCAGCAGCTCCGTGCACGTGTGAGAGTTCCAGATGCGGATATCCTCATGACCGCAGGTAGCGAACAGCTGGCTGTAGTCAGTGGGAAATGCGATGTCGTTGATGGCTCCTGTGAAAGAGACAATATTGCATCGTTGAGGTACAATTGTAAACGAATACAACATCGCAGTATGTGACATCACAATTCCTTACCGTGATGGCACGTAGTTCGCAGCTCATGCTCGAACGAGTCCAGACGCACGAGGTAGATCGAGCAGTTCTTAGTGCCCACGAAGAAGTGATCACCGGCCGCATTGAGCTGCAGCGAGGTGACACCACTCGGCAGACGCATCTTGCGGATCACGGTCAGGTTGTCTTTGTCCAGCACAGCCACGTCACCATCGCCTGAGCCAACAATGAGGTGACCTTCCTTGCTCAGGATGATGGTCTGGATGCCTTGGCAGAAGTTCTGCTTGGCAGGGCCTTGCAGCTGTACAGGAGATGCTACTGTTAGGTTTCCGCGTTTCATAGCACGCAATGACGGTTGGTACAGCTCACAAACCTTGAACACGTTGTGGATCAAGCTCAGCTTCAATACATCACCGCTGGTAGTGCCACAGTAAGCGAACTCGTCCTTGGCGTCAACCACCAAGCACTGCAAGCAGAGTAATGCATGTGTCCAGCCGTTTAACCAGCTGCAATACTCATCGAATACAGGGTCAATAAGAATTACCTGAATGATGCGCTTGACAGGACCCAACTGGCACGCGTTGAATCGCAGCTTGCGATCTTTCAGGTTCAAATCCCACAGCTGTACGCCCCAGTGCCGATTGAGTTTGAGCAAATATGATCGGATGAACAGTCTTACACAAAGCAGCATGACCTACCTTGACGTGGTAGTGACCTGCAGTGACAATCTTGTCTTCAGCGTTCTTCATGAACGAGATGGTCAGCGAGGGCTCGTTATCCTTGTTGGCAGCAGCGCCACAGGCGGCCTGACCAGTTTTCTGAGTCATTTCAACGTTGGCATAGCACGACCGTCAGTCAAAATGAATTTCTTACGCTTCTACAATAGAATCATGTTGCTCTGCGCGCAAGCAGCGTGTCATACCAGATCCCAGACTGCGATGCGGTTATCATCGGCTCCACCCAGCGTGGCCAGGTATGTCTCCTTGGGCGAGAATGCCAGATCCTGAACCTTACCCTTGTGGAGTTCCAGCTTGTGGATCGCTTCACAGGTCTCGAGATCCCAGACGACCACGAAGGCCTGTGTGACCAAGCCAATTTCAACCAACAACAGCATAGTTCAGCGTCAAGAATTACGTGCACAACTTGAAGCGGCTCGATGGCATCAGTACATGCACGTTTTCACAGTCTACTGCAATGATTTTCATCACTACATCTCCATGCATCTGTTCATGCATACTGCGCTTACCGGGAATCCCATGTGAGTCTCCTGCCCTGACGCCAGATAGCGCCCAGAGGGCGAGATGGCCACGCACGATACTGGATGGTCGTGACCGTTCTTCTGCAGGAAGTGCTGGATATTCTTAGTGAGGCCCTTCACTACTAGCGTAGAGCCCAATGGGGTGATGATATGCTCGTCATCCGGGTGCAGCAGCAAGCCGTTGCGAACACCGCCTGATGATACATACCCGGCTCTCAGATCCTATGTGATCACCTGACAAGATAAACTAGAGGCACATACCGCTGTAGCCAATTACACCCTGCAACGGCAACGCGCTCTTTGAGGCAGATTTCTTCTCGTCTGACATTTTGAGATAGGCAATGCGCTGCAACACACAGCAGGACAGATGCTGTGTCAGTTGCTTTGAAGCTGAATGACGTTATCGGACATACGCTTCCTGCAACATCGAACTAGAGACACAATGGCACACGTATCATATGTGCATCCTATCCACCGCGATACCTGGAAAGTACTGACTCACTACGCAGATGCACTCTGATACTAATGTGAACGCAGCAACAGTATTGACATTGAAAAAGAAACGTAACGGCGGTACGGCCATTAGTCTCACCGGACAAGAAGCCTTTCTCCTGCAACGTTTTTTTTTCTGAACATGCTGCACCAGAATTGAGCGATAAGTTGGCCGTCGCCTGATTGTGAGGTGCGCAGTCATGTCTACCTGTAATCGTACAGACGATTGCATGCTTATCTACAATTGTGTGCGATGAAGATCGAGAAATCGCTAATGGGGTTCAACGTGTCTCGCTGAATGCTGTGTGTGCAGGTGATGTCGAACAGCGATTCGCAACGCGCTGGCGGCCATGCACGCAATACACGCGCGCCCCTGATCAGCGCTGAGAAAGCCGCGTTTGTGGGTCGACGCTTCGCCACTACTGCATGCGGAGGACTGCCTTTAGGTACACTGCTGTGCAACGATGATCTGGCGGACTCTGCCAAGTGGTTTGCGTATGTCATGCCGCTGCTGCTGTTTGCCACCCTACCTGTGGGCATCGTCACCATAACGGTTCTGCATTCGCAAGAAGTTCTAAACAACATCTACCTAGCGATGGGTGTAGCTGCTGGTACGAGAACTGAAGCGTGCTGCTGTGGTCATCTCCACGTTGATTTGAGCGTGTCGCTGTCGTCATTTGATTTGCAGGCTACGCCATACTGCTGGCCGCCACATTGCAGCTACTCGCACATCGGGTGCGCTCATCCGATCCCATGCACGGCATCAACCCTGGCGCAGCCTCCTCAGCGCGCGCCTCGCTCTCCGATGAGCAGGACCTGGACATTGAGGATTGCTGGTCCACCGGCTTCTTCGACTACCTACTGCCAGCTGGGCGCAGCGGCAAGTTCTATTGGCACCAACAGACACTCAAGATAAGCTTGCTTGCACTGCTGGCAGCTGGTGCAGTAGACTATCTCAACATCAACGAGGTCTCCCGTAAATTCAATGCTGACAACTCGAGTGCGCTGCGTCTGGATGCTCTGTTCCTGGTGGCGGGGTACTTGACGGTGGCCATCAGTGCGTATCCACTGATTGGCTCGCCATGTCCCGAGCTGGCAGTGTATCGAACAGCAGGCGCAGCCGATTTTGATGGCGGTATCATGCGATCTTGCTACGCTTTGATGCCGATAGCATACCATATTCTCATCACGAGAGTTGGAATCACCGCAGACCACGCATTCTGGTCTGCCGACGCCTCCGTCCTGGAGCTAGCGGATGATCTGGCTCGTGTGTTCTTTGCCGTTCTACCGTTACAGTGGGCGCTGGGTCTGCTGCCCCCTTTGGAGGGACTGGTGGTGTGGGCTGCAGAGCAGTTGGTCATGATTGTGTTTGGAGGCACTGCCGCTGCGAACAACTTTCGATTGGTTCGATCTCTGGCGAGCTCAGCTGCTGCCGCTGCTGGCACAGCACTGGCTTATTATTTCCTGGAGTCACCTACCATTCTGATCTTCTTCGCTATTGGACTCGGCTTTGCGCTGAGCTCCAACGTCATCTTCACCGAGCTGCAAGGGGTAGCTGAGGTGAAGGGTCGATCTAGATTGAGCAGTGCCCGATCAGGCTGGGCTGATGTGATCTATCGCTGTTTCCGCCTATCAGCCAGTGCTGATCGGCAGCTCAATCGCGTTCACCCGGGCCGAGTGGTGGGGTCGATGGAAACGCCTCAAGGTGCCGCCTCGGGTGCATTCGATAGGGCTGATGATGATGCGTTTGCAGCTGTTGTGGCGGGTGATCAGAAACAGCAGTTTGCAACGGCTTCCAGCTCTTGGACTCTGTTTCATACCATCATTGCAGCGTCTGCAATTGGCTGCGGTATCGTGCTGCGAGCATTGGGCTATTCGAATATTCAAACCGGTAAGACCTTGTGACCTGGCGCACTTCTCATCGACAGTATCTGATGCACTGCATATTCATTTGCCAGATATGACAGACGCTCGCACAGCCTGGGCAGATTGGATCTGGGATGGCATGATCTTTGGTGTGCTGACCATCACACGGCTCGCCCAGCATTTACAGCAGCCACTGTGGTGGCGGGTTGTGAAGAACCCGCTGTATCCCATCACCCATGCCATTCAAGGCACAACGTGCTCTTCGGTGACTGCTAGATTGCTGTCCACGTGCACTTCGCTGGCGATGATGACCTATCTGCTCACCCACTCCGGGGCTCCGGAGACCACAGCTCTGTCCGTGTTCGAGATTTGCTACCACACTGTGTTCGTCAGCCGAGCATTTCGAGTGGTGTGGCAGATGCCGTACGACAGTGTGCTTGATCTGGCTGTTACGATCATACTGAACCACGCTAACATCGCGTCATCTCTGGATGGACGATCCAAGAATTTCTGGCTGCAAATTGGTATGTACTGCCTCAGCGAAACGAACTTCTATCGTTGATCGAAATTCGATTTCTGGAATGTGACATCATCAATGTCAGGTTTCTGTGGCCAGCTGCTGGTGATCAGCTTTCTTCTGAATCGGCTGCGAGTCCTGATCTCCACCATCCACTTTGCTGCCACGTTGACTGTGTCCGCCTTCGTGACGCCCAAGCTGCGACCCCGCAAGCCAGTGGCAGTTGGCATAACCGCTGTGGTGCTGCTGCCATTCCACCTGCTGATGATCCTGGGAGCCGCTGTGCTCAACGCGCCTCTGATTGCCGTGTTCGGATTGCCCATTTTTGTGATGGGATTCCCCAGACCAGCTCGATTCTGGCCTAGTCTGGAGTTTGTGACGGGGCCAGTCGCTGCGGACAGCGAAAGTGGCTTCTACAAGCAGATATGGCCCGGACTTCGCATGCGATTGGTACGATGAGTTCTGCTCCAGCCAGCATGTGATCATGAGATGTCTGACATGCATGACACGTGATTATCACTCACAGAATGAGCTGTTCCATGGCCCGCTGTCGGATGCCCGTCCCGGAGACGTGATGATGCTGCGCCAAGAGCCGTATCTCGTGTGGCTGCAACTACTTGAAAGAGGCAACGGGTATGCTACCGTCAGCTGCAGAGGACTGGAGCTCCAGCGGACCAGCTGTCACACAGCTGAGGCATCCAAATGTAAGCCATACTCTGTCGTTCCACGCCCGATGACATTTCATGTCACAATACTAACGTCCACTTGCTCCTGTGTTCTGTATCGCGTCCAGTGGATGAGCTGATCGAAGTCGCATTTCCTCCTCCGGATCGGGTTGATCCATCTGAGGATGGGCTAGAAGACGATGCCAGCGTCGAGATGGCTGCGCTGCAGGCGCCGGTACCGCACAAAGGCGATCAAGCTGCAGACATTGCAGCACTGGGCGTGGCAAAGGCTGGCGCGGTTGAGGCGTCTCCTAACAGACATCACAATCAGAAGGAGCATATCGTATTCCTACCTGACGGGGAAGATAGTGGAGGCGTGCCCAATGGTCTGCATGGAGTAGATAGCGGCTCGTTGAGTGGTGAGCCACATGGTTCACCCCATCACGGTCACGCTGCACCCGCCCGTGTCGATGATATGGCAGCGCAAGCGGAGCCCGGAGCAGCTCCGGATAGCGATGAGCTGTGGCTACCGGGGCAAGACAAGCCGCTGGTTGCTGCTAACAAAAGGATCACGCTGTATCGGCTCAGCAGCCGCAGCATGGTGAGGTGCGGGTAAACATTCGCAGCATCCAAGTGCAGAACGCTGTGACAGCAGCAGGCAAGGGCAGAGCTGCACGCGCTCAACTCGCTCAGCAGAGGAGGCGCCTGGCCAGAGCGATGAGCACGTCGTGGTGCGGCATTGTTGCACCCGGCTCTGAACTTGCCTGCATGTACGAACCTGTGGCAGCGGTGGATGTCTCCTGCTATTCCATCACACAGTAAGTGTTTCAACTTGGTCACTGTCGGAGCAATCGCAGGCTTATTCTATTCGCTATGTCACAGGAACATCGTAACGGGCATCATTGACGATCCAAGCAACATCAAGCTGATTGCTGCTACCTTTCTCAAGATGCTGGTAGGTCGCTCTATTGTCGTCGTTGAAGCAGTTTGATCACTCCAGCTGATGTGATGCTGTCTGAACACTGCAGATGCTGCTCCTCCCAGCAAGTTTGGTTGCACCACCGGCAAGAAAAGGATCAATGATGAGCTCTCGGGAAATCTCGGATAACCTGCTGGACGAGCCGCAACTGGATGTGCTGTTCGTAAGTTCAGACGAGCTGGTGCAATCTGTGTACCCGTCTTTATGATACTGACCTTGCATCCCTGTGATAGGAGCGATTTCCGTTCGGTTTTCTGGCGTTCCTCAATAGCGAGCCGGTGGACCCATACGCGTTCCGCAAGAGTTTGCAATACAAGGTGAACTTGATTTGCCGACCATGTTTCGAGGGACGTATGGCTGATCTGTGTAATTTCCTCTGTAACGACGCAATGCAGCTGATTATGTCGGTATACGGCATCGTCGAGTGCTGCAGTCAGCGCGGAGGAGTGGGCACCAGCAGCTCTCCAGCTCGCGTGGTCAACATGTTTGGAGGCAAGGTTCCTCCCAGCCTGCAGGATCGATTGCTCACTGCTGCTTCTGAGGTACTTGATATGAGTTGTTGTTGCAAGCTAGGTGTGTTGGTCACGAGCTCATTGTTGGCATGAATGGTGACATCATTAGCCCAATCGACAGCTGAAAGAGCTGGTGCTTCAAGCCTATCGCTATGCTGTCAAGGCAGTGTACGATGCAGCAGCTCTGGGCGATGCCGAGCTGTTAGGTGAAGAGTCAGACAGAGGCTACAGGCTGCTCAAGGTACCATCAGACATTATGATCATTGACTTGATTCTTCCACGGCAGATGCACTGATCTATATTGATCCCGCAGCAAACCGCGCTGAGCTACCGACATTGGCATATTGGACCGGAAGATGTGAGCCCTGGTCACTGGGCGAAGCTCATAGCGGCGGGTACACCTAAGCTATTCAGCATCGCCAAAGACAAGCAGAAGTCGGATAAGTACGTGGCGTGTCATGGCCTGAGCTGATGAACAAGGGACTGACTGTATGGATGCGCATGTCATCTAATCGCTTAGATACATCAGCAAAACTTATGAGATTCAACCTCAGCGATTTGCGGTGCTGCGGATGAACAGCGCGTCCATCAAGGGGCTGCATGCATCGCTCAATATGGTACACTGAGCCGCTCGACTTGACAGCGTGTCAACTACTCATGTGACGTATCATCTGCTCTGGTGACAGGAGCTGCTATATGCGACCAATGATGACGAAGAGCGGTACTCTGTGCAAGCGCACCCGCTGTTGCTTCGAAACATCACGCTGCAAGCTGCGGAGCCCCCATTGGGCTATGCTGCATATGGAGCCCCCCTCACAGACATCGTGGTATGATCCTCCATACACGCTGCGACTGTTCACCTGCGGTGTAAGCCACCAGGCAGGTCTGCCAATATGCCATCAATCAGAACAATCAACTATACAAGAGTAACATGGGCTTGCAAGTGTATTCTTGAAATCATTTAGCAACATCACCATGCGATCACATCGGCGAGGGATAAGCCTAAAAGTCCAGACTGGGTCTATTCCAACGACATCTGCACCGTTTGGTACTCCAGCTCCACAATACGTCGTTGAAGCCGCAGCACTGACTTCTGCAGAGCCAACCGCATGTCCGTGACCATGGGCAGCGCCTGCTGCCATGTCTTCACCAATACAGATTGCTCGTTGCGCGCTTGTCGCAGCTTCTTGGCCACCTCCAACAAGGGGTAGAGAGTGACGTAACTGTCCTTGTGGTCCACCACGGTAGCGCCTCGCGAGGCCTTCGCGTGTGCCTGATGCAGCACATGGAACTGCTTTTGCAATCGCAATGATCGCGCGTACACGCTGTCGATCTCATTGGTGGCGGCAGTGATTGTGTTTTGCACACGCCGCAGCTCCCATCGCGTTTGGGCCAATCGTCTACGCAGGACAGCGATGGTAAACTCCTTCTGCTTGAATACAGAGACGATGTTTGCAGGTACGCTAACTCGCAGCAGCAGAGTGCGCCCCAGAGGAGGATTTGGCATCAGGAAACCAGCAATATCTTGCGGAACCTGCATGTACGAACGAGCACACGTGAATGCACGGATTTACTCGGCCGGTCGTTGCCCTAGTTTCGATAATATTGTCTCAACGTATCTGGAAACAACCTCGATGTTGAAGCACGTGATGATGTACACGATAGATACCTGTAACGCACGAGATCGCAGAGCTTCTCGCTTCGTTTCGACGCCATCTTGCGTTGAGATCGAAATGCGCTCTGCGTGGGCCAGCCCTAGCAACGCGCATAGCGCCAGCGCGCCCAAAAACGCCCGTCTGCTGACAAACGTCATGGTATACTGCTCCTGTATATGCAACCGTATGCACACGCAGGATCGCAGTTTAGCTGTCCAGACCGTATCGCAGATCCAGGTCTGTGAGAGGACAGACGAAGGCGAAAAAAACTTTAGGGACGAGCCACCACGCTAAATAGAAGTCTCGTTTTGTGTATCCTTTCCAGAGGCAGTATACACTTCGACACCGCCGTATCTGCCCAGGACCCGGTGAACGAGACGTGGCCCATACATTTGTAATGAAGTATTCGTTGGTGTGCGCTGCGCTCTGCGTGGCATTGGCTGGTGTTTCAGCGGTCGCACTCAGCAACACCGCTGCACGCGCGGAAGCGCTTGACCAAGAGTTCGCTTTGCAACCAAATGCACCGACTAAGGTATGCACCCTGTTCGAAATCGGGATCATCCGACAGCTTGTAGAGTATGCTACTGACGAGTCAGGTCGTGAATAGATGTTGTTTGTCTGCGGATACGCGTACGGGCTTTGATGAATACGTGTGTGTGTGTTAAATTGGATGTTAAGCAGAAGCCAGCCCAAGGCTCCTCCTGGTGGTCGACAACCGTCGACAATGTGCCCAGTGGGCTGAGCAACTTCTCAGCTGCCATGTACAAAGTGGAAGTCCTGCGCAACCGACTGTCGTTGGTGCGTGCACAGATCGCCAAGCGTAACCGCGAGTTGGCGGCCGCTGAGCAAGCGATCGAGAAGGCATATGAGTCCATGGAGGATCGGTACGGCACATATATGGATCTCTTCCATGATCTGCAGCGCGGAGACCGCTCTGCCAGCGATCCCCACCAGCTGCTCACGGTGGGCAGATCTGTCGCGTCCGCGCAAGACCGCCATTTCGGTCTCACCACTGCGTGGATGGGCACGAGCGGCCAGTTGACCAACGAGATCGTCGTGCTAGAGCGGCGCAAGCAGCGCTTGGAGGAGGCGATCGGTCAGCTCCAGTCAGATCTGGCCACGCAGACCATGGATAAGGCTGCAGCGCAGAAGAAGCAGCGCGGCCAACAGATCATCAACAACGCCTCAAACAAGAACGCCACGAACACCACGTCGTCCAAGTAGTGAGCCGTACGAAATCGGTTGTGTGATGTAGTCAGGTGGACGATCTGTGTTTGTTGACCATGGCTACCCAATGAAACACCGTCGATAACAATTGCAATTGAACAAGTGGCGATGCGGCGTATGTTCCATTTGGAATAACTAGCTTCCAGATCGAGCATGAGAAGCAGCGTGCAATTCATTACAATGGGTAGAATATGTTGGAGTCGGGAGGGACAACCAATTGCAGCACACCACAGCGTCTAAGAAAGTTGTTCATTCTAGAGCGATACTGATGGCCCTCCCACACCAGTACTAGTGCACACTTAGCGTGATCGTGAACGAGATCTTGATCGACGGTCTCTTCTGTGGCGGTCACGATGTTTATCAGAGTCCCTGCTAGCAGCACCACTGCTGCTCTTGTCGCCCCTGTGGCGATCACGACCCCTCTCTCGAGACCTGGATCTGCTCCGGCTCCGACTTCTGCTGCGGCTGCCGGAGGAGCTGCGAGACCGACTGGAAGACGACGACCTTGACCTCGATGCGGACCTGCAAACAGCATGGGCATGTGAAGCGGTTAAACTCCCTGCATAACCACAAGCGGTGTGACAAACAAAACAGCTTACCGAGAACGAGAGCGAGATTTCCGTTTTCTACAAGGCAACACAACACGTGGTTTATGAAGGTGATCATGATCACGCCATCACGTGCCTGTGCGCAACCACATACCGCTTCTTCGAGGATTCTTCTGGAGCAAGGACTTTGCTCAATTCCTTGTAAAACGCATCCTGTGTTACCATAGAAAGATCACCCCTGAACATTGCGCAGAGCCCACATTACAGCGACACATTACACACCACTCGTGATAGCACCCATTCATCCGGCGGTGTATCCATCTCTGGAGGCAGGCTGCTCGGTACCATCAGGGGATTCAGTGGCGTGTAAGGTATCCGATTCTGCGGTGTCACAATCAATCAGCCAACACGACTCAAGTGAGTATACAATCACCTATCCACCGCAACGGGAGACAAATGGCAAAACACGCACGCAAACCTTGGTAAGAGTAGCTACGAGTCCCGGGCCAATGTGCAAACAGTCTGGTACATTTGACGCCTGAGCAGCTGCCATGTACTGGGTAGGTGCCCCACCGCTAATATGGACATTAGGATAGGGCATGCTAATCGCAGGTGGTGGGGAGGGTGGGTTCTGTATCAGCTCCTCCATTTCTTCTACCAGATCGGAGGCCAATAGAGCCTTAGAGC
>Ga0163151_10006717_pt1 | contig 13849 bp, 19 predicted proteins | sample OliLakLV19MP5IB2_FD_145596 | JGI IMG/M metagenome (GOLD analysis project Ga0163151, IMG submission 145596) | Freshwater microbial mat bacterial communities from Lake Vanda, McMurdo Dry Valleys, Antarctica - Oligotrophic Lake LV.19.MP5.IB-2 | ecosystem: Environmental > Aquatic > Freshwater >...
CCAGGCCGCGATGATCGGCCTCTTCGACGCGGCGAAGAGGTTCGACCCGGACCGCGGCATCAAGTACGCGACCTACGCCCGGTGGTGGGCCCGGGCCCACGTGACTCGGCAGTTCGACGAGGACACGTCGCTCCCGATCTCCAACGCGAAGAAGGAGCGACTCCGGAACCTCGGGAAGTGGGAGGCGATGGGCGTCGGGGGCGACGAACTGCTCAAGAAGATGGGCATGACGGCCGACGAGCTGACGAGGCTCCGGCTCGGGGGGATCGCGAGGAACACGACCTCGCTCGACGCCCTCCTCGATCCCGAGGACGACGGGCCGGGGCTCGAGCCGGCCGGCGGCGAGATCTCGCCGGAGGTGATCGAGGACCACCTCATGATCCAGACCGTCATGGAGGCGGTCGATCTCCTCCCTCACCGCGAGGCCACGGTCCTGCGCCTGCGGTACGGGCTCGGCTCGGACGCGAAGGACGAGCTCCAGAGCCTGGGCAAGATCGGGGCCCGGTTCAGGCTCTCGCGCGAGCGCATCCGGCAGATCGAGACCCAGGCCCTGCTCCTGCTGCGCCGGCTTCTCTGGGCGAAGAACCCGCGTGGCGGTCCGGACGGCAAGGGCGCCATGCTTCACCTCCGGAAGAAGAGCGGCGGACGAAAGCCGAGGAGCTTCGGGGAACCTGCCCGACGCGGCCGTCCGCCGGAGGTCCGCACCCCTCCGCCCCCGGTGCCGGCCAACAGCATCTTCCGCCGGCCGACCCCCACGGCATCCCCGCGGGTCTCGGCCACCGCGGCCGTCGAGCCTCTGGCCGAGCTCGTGGTCGTCGAGGCCGCGGCGGTCGAGCCCGACCCGGTTCCGGCGGTCGAGCCCAAGCCTCCCGCGCCCGAGCCTCGGACGACTGACCGCCTCTCCACGCGCGTTTAACGACTCGGGCCAACTGGCCGCGTCGACCTCGCCCCGAGACAGGGCGAGAATGTTTCGCGCGGCGTTCGCGTCCCGGTCCACGACCGAGCCACACGCCGCACAGGTGAAGGTCTCGCCCGAACCGCAGTCCGTTCAGGGCGCAGGTGATCATGGCGCCGAACGCCGACTTCAACGTTGTGACCTACGTGTTCTTCGACAAGAAGGACCTCCGGTAGGGTCGAGAAGGAGCTTCTCGACCGAACCAAGCGTTACCGGCGACCGTGGGACTGCTCGGGGAGGTCGTCCGCGAAGATCTTTCTCCCTGCTCGGGGTAGAACGAGGAGATGGCGATCGTCGGCCGGTTCCGCGAGAACAAGGAGAACGTTCGGGAGTACGTGCTCGCGACCTGGCCCGACGGCGGCCGGCTCTCCCGGCTGCCGCAGCTCGAGGACGACGACGGCTCGCACGTGGAAGTGTGCCTCGGCTACTTCCAGGGGGACAAGTGGGTCACGACCCTCGATTTCCACGCGTTCTCGTCCGAGGTCGAGGAGAGGAAACCGCCGCAGGTCGAGTGCTGCGGCGAGCTCATGGACCTGCCGGGGAGGAGGATCGGCTGGTTCGTCTCCGTCACGACACCATCCTCGTTCCTGGACGGACAGAAGATCGACGAGGAGACGGTCTCGGTCCTCGGCCTCCCCCGGCTGCTGCCGCCGGAGTGGGGCGTCCTCGGGAAGGAGCACCCGCTCGAGCAGGAAGGCCTCGGCCGGCACCGGACGATGATGAGGGAGTTCCGGGAGTCCCCCTTCGAGGACGATCCGGAGTTCATGGAAGTCGGCCCCGAGGAGAACATGGAGTTCCTCGCGGAGGTGCACGAGGTGCTGTTCAGCACCCCTCCCCCGCCGTACGCAGATCTGGACTGGAGCGATGCGGAGGAATCTCCAGATCTCGGGGAGGCAGTCTTCCGCTTCGAGGTCTGCGGGGACCGCTACGTCCTCGTCCACGCCCTCCTCCGCCGCAACCGGCCGCACCTCGACGACCAGGTCCGGACGCTCGTCGGGAAGAGGGGGCCGATGAGCTTCTTCGTCCGGGTCGAGGAGACGCTGCGGATCTGCGGCGCCGGACGGTCGGTCGCCGAGGCCATGCGGAGCGTCCCGTTCTTCGTGTGGCCCGGCGAGCGGGAAGACTGGGAGCGGAAGACGTTCGAGCCGGGACGACTCACCTTCGAGGGCAGCGAGATCTGGGCGATGCTGGGCGAGTTCTCGGCGCCGTGGTGGGGCACGGCCCAGTTCCTCGCGTGGGCGAAGGACTGCCCGGACCTACCGGTCGGCGTCGACCCTCACCGCGCCGGGCGGTGGTGATGTCGCCTTTCCCCCGGAACCCGTACCCGATCGACCCCCGCGCCGCCATCGTCAGTTTCTACATCAAGATCAACTACTACAGCATCGAGGAGGCCGCCGAGAACGGCGACGAGGTCGCCGTCGAACTCCTCGCCGACAGTCTGAGGACTATCGAACTCGAGCTGCTGGCGCAGGCCGAGGTCGAGCGCCGGCTGCGGAAGGCGGGGTTCAGATCTGCGTCGGTCACCAACTATGGACACACGCAGCACGGTGAACTCAGCTGCCATGTGGGCGTGTCGAGCTGGATTGACGTGAGGAAGCTCTGGGACTGGATCTCGTACCGCGACATCATCTACCTCGAGACGCCGTTCGCTGAGGCCTGCGAGTTCGTGCTCTTCCCGAACGGCTACAACGGCAAGCGCTTCGGCCCGTCCGAGAGGGGCGGCTCGATCGAGGACTGGCTCGACGCGAACCGGCCGCGAGGCTGGATGGACGACGCCAGGCCCCTCGACGACCGCCCCGTCCTCCTCGCCGACTGGGAGGACGGCTGGAAGCTCTTCCGGAGGGTGATCCCGCTGCGAGCTGGAGACCAGAACGACCAGATCTTGCTCGAACTCCTCGATCCGCGGAATGAGCTCGTGGTCCGGGCAACCCTGTCGGAGTTCGGTTCGGACTACGAGCACTTTCCCGACACATGCTCCTTCGAGACGACGCTCTCCCCGAGGCACAGTCGAGACGAGGAGGCGAGGGAGAAGCTGCGGGCGACGTTCGTCCCGAGGCTCTTGTGGTTCCTCGATGCCGCCACACCCACGGACCGCTTCCGGGGCCAGATGAACGAGTTAGTCGTAGAGGACCTAGGGCTGCCCCGCTGGCTGCGGTCCGAGACCCGGCCGCTCTTCGACGACCCGGGGATCGAGGAGCAGGCCCTCGCCACCCACCTCCGGGTGTCGACGATGAGCGTCGATACGAACGGTAGCATCGCGGGACTCGACGACGGGGAGAAGGCCATCTTTGTCCGCACGGTCCGCGCCCTCGGCGGCGAACACGTCCGGTCCCACGAGGACGGCAGCTTCTCGCAGGAGGGCCAGATGGTGGTCTTCAGCTCGCAGGAGGGCAACGAGTACAGCCTGTTCTTCGGGCCGCTGCGGCAGACCGGGGCCCACGAGAGATACGAGCCCGGGTGGAGCGTGCACACCCGGTGGGTCGCGGAGAACGGCCCGGCGTCCTGGTACGTCGTGAACGTGCTGGACGCGGTGATCGGCGCCGGCAGGACGCCGGCCGAGGCGCTGCGGGACGTGCCGAACTTCGTAATCCCGGACGAGGAGGTCGCCTGGCGGGAGCGCCGCATACGGCCCGGCCGGTTCGTCTACGAGCCCGAGCTGTACCTTCTGCTCGGGGACTGGCCGCCGTTCTTCTGGCGCGACGAAGCCTTCGTCGAGTGGTCCAGGAGTGCGGAGCCCGGGTAGTCGGGGTCCAGGTCCGCCGGGTCGGCCTGCCCTACTGGGCGGACGGGGTCTCGACGCCGATGCTGCCGTCTGGCAGGACCCGGTCGAACTGCTTGCCGAGGGCGAACAGGGGCTTCGGCTGGACGCCGTGCGACCGCAGCCACTCCTTCGCCCGCTCGATGTGCTCCTGGGTCACGTAGCCGTAGACGTAGTACATGGCGGAGACCAGGACGGCGGCGTCGTCCGCTTGGCCGAGGAACGGGATCCAGTCCGGCACGATGTCGAGGGACGACACGGTGTAGACGAGCGCCGAGGCGATGGAGAGCTTCACGGTGTTCGGGGTCTGCGGATCTTCCATCGTGAAGTACATCGCGACGGCCTCCGTGAGGTACGGCAGGCGACGGGCGAGCAACCGCCAGTCGGTCAGGTCGATGGGGGCGTCGTCCCGGACGATGTCGATCTGGCTCGCCGCGTAGGGGAGGAACTCGTCCTGGGCCTGCAGGATCTTAGCGTCGGCCGTCGCCCCGGTCGGGCCACCGCCGAGTCCAGCTGGACTGCCGCCGGGCCGGCCGGACCGACCCCGCTCCTGGACCGAGATCTTCGCGTCGGCCGTCGCCCCGGTCGGGCCACCGCCGAGTCCAGCTGGACTGCCGCCGGGCCGGCCGGATCGACCCCGCTCCTGGACCGCCGCGGAGGTAAAGATGGAGCCCAAGAACCAGATCAGCGGAACCATGAGGCCTCCGGCAGCCGAGCAGACGGCCGAACCTATCCCAGCCGACCGCCAGCCGACCGCGGCAACCCACCAGGTCCCGCACGACCGGTCTGTGCCACCGTTGTCACTACCTGTGTCATCCCGTTATGCTGCGGCGTCGACCGTCGATCCGTGACAGGTTCCAGGGAAGGAGCTTCCTCGTGCCAACGACCGCGTCCCCGTGCCCCTCGTGCGCCCATCCAATTAAGCTCGACCCGCAGGTCCCGCCGCCGGCTCCGGGCGACTTGTCCATGTGCGATCGGTGCCTCGAGTTCGTCGTAATGTCCGATACCGGCTGGGCGGACCCGACGGACGAGCAGCTTGAGGTGGTGACGCCGGAGCAGGAGGATGTCCTGCAGGCGTTCAGGGCCCGCATCCTCGAGGTCATTCCCGACCGCTGGCTCGTCGTCGTCCGGGAGTCCGAGACCGTCGACGAGGATGGGAACAACACCTACGTCCAGATCGTTGGCCCCATCCCGGCCGAGGGGGTCGAGTCGTCGCTGCAGAACATCTTCGGCGGAACCCGGGCCGACTACATCGCGGTCTGGGTCGCGGTCTGGGCGATGGAACCCGAAATCGAGACGCTCCGGGAGGTGCTGCAGGGCGGCGGAGATGCCGACGACCTCCTCGACTTCGGACACGCGGTGGCAATCTTCGAGCTTGAGATCGAGCCCGTGACGACCGGGCCCGTCGCGGAGGCCTGACGGTCGTTGAGGTAGGTTCCCCCCGGAGGGCACCCATGGACCCACTTCTGATCGGTGGACTCGTCGTATCGGCCCTGACCGCGGCGGGGATCGCCATCGCCCGTTACCGCAAGGTGAAGGTCCCGCGCGACGGCCGGTGGAAGAAGCCTCCGGTCGTGGCGATCGGGCCCGACGTGTCGATGACCGCGGTCCGCAAGGCGACGGACTGGTGGGCGGAGCTCGGCCACCGCTTCGGCCCCATCACCCGGTCGCCCGCGCACGACTCGATCGTCATCCTCGTCGACCCGGCCCGGCTCGACGCCCTCCGGCCGCCCGTCGTGAGGGGGGCGGAGGTGTACGGCGAGGGCCACGGCCTCACCCGGACGCACCGGGAGGGGGAGTTCCTCGTGTCTGCCGAGATCCTGCTGCAGAACGGCGATGACGCCCTCGTCATCGCCCACGAGCTCGGCCACGCCATCGGGTTCCACCACCCCCGGTTCTGCCCCACTGGCCACATGATGCACCCGTCGGCGGGCAGCTGGGACGACCACCGGGGCCTCGAGGCGTGAGCAGCTCGGGTCGAGCTCGAACGCGTCGAGTTGCCGAAGGGCAAGTGCCCTCACGAACGCGCCGTCGCCTGCGCGGGGGTGAGGCTAACTCTCGGTCGAGCGGCGGGGATGGACCCCGCCCGAACCCCCGGAGACAGCATGACCGACGCGACAACGCGCCTTCTCACTGCCAGTATCAACGCCATCACGGACATCCGGCCCAAGCTCTCGTCCGACCCCCTCCGCAGCCGCGCGGGTGAGCCCTGGCTCGACTGGGCTGTGGGGGGTGAGACTAACTCTCGGTCGCGCCTTCTAGTTGACACTGCCAGTATCAACGGATACGGTGGCTGCGGAGGTTCTAATATGCCCGAGGCCCCGCCCGCGCCGCCCGCGCCGCCCGCTGCCGGTGGTGGGAAGCCTCTGGGTGTGTGGCACTGCGAAGAGACCGAGTGGAAGTGCGAGACGTGGGCGGCGCCTCTCGACGATCCGCCGCAAGACTGCCCGTCCTGCACCGGGCCGGTTGGCCGTGCCGTGGGTATGCAGTCTGGCGCCCCGATCCGGTACCTAGGGACCCTGACCGAGATTCGGGCGACAGAAGCGGCGCAGGGGATTGAACTGTATGACTCTCCGGTGCGCATCCCGAAGCCACCTCCGTTTGATCTCGTGCCTCTGACGAACGTGCCGCGAGACATGTGGTTGGGCCTGCCGGTGTTCAAGCCCACCTGGCAAGCCGGGATTGGCGCCGACGCAGTGTGCAGTTGGTATGGGTGGGATGTTGGTGTGATCGCCGAAATTTACCCCGACCCGAATTTCGAGGGTGAGACCCAGGTTCACTTCATCGACGCCTACCAGGGTCTCCACTACGACCCCCGATGGCTGTGGGTTCCGAAAGGTCTGGCGGATCGGTTGTCCAGGTCCATAGAATAGAGACCGCGATAGTTCTTCTATTCGGCGGGCCGCGTCGGCCCCCGTCCGCGGGCGGGTTCGGCCGAGGTCGGCTTCGGCGCGACCGGAAGCGGCTGCCGTGCCTTCCACCACTCGAAACCGAAGGACGCGACCCCGCTCGTGATGACGCGGGTGATGCAGATCGTCGCCCCGATCATCGGGAACGGTACCGGCGTCACTCTCGCCGTGGATCGCGGTGACATCACCCCGTGGCCCCACTGAGGACGACGCCCGCGTCAAGATCAAGGTCGCGGCGGAAGCTATCCGGAACTCCGCCGTGTTACGATTTCCGCCATGTCCGACCACCTCTCCGTTCGCATCGACGAGGACAAGAAGATCATCCTCGCAGATCTGGGCCGGAGGCTCGGCTACCCGGACACGTCGAAGTTCGTGAACGCCGTCATCGAGGGACTCATCGAGCGCTACGACGGGGAGGAATGGGAGTCGGGGCTCGTGCACCTCGACGGGGACAAGGTCACGGACCGACCCGACCAGTCCGCCGAGCCCTCCGACATCTACGCCTTCCCCATCGTGGCCCCTGCCCGCTTCTGGCGGTACCTGCGCCGGGAACGGGACAAGGAGGAGCCCTGAACCGTTGACACGGCTGGTGACAACGGATACGATCGCGATATGCGCATCCAGCACCTCGTGAAGGACGTGGCCGGTCTCGAACTAGCCGTGGCGCGCGGGTTCCGGTACTACCGAACCCGATGCAACCAGACGGCCCTGCTCGCCCAGCTCCACCCCGCGTCGAACCGGGACGCCGTCGACTGCGGCAGCTGCCTCTCGATCGAGGAGGCGGAGCAAGGGCGGCCGGCCGAGGCCCAGCCGCCGGGTCCGCCCCCAGTCGTCGGCGCCGTCCCCGCCGACGAGGTGGCCGACCTCTCCGACTTCGACGCGATCGAGGAGGAGATCGACGACGCCTCGTTCGCCGTGCCGGAGGTACCCCGCCGGGCCGAGAGCGGGGCCCCGTACCCCCTGCCCGACCCGATGCCGACGGCGGAGATCTGCGCCCGGCTCGGCAAGGACCCGGCGACCGACCCGAAGGGGAAGATCGGCAACCTCGACGTGGACATCCGGACGGTGCTGTCCGACGGAGAGCGCCAGGCCGCGGACCTCATCCTCGGGATGGTCGGCGGCATCCCGATGGCAGATTCCCTGGTCCAGACGGTGTACCGGCTCTGCCACCGGCTCGCGTGGTACGAGTCGGCACCGGGGGGGCGGAGTGCAGCCGAAGAATGAACTCGAGGCCGAGATCGGCAGACTGTCGGTCTTCGACACCCTGGCGATCCGGGTGTCCTCCGACGCGCTGCTCCTCGGCATGATCCGGAACCTTGAGGAGGGCCACCGGGCCTCGGGCACGCCCCTGCCGATGCCGTTCGACGGCCGGGATGCGACCGAGGAGGTCCCGATTCACATCGCCGAAGCTCTGGTGCACAACCAGAAGCTCCTTCTCGAGGTCCCGGCGCAGAACCGACGGACGGACGGGACGAGGGCCTCTCCCCGGCACGTGCTGGCGGAGTCCAAGATCCGCGAGCTCGACGTGGCCCTTCAGGTGGCGCTGCGGGCCTCGATCGAGGTCCACCTGCTGCTGAATGGGGCCGGGTAGGTGGCCAGGAAAGCACGGGACTACCGCTTCCGCGGCCGGCCGGTCGACGGCCGTGGACGGTCGCTCGAGGAGGCCCTCGACAGCCTGTCCGACTTCTGGAACTCGAGGCCGTCGCTCGTGATGCATGACTACGGCGTCATTGAGCTGCAGATCTCCATCGGGGGCACGCTCACGGTCGTCGAGGTATCGGATCGGAAGGTGATCGACCGGGTGACGGGTGGCGACCTGCAGGCCCTCGTCGACCACCTAGCCAGCAAGGCTGGCGTGTCGTCTCTCGAGATGAAGGCGATGCTCGACCGGGTCGACGAGGTCGTCGCCACGGTCGACCGCATCCGGCCGCCGACCGACCCGGACTACTGGAGGGCCTCGCCGGGGACGGAGCCCGAGGTCGTCCTGCCGACGGTGGTGTCGGCCTGGGCCGCCGAGGCAGCCAAGAGCAAGAAGGTCGACGCGGCGGACCGGCGCCGGCTCACGGCCCTGGTGGCGGTCGTGGGCCACCAGGAGGGCAAGAGCCTGGCCCAGATCTCCGCCGAGTCCGGCATCCCCCGCAGCACGCTGCGGGACGCCCTCATCCGAGACCGGCGGGAGCGAGAGGAGATCGTCCTCGTGAGGCCCAAGGGCGGCAGGCTCACGGACAACGAGCGGACCACGGTCGTCCGGCTCTACGCCGAGACGGAGAACGCCGCCGAGGTCGGCCGCCGGCTGCAGATGTCGGACCGGACGGTCCGCGGCATCGTCGGCCGGGAGAAGGAGGCGGTGCGCAAGCTCCGCAGGTCCTCGCTGCAGGACCGGCTGCTCGAGTTGGTCGAGTCGGGGACCTCGGCGTCGGCCGCGGGCCGGCAGATCGGGATCCCGGAGCGGACGGCCCGGTCCTGGGTCAGGAAGATGATGTCGTTCGAGGAGGAGTAGCCATGTCCGAAGAGAAGAAGAAGGAGAGGACCGACCCGATCGTGGTCAAGGTCCGGGCGTCGGGAGCGCCGCCGGGCAGCCGGATCGTGACCATCGAGTGGCCCGACAAGACGCAGGTCGAGGTCACGGCCGGGAGCGACGGCGACAAGAAGTTCATCGCCTGCGACCGGCTGGTGGACGTGGGTCCGGGGATGGAGATACCGGCAGGGGCCCGCATCTTCGTGCCGCCGGCACCCCGCCAGACGGGCTAGCCGACGACGTCCGGCTCCTGCGAGCGCCTGACGGATTAGCTCGCTCGCTACCACCGGACACTCGGGCTCGCAACGGAAGATCGGGTTGCCCCACGACGGGACCCGAGCCTTCGGGCTCTGGCGCACGCCTCGATGAAACGTGAATCTACGGCGGTGGAGCAGCTTTGCCTGTTTACTACCGCTTGCCGAATGGTCCTCATCCGCCGTCCCGGCCGAGGCGGTGGCCGCGGGACTTCACCTTGAGCCGGACGGGCCGGAGCAGGCACTGGATGGCGGCGACGGGCAGGGGTTCCCGGGGCGCGTCGAGTTCGACGGAGCCGAGGACGAACTCCGGCCACCCCTTCAGCGCCACCTTTCTCGAGAGCCGATCGAGCGCTGCCCACTGCGACGGCCACTCGCCTTGGAGGAGCAGCCTGTGGCGGGTCGAGTCGGGGATCTTGAGCTGCCGGCAGGCGAGGGAGGCCTCCTCGTAGGAGACCACCTCGAGCAAGTTCAGCCCCTCGGTCCGGAGCGCCTCGAGGACAGGTCCGGTCTCGATGGCGCGCCGCTCGCACAGGGACGAGAGGAAGTCCCTGCCCCGCACCCGCTCGCAGATCCGGTCGAGGGACGGCAGCGGGGCCGGGTAGCCGAACCAGGAAGAGCGCCACGATCTGGGGGTCCTGCGTCCGAACGGGTCCGTCGGCCGGGTGTCGGCCCACCTCGACACGGTCGCGATCCCCACGTCCATGATGCGTGCGGCCTCGTTCTGCGTGCCGATCGCGTCGAGGATGAACCGGAAGGCCTGCCGGCCGGCGGAGCTGAAGGCGTCCTCGGTATTCACGGGGCGCTCCGATCGGGCGGGGGTGGTGCCAGCTCGGCGACGCCCGCACCGGTCCCTGGCCCGAATACCACGAGGAGGAGATCGCCATCGCCGCAGCCAGGTGCTGGTACCCGTTGCTCTAATCGGTAGTGATCAGACAACCTTCAGATTCACGTTTCACCGAGGCGTGCGCCAGAGCCCGTGGACGCCCTGCTCTTCAGCCCAGGTCGACAGTTTCTTGCGACTCTCATGCAGGTATGTCTACTTGAGGGTGCAGTTGTCAACCCCCGCCGCCGATCTGCCGCCGCCCGCCGGCCGTCCGGTTCCTCCCTCTGAACCGGGCCACCAGGCGGCGGACCTGAATGAGCCAGGAGCGCGCCGTCCGCTCGTCCTTCTCGGCCATGGCGGTCTGCGCCTCGTACAGGGCGCCCTTCACGAGGCGGCGCACCTGCAGCGGGAGCTTCTGGGCCTCGGCGAGCACCGCCTCGTCCTGCTGCCGGAGGGCGTCGAGGATGCCCTTCCTCCACGCGACGAGCTTCGCCGTGACCTCGACACCCGACGACTCGCCGATCGTCGTGAGCGCCATGATCGCGAGGCCGTGCTGCTGGTCGTTCCCGCAGACGTAGTACAGGATGCCGCGCTGCACATCGGGGTCGAAGCGGCCGATCGTGGTGGTGAGCAAGATCGACAGCTTCATGCCGTAGACCTCGGAGTGGGTCCGGGCTCCCTGGGCCTTCGTCCGGATGGCCCGCTCGACGAGGACGCGGGTCGCCCCGTCGGGGGCGGCCCGGAGCACCCGCCTGGCGATCGTGAAGAGGGCCTGGGGTCCCACCCGTTCGGGCCCGGCCTTCCCCGACTCGAACCGCTTGGCGAACCTGCGGCCGTCGATCGCGAGGAGCCGCTTCGCCTCCCCGAGCAGCATCAGGTACTCCCCTGCTTCTTCTTCTGTGGACCGAGCGCCCGCTCCGCGATGACGCGGACCGACTCCATGAAATCGCCGTCGGAGGCGAAGGTCCGGCGCCAGATCCGGAGCACCCGCTCGAGCAGCGCCCGGGTCGTGGTCGTGTGCGCCGCCACGAGCATCCGGTCGTAGGTGACCCCGATAGCTGTGTACTGGGGGTCGTACTCCCCGTTCACGGCGATCCCCGAGCGCTTCGACAGCCCGCCGACGAACTCCTTCCACACGTCGACGACCAGCTCGAGCGGCAGCTCCGCGACCTTCCCGGTCCGGCATGACAGGCCCCAGAGAAGCTCCTTCTCCTTGTCTGGGAGCTTCTTCTGCAGCGTCGCCCGGCCGAAGTTCTTGAGCAGCGCGAAGTGGCGCTGCGTCGTGAGCTTGCGGCGGGGATCGTTGGCGAGGTCCGACATCTACTTCTCCGCGTCGAACATCATCACAGCCCCTGCTCGGCCAGCCTGCGGTTCCGAACGTCGGAGCACACGATGACCTCATACACCGGGATGTGCTTCTCCTCCTCGGCAGGCCTTACCGAGAAGATCGCGTGGTACGTCCCGCGCAGGACCACGTTCTCCTCGTGCTTCGTGTACACGGACCGGAGCACAACGTCCTCGCCGTCGATGATCCAGCGGTCGACGAGCTGCTTCCACTGGAGCTTCGGGACGCGGACGAACTGGTCCTCGAGGCCGAACCTGAGGTGCACGTCGAACATCTCGGAGACGTCGACCGGGGCGATACGGCGCTTGCGCTGCTGCGGCTGCTTCCCTCCCCTGCGCTGCTGCTGTGTGCGATCGGGCAACGTCCTCGTCCTCCCAAGAGTGCGGAAAATGTAATACATGCTACCATCTGTGTCAACGGGGGCCCCAGGTGTCCATCACCGTCTCGTTCGGCAACGACCACGCAGACCTCGTCGTCGGGTTGCTCGACAGCGCCGGCATCGAGCACTCCTGGTTGGCCACGGACCGCGCAGAGTGCCGGCTGACCGTGACCGGATCCGACGACCACGGCCGGTACCTCCTCCGACTCCTCGACCGAAGGCGCATCCGCCACCGCATCGCGGCCGTCGACGGGAGAGAGCTTCCATCGGGTACCCAGCATCTGGACGAGGGGCGATTCTGCGGTACCTAGCTCACTACTTAAGGTACTTTGCGCCCATCACGTTGCTTTTTTCCGCCATAGATGTAGGTTCATGGCGGAGGATCTTCATCATGAAGAACATCAAGGGAAACTCGCGCATGAAGAAGGTGCGGGTCAAGGTCAAGGCCTACACCGCCGTCCGCTACAAGGTAAAGCCCAAGACCCACAAGAAGAAGTAGGGCCTGCGGCCTACACCGCCGTCCGCTACGTCCGACCCCTGGGAACAGGAGCCGGCCTTCGTCTTTTCCGGGCCCCTTGTTCAGAGCGGAGACCGGTTCCCGTTCGTCTTCCCGGTCATGTCGGGGGCGGTCGCACGGGACGGATCTTCGATCTGCCGCATGTACTCGGCCATGCTCGTCACGGCCGCGGTGACGAGCGGCGGGTAAACGGCCAGGTCGATCTGGGCGGCCGGCCCCGCGTACTTCGTCGCGTCCGCCTCGAGGAGCCACGTCTTCGCCGCCGCGAGCGCGTCCTTCTGCTCCTCCGGGGTCTTCGCCGTGTCGAGCTTCCGGATGACCTCGCCCATCGACTTCTTCAGCTCGTCGTCGTCGGCCTTCCGGTCGGCCTCGGCCTTCCAATCTGCCTCGGCCTTCGCGTCCTTCGCCGCCTGGGGCTCCTCGGTCTTGACCTCGTCCATGGTACCTCCCATCGTGTTGGCGGAAGCACCGTATGCCGATGGAGATCGAACCGGCCGCGGACGAGAGATCACCTGCGGCGTCGGCCGCTGTCCTTCTGCCAGCCCCAGTCCCTGAACATGAGCCGGACCGAGATCAGGATGCCGGTGACGGATATGCCGAACGAGATCCAGGGCGACGGGAACACCTCCTGGATGTTGACCGCGACGGGCTCTGGCTCGTTGCTGTGCATCCGGGTAAGCTCGTCGAGGGTCTCGATCGTCGGGGCCTCCGAGGCCTGCGGCTCGAGCAGGTCGACGAGCCCCTCCCGCCAGGCGTACCGAAGGCGCTGCCACGACGAGCAAGTCTCCTTCCAGCCGACGGGCATCAGCTCGTCCCGGGTGGCCCGGCCCTTCGGACCGAGCGTCCTCTCCGCGTCGGCCCGGGCGACCAGGCGGGCGAGGAGGAGCAGGGAGGACTTGAGGCGGCCGTCCTTCGTCTCGTGACCCTTCGCCAAGATCGCGCACCCGAGGAGGACGGAGGCGGACGCCGGGTCGTTCGGGCCCGCCTCGAAGGCCCGCTCGAAGAGCACCTCCGAGCCGAACGACAACTCGTCGCCTGAGAGGTTCGGGGCCTCTTCCTCGGACAGACCCATGCGCGTCGCCAGCATGCCCCCACCTATCACGTCGTCCGGAGGTCTCCCTCGTTTGACACTAATGGTGTCTACGTGGTACGACCAGCGGCGGAGGTTGGGTCATGAGTCGACCGGGTGATGTTCGCCCGGATGGTCCTCGGCGACCCGGGCCGGGTCGAGATCGCGTTCGCCTACTCGGACGTCGATTTCTGTCCGACGAGAAGGGACATCTCCTTGCCGAAATGTTGCGTTGACACAGATAGTGACAACCGGCTAGGGAGATGTCCAGTCGATCAGCGCCCACGACGAGGTGTAGGCCGTGGAGAAGAAGAGGGCC
>Ga0163151_10006720_pt1 | contig 13840 bp, 15 predicted proteins | sample OliLakLV19MP5IB2_FD_145596 | JGI IMG/M metagenome (GOLD analysis project Ga0163151, IMG submission 145596) | Freshwater microbial mat bacterial communities from Lake Vanda, McMurdo Dry Valleys, Antarctica - Oligotrophic Lake LV.19.MP5.IB-2 | ecosystem: Environmental > Aquatic > Freshwater >...
TTCAAAAAAATTAGGTGAAATGTAAAATTAATTTATAAATTAGCAGAATAAAAGTTCAAAAAGCATTTAAAAGGAGTTCGTGCTTATTAGATTTTTCTGTAAAAAATGAATTTTTAGAACTCCCCTTTAGATTATATGATGGTGATAATTATTTTTATAAACCATTAATTAAATTATGAGTGGTCGGCTGCTTAGCGTTATAGCCAATAGTTGGTCGAACTTTACTCGCGTTCCTTGTTTTAAAACAAAGTTTTTAAAGTGATACCGGAATAATTTTGTATAATTACTGATAAGAGCTTCATAATGAGTAGACTGATTGTTATTTTTTTTTTACTTTATAATGCAACTAATGCGTTTTCACAGGCACCCGGTATAGAATGGCAAAATACTATTGGTGGATCATCTTCGGATGTGTTAACCATTTGTCAAACTAGCGATGGCGGTTATATTGTTGGTGGATCGTCTGAAGGAGCAGCATCAGGGGATAAAACTGTACCGGGTTACGGCAATTCAGATTATTGGATAATTAAACTCGATTCATCCAGTAATATTCTTTGGCAGGAAAGTTTCGGTGGTGAAAGCATAGACAACCTTACGGACCTTAACCAAACTTCTGATGGTGGCTTTATTTTAGGTGGCAGTTCGCTCTCTGATTCATCCGGAAATAAATATCTGGCAAACGTCGGGAGTTTTGATTATTGGATTGTTAAATTAGACAGCCTTGGGAATCAGCAGTGGCAAAGTAATATAGGTGGTTCAGGAAATGATCAGTTACGTAGTATTGAGCAAACAACTGACAAAGGTTATATTCTTGGAGGTTTTTCAAATTCGCCGATTTCAGGAGATAAAACGGAAGCAAACTTTCTTGGTAGTGATGATTATTGGATTGTCAAATTGGATTCAAATGGTATTATTCAATGGCAAAATGATATAGCCGGAAATAATCAAGACTGGTTATCGAGAGTTATTCAAACTAACGATGGGGGTTATTTAGCAGGTGGTGCATCGTATTCCGGAATTTCAGGAGATAAAACGGAAGTAAATATTGCGGGAAGTCAAGACTTTTGGATAATAAAGTTTGACAGCATTGGTAATATAGAATGGCAAAACACGATTGGCGGTAGTTCTGCAGATTATCTGGATAATTTATGTAAAACTACAGATGGAGGTTTTATCTTGTGTGGAGGTTCATCTTCTGGCATATCTGCCGACAAGACAGAAATAAACATCGGGGGCAGTGATATTTGGGTTATAAAACTCGATAGCATAGGCAATTTTGAATGGCAGAATACAATTGGGGGAAACCTAAATGATGAAGCTTATAGTATTAGTCAAACGGAAGACGAAGGATATATTTTGGGGGGGATTTCATCATCTGGTATTTCAGGTGATAAATCAGAAGCAAATTATGGATTTGCGGATTATTGGATTATTAAACTAGATAATATAGGTAATATTCTCTGGCAGAAAACATTAGGAGGGTGGTCAGATGATGCATGTTATAGTCTTCGAGAGACCAACGGTAGCGGATATATTGTTGGCGGCTGGTCCAATTCCCCAGCATCAGGCAATAAAAACGAAGATAATGTCGGCTCAACGGATTTTTGGATAGTGAAACTTTATGCTGATAGTTGTGAAAAAACTATCTTTTTTCCAGATATGGACGGCGATGGATTTGGACATCCCTTGGATAGTACGTTAGCTTGTTTTGCCCCTTTAGGATATGTTATAAACAATGGAGATTGTAACGATACCGCAGCAGAAATAAACCCTTCCTCGGCAGATATTTGTAATGGTATTGATGATAATTGTAACGGTGATGTGGATGAAGGATTATCTGTCAATATATTTTATATTGATATCGACAGTGATGGCCACGGTAATTCTCTAATAGATACAATAAGCTGTCAAATCGAAATAACCGGATATGTTACTGATTCAACCGATTGCAATGATGACAACAGTTTAATTCATGAACCCATAGTTTATTATGCTGATGAGGATGGCGATTCTTATGGCAATCCTGTGAATTATGTTTTATACTGTGATTTAACTCCACCAACCGGATTTGTCTCCGACAGCACTGACTGTAATGACGCTAATCCTGATATTTATCCCGACGCTCTGGAAATACCTAATGGTATTGATGACAACTGCAACGATAGTATTGATGAACAGTTGATGGAAATTGAATTCCTAAATAGTTCTTTTAAAATTTATCCTAACCCCAATAATGGAAATTTTATCATCTTAAATCAAAATGCCAGTTTAGGAAAGATAAATGTCGCTGTTTCTAATTTGATTGGAGAAGAAATTTATTCAAAAATGTTTAACAACATTGATAAATTAATAGTTATATTACCAGTATCATTTAATGGTATTGTATTAGTCGAGATTATTTATAATAATATTTATGCATGCACGCTAATTCAGATAACAAAATGATTTTTATACTCAAAATATACATACTATGAAAACCTTATTATTAACAATTACGGTTACCTATTCATGTCTACTCAATGCTCAAACTTTAAATACAAATTACCCATTGTTGATTGATGGTGGAATTTTGTCGACTCTTGGAACAAGTAATACATGGTCTGTCAGTTTTGGAACACCCAACCAATTGCTGGGAATGAATAATTTAACGGGAGTTGGTGCTGCCATGGAATATAAGTCACTAGCTACTTCGACTAGTGGTTCTGATTTTGCAATCGATCTTACTACAACTGCTGGTGTAATTACTTTCAAATTACCCGACGCAGACGGTACCACCGGCTCGACAAAAAGAGGCGTCGTAAGCACAGGAACGCAATCTTTTGCAGGGAACAAAGAATTTAAAAATAATTTATTTATTTCTACTGGGTCTGTAACTGCCCCCTCATTTGCCTTTTCTGCTGCATCCACCACCGGTTTTAGTTATAACACGGCAAGCGGCTATAATAAAGCCCTGTTATCTTTTCCTGATTTTAATACATCAGGAACATCTGTTCTTCGATTTGCTTTTCGTCAAAATGGTTCATTTAATTTAACCAATGATGCGAGTGGTAATTATATCGATGGACAAGCACTTGATATTAATATTTTTCATGTTACAGACAATGTGCCCACACCAATTGTAAATAATGTTCAGGACGGTGGTGTAAGTGTATCAACCTATGCAGGCATTTATACGCATACAGGAACATTTGGCGGACGTACTGCAGCCGGTAATCCCGGAGATATTAGCAATAATTCAACAAAAGATTTATGCCTGGTTGCTTTTATAGGTAAAGGATATGCAGGTACCGACTGGGAGCATTCAAACAGAGGTGCTTTTGAAGTGTATGCTTCAGACGCCCATACAACTACATACCAACCAGCTTACTGCGTAATACAAACAACCAGAAAAGACGCAATCTTGCCAAATGATCATATTAGCTTTTTAGTTGATGATGCCGGAAATGCAGGCCTGACTTACAATAAACTTATACCTATAGCGTATGCCAATGGGTGGAGTGGCGGATCTCCAACAACGGATTATGACAGTAGATTTTTGACCATAGAATCTCACACAACCACAACAGATGTTGGTCTGTTTATGCAAAATTCAAATGCAAATAAGGGCATCAATATTTGGCTGGACAATGATCAGGATATTTCATATATCGATAATATTCGTAACTCAAATTCAGCCTCGTTTAAAATGCGATTTAAAACCGCGGGCGCACCAGTTACTGGAATGACAATGGATACCCGGGGAGTTGCTTTTGGGGGTGGCTCAACCAGTTCCGGAACCGGACTTTCAGTGGGATCGTCAAATGATTTTGCCATAAGCACTTCTGGAAAATTAACTATGTATAACAATGTTCCGCCTTCAAATGGGCAAATTCCAATCGGTGATGGATCAGGGGCTGTCTGGTCGATGGGAACGATTTCTTCTACATCGGGAATTTTTGTAACAAATGGCGCCGGGAGTATTTCATTAGCTCCTTCCAACGATTTAGGTGCGGTTGAAAATATAACGACCTACGGAATTGCAGCAAGAACTTCACTTGAAACATGGACAACAAGAACAATTACTGCAGGATCAGGAGTAACGGTAACTAATGGAGATGGGGTTAGCGGTAATCCTACAATAAGCGCTGTGCCGGGTGCAATAATTGGAGGAACAGGAAATCAAAACGCGCCAGCCTCAACCACTGCTTATTGCCCGATTATTGGAACAAGTTCTTTTAGTACTACTGAAGCAGACCGCCAGATGGTTATGCCTTATGCAGGGACTATCAAAAATCTATACATTTCTACTTCCAGTGCTCAACCAGCATCTGGCACATTGATACTTACAATACGGAAAAATGGCATCGGAACATCACTGACAAAAACAATTAATGCTTCAGACCCCGCAGGAATTTATACGGATTTAACAAATAGTTTTACATTCAATGCAGGAGACTTGGTTTCTCTCCAAGCGGTGAATAATGCAACGGGCAACTCAGCAAAGATAATATCGTGGACCGTACAGGTGACACAGTAATTACAAAACCACTGGCTATACCATATAAGGATTAAACGCAGCTTCGTGTCTCACGAAGGTTCGATTTAATCTTGTGTTGAAAGAAGTTTCGGTAGCCCCGCGTGTAAAAAAAAGGGATGTATGGGGTTTGAATAGTTTTGATGTAGTATACTGTAAGCACTATTGCAAGAGATAATACTTATTTTTTATCCAAGTTGTTTTCCTAGGCATAAAAAAATATTTTTCGTATGTATTTATTTTGTTTTTTAAGGAGATAAGTGCTGTTTTTTTATTGCAGGGGCAATAGTTTAGCTGTTCGCGTTTGCAGCGATCAATTTTAATTTGGATTGCTTTTAATTAACTTTATTTTTTGCGAAATAAATCCCGGTGGTGCATTTGCTTCAAAAGAAAGTATGCGTATCATCCGTCCTGTTTTACACCAAGGACAAACAGCAACATCGTAACCCAATTTGTGTAGGTCAAATCAATATGTTCCACAAATGCCTCAATTACACGAACCACATTATCCTGCGCTATTACATCCTCCAAACTTGAAAATGCAATTTGATGCCGGTTAGTACTTGCAATAATTTCCATATATTACAAATGTACCTCATCAATTATAATTATTTTGCTATTTTTAAACGCTTATTAACATTGGAGAGTGTTTTGAAGGAATTGGTTTTTTCACACGCTGACGTTAGCGTCCATTGGTAAAAAAACCGACCGCAGACAAATTGAGAATAAACATAACTTTGACAATTATAAATAAACCAAAAAATGAAAACCAGAACATGAAAAACAAAAAAGTAAAACTAACTGCATTACTCTTGTTGGGCATCGGCTTCAATCAAGTGTATGCACAACAAGCAACTACCGCCTCAGGCGGAGATGCTTCGGGTGTCGGAGGCTCGGTAGCGTACTCCGTAGGGCAAATAGTTTACACCACCAACACCGGAATAACAGGCTCGGTAGCGCAAGGTGTACAGCAACCCTACGAAATTTCAATAACAACAGGCATGTTAGAAACGGCCATCAAGCTTAATTTATCTGCCTATCCCAATCCAACAACAAATTATTTGATGTTGCTAATTGATAATTATGATAAGGCTTTATCGTATCAGCTTTACGACATAAGCGGAAAATTGTTAGAAAGTAATACCATAGTTGCAAATTCCACCACCATAAAAATGGAAAAAATGCAAACGGGTACCTATCTTTTAAAAGTAATCCAAAACAACAAAGAAGTAAAAACATTTAAAATCATTAAAAACTAAAAACATGAAAAAGATACTTACAATTTTAGTAGCAGTATTACTTACTGCAAGCGTGTTTGCTCAAGCACCACAAAAAATGAGCTATCAGGCGGTTATACGCAATGCAAGTAATGCCTTAATAACAAGCACGGCAGTAGGAATGCAAATAAGTATTCTGCAAGGCAGCCCAGCAGGAACCGCTGTGTATGTAGAAACCCAAACGCCATCAACAAATGCTAATGGTTTAGTAAGTTTAGAAATTGGAACTGGAACTCCGGTTACAGGTACATTTGCAAGTATTAACTGGGCAACTGGTCCTTATTTTATTAAAACAGAAACCGATCCATTGGGAGGAATAGCTTATACCATTGCTGGCACTAACGAATTAATGAGCGTTCCTTATGCTTTATTTTCTGCCAATGCTACTCCAAGCGGTTTTACCCATTATTTAGGCGAAGATTTTAATGGTGGTATTATTTATCACTTATATAAAGGTAGCGATGGTTTAGAGCACGGCTTAATTGTGAGCAAAACCGAAAGCACAACAGTTTGGCAAGCCTCAGGTACTTTAACCGGTGCAAACCGCACTTGGGATGGCGCTTTTAATACCCCATTAATGACAAGCAGTGCTGCCGCAACATATATAGCTACTTTAGGTGCGGGTTGGTATTTGCCATCTATTGATGAGTTAAGTTTACTTTGGCAAAGTCGTTTTACTTCCAATAAGGCACTAAATACTGGTGGCTTCACTTTACTATCAACAACAGCTATCTATTGGAGTAGCACGGAGTACCTTGCTACCTATGCGTTCGGCTTCGGCTTCGACTATGGCTCCGCGTACTTCTTCTTCAATAAGGAAAGTATCTATTCAGTACGGGGAGTTAGGGCTTTTTAACTATTTATCAATTTAACTATTTAAATATTACCGCGAAGCGGTCGATTTTTATTTTTAAGCTTTATCGCATGGCATTGTATTATGATTTACCAGTTTACCGAGATACGTATAATCTTATATTAAAGATATTTGAATTTACCAAAGACTTTAGTAAGGAGTATAAATATACGCTTGGGCAGGATTTAAAACGTGATTCGTTACAACTAGTGTATGTACAATTTAATTATGCAACATAGTAGTTAGATAGTTTTTCATCGGCTTTCTTTTTTGTAAATGTCCAGTTTATCTTTATCTTCTCTTTATTGCGTTGTTTTGCCCAAGCTGCAATTTCATTTTTCAGTATTTCCTTTTGCCCAATTCTTCTATCCAAACATTCCTTGTCCATCATATTAATCTCTATTTCTGCCATATTTAACCAACTACCGTGCTTTGGTGTATAAAAAAATTTAATTTTATTTAAAATACTTCAGCTTCTTTTTCATTAAAGGTTTCATAAAATGAGTTTGAAAAATGGATGTTCAGATTGTCCGTAACTAATAGTATTTTCTTCGCATTCGGATATAGGGATATTAACTCTTTAACGTATTTTGCAAAGTCTGTTTTTTTTCTTTGGTCTGTTACTTTTATGTAAAGCTTACCTGCCAATGGTTCAACCGCTACAAATATATTTTGAGTCCCATTCCGTTTGTATTCACCATCATATTTTTCAGGGCTCCCTGGTTTCATTGCTATTGGCTTTCTAACATCCTCTATAAGCTGCTTACTTTTCTCATCCACGCATACCACCGGATATTGAACATTATATTTACGTGCATATAAATCTAAAAGCTTATACATTCTTTCTCAATATTGAGGCGTGATAGAGGCGATACACCACATTCTTTTTAACCAAGGTTTGCATTCGTTTTTTTTAAAATTAAACGGATTGTTTCTCTGTTAATACCGGACATTCCCTTCTGCTGTTTGAGTTTTGTTGTTAATAACCTTAATGTCCACCTTGATCTCCCTTCAGGTGCTATGCTACAAGCGGTAGCAATCACCACCGCTTTTTGATGATCACTGTATTTTGAAGGCTGTCCGCTTCTTACATTCTCTTTCAACGATTTTTCTATTCCTGATTTCAAATATTTTTGTTTTGTACGCCAAATGGTTGTTCGCTCAATATTTAAAAAATCTGCAATTTCAGATTCCTTTTTCCCATCATGGAGTAATAATAAAATATTAGCTCTGTTATATTCACGTAAACTCCGATGCTTGGAAGATTTATATTCCTGAAGAAATTTAATCTCCCGCTTTGTTAATTTTATCATTCTTTTATTCATAGCAATATTTTTATATCCCAAAGATAATAAAAATATATTAATGTTGCTAAATTAATTTGTCACCACACGAGTGGTGGATGCAAGTGATAATTTTTACATCACAGGTTATACCTTCAATGGCACAAATTATGACATGCGCACCATTAAACTGGATGATGACCTTACAACAATCTGGACAAAAACAGAGAATGGTGGCGCAGAAGATGGTAGCAATGCAATTTGCGTTGACGGCAGTGCAAATATTTATATCGGTGGGTTTTCTGAAACCATCACCGGAAATAAGCTCATGCAAATAATTAAATACGATTCATCAGGCACAAAACTCTGGACAAAATTTTTGCAAAACAGCAGCAATGATATTGATGCCGAAGTTACAGGAATAACTTATAACGCAACAAGCGACAAGGTAATCGTAACGGGCTTTTATGAATATAGCACAGGAAAAAGGTAATCACTACTTATGCATTAAATGCAAACAACGGTAACCTTGGTTGGAAAAAAGATTATCCGAATTTGAACGCAAGCATTGACGTGTCTACCGGCGTTCACACAAGCGGTAATAATATTTGGGTGTATGGAAGGCGGTCTGTTTCGGATACCTCAAGATATGTAACGATTAAGTATGAAACGTTGGATTATAATTATGATCTTGTCTATGACACCTCCGAAACTCCTATTTATGTAGATAAACAAATTATTATTTCGTTTAAATACGAAAATGTTGATTTGAATTTTGTGGTTAATAAAGAAATGCAGTTTGAAAACCTAAGCAATATAATTGGTACTGACATATATAATCAAATATATCCATTAATAAAAGGGCAAGGCCAATTTACACCGAAAGCATTTAAAATATATTCCAGACTTACCTCAAATGACACTGCTTCTATTACAAGACTTGGCGATACAATCGAAATACCGAAATTTTGGTCCGCTTTTGTAATTACGATTAATGTTGACCCTGCAACAATTCTTGATACCGTCAATAATTTAGATAGTATAATTAATTATGTACAACCAAGCTTTATATATCAAAACTCTTTTTCACCAGATGATGAAGAATATTTCCAACAGGACAATTTATTTACTGGAGTAACCTCATTAGACGATATAAATGCAGAAGGCGCATGGGATATTGACAAAAGGGGAACACATGTTAAAGTCGGTGTTTATGATACAGGAATCTTTTGGGGACATGAGGATTTTCATTTGACAATTGGTGATGAAATTTTTGAGGATTCGAAAATTGTTGGTGGATATGATTGGCAAAATCATCATCAGACATGGGAAGACAATAATGATATTGATGAATCAGATAATCATGGTACTTCTGTTGCAGGTATCATTGGTGCAATTACTGATAATAATTTGGGCATCGCAGGAATTGCAGGTGGTGATTATGTTACTGCTGATTACAATACAACAGGTGTTCAATTATTTGATTTGGAAGTTGCAAGAGATTATTGGAATCCACTTTCAACTTAAGAAGGACCTATATACGATACCTGGTTTGTAGCAGATGCAATTTTAGAAGGCGCTACTTACACACCAGATGGAAGTTACGGTTTTGGATTACATGTTGCTAACCATAGTTGGGGATTTAAACCAGGAGTATTTGCGGATATATTGAATTTTGATGAAGTAGGTAAACAAATGGGATTTGCTTTTAGAAACCATGTTGTTCAAGTTTGCGCAAAAGGAAATGAAGCCACAGAAGAATTGCATTATCCATCCGATTTTAAAGATGAATGGATATTAAGCATTGCTGGTTCTGGAGATGAAGGTGAGTTTTATGAAGGTGTAGCAGAGGGCTCAGGTTCAAATTATGGAAATGGTGTTGACTTAATGGCACCATACGGTTTTGAGGGAGTCACAGTTTATACCTTAGACAATTTGGAAACCGATTCTTATAAAACATTTGGAGGCACATCAGGAAGCGCACCACAAGTTGCAGGGGTTGCAGCATTGATGCATAGTGAAGTAAATAATAATGATGCAGCACCTCACTTTGAAAATCTTACTCACGAAGATGTTGAAGCAATTTTACAAATTACAGCAGATGAGAAATCAGACGATCCCTGTACTACAGATCCCTATGATAACCATTGCGGATGGGGTATGTTAGATGCAACGGAAGCACTTGAAGTAGTAGAAAAACCAAAATACAAAGTGCTGCATGTGTGTAACGAGTTTAATGTGACAGATGATGATTTAGATGAAGTGGTTATGACTGTTTTAATTCCTGAGGCAGGTTCATTTGGTGTTAGTGCTGGTTATTATTGCGCAGACAGATATAAAATTACAAGAACTTCATCACATGCACTTTCTGCTACCAGTGAAATTTTAAATAATTGGATTTTGCCAAGCATGTCAAACGTACTGAAATTAGAAGATGCAGTTGAAATTATATGTGATGATCCTGCCTTTACTATGACAGCACCAACATTATCTTCAACAACTGCTGAAGGTTATATATATTATTTAAAGCAATCATATTTTTGTGGTTCTGGGCTTGCGGTTAACAAATGGATTCCAATTGATCCAAATACAACAAAAGCAAAATTCTGTTATTCATTGCATATTTATGATGAGTTTGCCACTGAAATAGATGGAATAGAGAATAATGTTTCTATCACTATTTTTCCTAACCCCGCAACAGATTTTTTAAATATTTCAAGTGATGATTTTATTGCGACAAATATTTTGAAAATTCAAATTACAGATATAACAGGAAAAATCGCAATAAATAATACAAAGGATGGAAATGCGATTATAAATAATTTCATTTCAATTCCTGTTAACCAACTTGCAACAGGAGTATATGTTTTTTCATTAAATGATGGCGAACAGGTTATAACTAGTAAATTTGTTAAATTATGATGCCAAATTTTAAACATTTAATAGCGGCAATGCTGCTATTAAATGTTTTTTCTTGTGATAGACCACTTGAAAATATCGTTTCAAACTGTGATGATTTTAAATTTGTTGATGAAAATCTTTTGGAATATCCTGAAAAATTATTTTCGGCACCATGTTTTAATCCTGAAAATTCTAATGAATTTATTTATGTTGAATACGAACCGTATGAAGAAGTATACAACAAAAAGCTATGGAAATTCAATTTACTTACAAAAGAAAAAACATTTATTGCAGATAATGTTTGGTGTAATCCAAAATACGGATTGCATGAATGGATTTTTTTCAACCGATTTAATGAACAAATATGGAAAGTAAAATCAAATGGCGATAGTTTACAGCCATTATTTACCCAAGAATTAAATTATGATGTAGAAGCATGTGTGTCTGATGAAAGAATTGTGTTTCGGAGGATTATTGAAAGCGACTATTTCGCCATGTTTTCTGATTATGATGGCAATATTCTGTATAAAATAGTTGACAATGTTTACAGTGATGGTTCGTGGTCATCGGATGGAAATAAACTTTTATCAACATATAGTTTTACAAATACAGCCAGAGGAATAGCCGTATATAACACATTGTATAATCTTCTTTACAAATTTAATCATGGTGAATATGAAAGTAATGATGATGCGATTCATGGTATGGATTGGTACGTAGATTCTGAGAATTTTGTTTGGTGTAAACGAGACGGCGTTTATCGAGTAAATATTAATTCAGGGTTGCAGGAGCTTCTCATAGAAGGGTGCAGCGCAAGTGAGTACGGCTACCCGTCTTTTTCCCCTAACAATTCAACTATATTACTTGAACATTATTCTCTGAAACATTTAGAAGGCAATGCTTATTTCAAAGAGTCGAACATCGTTATTACAGATATAAATGGAATGAATGAAGTTTTAATTAACCTTGAATAAATATTTAAAAATGAAAAAATATCGTTTAGTATTGATCACATGCTTCATATCTACCAAGGGACATTCTCAAAATAATTTCATTGTTACACTTGACTATGGTTACGGGAATACTATATGGCAGGCATCCCCAATTAAGTCAACATTTGGAGACACTACGATTAATTTAATAGTTTCTGGTAATAGCCCGACATTTATATTCCAATCTAATTTGCTATATAACAAAAATAAAATAAAATTTGGCGTAGGCAATGGTTTACAACACATATATTTACGGGAGTTATTTGTTCAAGGAATTCCTGAATTAGGACTGCCTACAACAGTTGGACCCTTAGCAAACCCGACACCAAATCATTATAAATTTTCAATTAATTTTGAGTATTCTGTATTCCAAAATGAAAAACTTAAAATTAATTCTGCTTTAAAAACAGGAACTTTTGTTGATGATTATAATAGTGGAGACTCAACAGAAGGTTTTCATTGGTTTAGTAATGTTAATTTTAATGTGAATTATAAACTCACTAAGAATATTGAATTATTTTAGCGCCATGCTTTGATTATTCGAGATGGAACACTAAAAAAGACATAACAACAAATGACCAGAGAGTTTGGATAAATATCTATTCTCATTACTCATCCTTTGGCTTAACATATATACTTAATAACCAAACGACCATTGATTCAGATTAAGCAACAAAACTATCGACAGTAAACCACAGGTTATAACATAGGCTTTGGCAAAATTTGTTTTTGTGGGGCAGACAGGTAATTCAAACCTTTATCCACCTATCAACCTTTTAATAAAATAAAAACCGAAATCGCTTCTATCCCCACAAAAACAAACTTCGCAAAGCCCCCGCCGTTAGCGGTCAGGCTATGAAAACAGTGTTAACCTGAAACTTTAGTTCATTTAATCAACATTTTTAGACAACAAATTCGTATCTTTGGCAAGTGAAAAAGAAGAAACAAATTGGACTAGACTTTGTGGTTGACAAGTTGACCAACTCCATTGAGAATGTGGTGACAGGAGACAGTTTTCCAACAGACATTACACTCATTTCTTCGGCCGACCTCAAGACAGCAACTAAAAAAAATGGCTGGCAGTTTGACTGGAAAGATGAATTCAAACAACCTGAAAAAGATGTATTTAAACTTACAATTGTAAACAATCAAACAATTGTTCAAGGACTTATCAGTTTAGAAATTAAATCCGACCATGTTTATATGCACTTAGTTGAGAGTGCTCCTTTCAACAAAGGCAAGACAAAAATTTACGCTGGAGTTCCAGGAAACTTGGTTGCATTTGCTTGCAAACTTTCGTTTCAGCGTGGACACGAAGGCAATGTTTCCTTCTTTTCTAAAACACAACTTGTTCAACATTACATTGACACTTTAGGTGCTTTACATTTCGGTGGACGGGTTATGATTATTGACACCAACGCAGCATTAAAACTTCTAAACAAATATTTTCAAAATGAAAAATAAAGCAACAGAATTAGACGTGGACTTTATTGGCGGACTAGGTTCGTTAACTAAGGATGAAGAAAGACAAATCAGTGAATTCATTAAAGCTCAAAAATTATTGAGAGTTAAACAACAAATTCACAAGACCAAGACTTCAATCCGTAAGAAATTTTTAGTGTAACTTGACCTAAAGACTAAGTGGAAAAAGAAGCCCGAACCGCAACATATAAGGATTAAACGCAGCTTCGCATCTCATGAAGGTTCGATTTAATCTTGTGTTGAAAGAAGTTTCGGTAGCCCCGCGTGTAAAAAAATGAATGTATGGGGTTTGAATAGTTTTCATGTAGTATACTTTAAGCACTGCAGTAAGAGATAATACTTATTTTTTATCCAAGTTGTTTTCCAAGACATAAAAAAATATTTTTCGTATGTATTAATTTTGTTTTTTAATGAGATAAGTGCTGTTTTTTTATTGCAGGGGCAATACTTTAGCTGTTCGCGTTTGCAGCGATCAATTTTAATTTGGATTGCTTTTAAGTAACTTTATTTTTTGCGAAATATATCCCGGTGGTGCATTT
>Ga0163151_10006724_pt1 | contig 13835 bp, 7 predicted proteins | sample OliLakLV19MP5IB2_FD_145596 | JGI IMG/M metagenome (GOLD analysis project Ga0163151, IMG submission 145596) | Freshwater microbial mat bacterial communities from Lake Vanda, McMurdo Dry Valleys, Antarctica - Oligotrophic Lake LV.19.MP5.IB-2 | ecosystem: Environmental > Aquatic > Freshwater > Lake...
TATCAAGTTTTCGTTTGACGACAACGATTCGCTTTCATATTAACGGTCGACAGGAACCGCCCTGCCCATAACAAAATGCATATCGCATGGCGGGGGGACGTGTTGTGTTGTAGTTTTTGTTTCTTAATTTCGTCTCGTCTGGGGGGAGAATTAAATCTTTCAAAACCCGCCACGACAATATGCACCAACGTTAGCAACAATGCCCTTCGTGTAACCCGACAAATTCTCCACGACAATAAAGTAACGGCAGACAATCCAACCCTTTAAGTTTCTCCACGGGGACAAGAGAGAATAAAAAGGGAAAAGGGATAAGGGAATAAAAAAACAAAGGACGACTTACCAACAAAGTTTCTGCACGTGGACAAGTGAACGTTTCCTTGAACAACGTGGGACAAGAGAAAAGAAACAAAGGAATTAGGGGACTTGACTCAGTAAAGACTCATCTACGAATACCCACTGCACTGCGACCATGAGAATTCTCGCCCACGCTTTTGGCACTTGCCATTGCCCCACAACCCTGCCGCGAGCCAAAGCAAAGGCAAGAGCCAAACCTTCCCGCCCCTACGAATTAAGTTTGGTGTAAAATAACAATTTTTGATGAAAAAAAGCGGTTTGTTTCTAGCTCTACGTATCTTAGATGGCATTTTGAGAACTGTAATCGTTACACATGAAATGCTAATTGACATGAGTAAGAAATGGGAAAATACTATCATGATTTTTAATTTTTTTCATTGAATCCGATGTTATCATATTGGCGACCTGTGAAGAAAATATCGGGTAGGAAGCTTTTGAATATTGCTAATAGACTATTGCAAAAAAAAGTCAAGCAAATCGAACCATCACTAAGCGAGGGACTATGTGGTCTTATTTTATTATTGGCTTATCTGCACAAGAGGAAAAAAAGTCAAACTACCTTAAACTTATTGGAATCTAGCTTTGATAAGCTGATCAATCATTTGATTACCAGAGGGAACAACGAGATGTTTTATGGAGGCTATGCCGGCATCGGATGGACGATTGCCCATTTGCAAAAAAATGGGATGATTCAAAAGGGTGAGTTTGAGCCTATCTTGAAAAAAATTGACCAGTTGATATATTCCCAATTAGTAAAAAATTCCTTTGCCTATAGCACTGATATACACTACGGTTTAATTGGATTTGGCCTTTATTTTTTGGAAAGGGGAAACACCTTTTCAAAGAAAGTGATCGTAAAGATTATTGAGTCGATAGACGCCCAAAGGATCAAAGACGGGAAGTATTTTACTTGGCCAGATCATGCTGGAATGAAGATAAGGAATGCTAAGAAGTATGAATATTCACTTGGTTATCATTATGGCATAGGTGGAGTTTGTTCCTTTTTGATGATGTGTTATTCCAATAATATTTCAGCAAGTAAGTCTAAGGGACTTGTCATATCATGCCTCAAGTGGGTCTCCGAACAATCATGGCAAGTCGGAGGTGCCTTTTATCCCGACGAGGTAACCGATTCACTGAAGTCAAGACCTTCACGTCTTACGTGGAGATCCAGTGATATTGCAATGGCTATAGTTTTCTATCAGGCATATTTGCTATTTGGTAATCTTGAATTTAAAGAACTCTCTAGAAAAATAATTAAACAAGCTATTTTAAGGAATATGGGAAATTCAGGTATACCAAGCTTTAATGGAAATTTCAATTCTGGCCTATTGTATGGGGCTTCAGGAACAGCTTTGATGCTTAGCTACTACGCAAATCTTACAGGAGATAGTTCAATAATGAGATCCGCTAAATACTGGATCAAACAAGTAATGGACAACCTTGAGTCGCATAATTACTATGACCCTTATGATTCTAAATGGAAAAGAGAATTTGGTTTTTTTAATGGTTCTTGTGGTGAAATACTGATGCTGTTAGCCGTTTCCGATAATCAAACTAGTCCATGGATAAGGAGTTTTTTACTCATGCCTTAAAATATGTCGGGCCTAACTAATTTTATTGAAGGCAATTCCAAGGAAATAGACAGATTCATTTCCACGGTCGCAGAGAAGGCTCAGATGGTGGATGAGAACTCATTGGTATTCGGTAAGATAGGTGTAGCGTTGTTTCTTGGAGTTCACGGAAAAAAAGTAAACAACACAAAATATATTAAGAAGGCTATTCATTTTGTTGAAAATGCAATTGATGAAATCTCAAGCAGCGAGGATGTTGCTTCAAACCTAGCATACGGCTTTACTGGATTGGCTTATGTAGTTAACCACTTTAATCAAATAGGGATATTGACCAATAGTGACATAAAATTTCTAAAGGATATAGATGGTCATATACTACAATCCATTGATACTGCTGGTAGTATTAAAACTTATGACCTGTTTAAAGGATTAATTGGTTTTGGAGTCTATTTAAAAAATAGAGATGGCTCGGTTGCTCACGATGGGTTAAAGAAAGTAATTTACAATTTATTAAATCTACATCAATCCAATAAAGACGGAGTGTGTTGGCCTACTTGGCATCAACCTACACAAGATAAGTATCCGGAATACAATTTCGGAATGGCACATGGGGTTCCTAGTATAATTTCGTTCTTAAGCAACCTAAAAGGAACTGAACATTGGACTCCAATTATTGAAGATATACTAAAACGTACAATCCAATTTGTACTTGCATATAGGCAACAACACGATATTGTCGGGTCCTATTACCCAAGTATTATTATACCAAATAGCAAAGACAATTTCCCCAACAAAAGTCCATTAAGTTGGTGCTATGGTGATTTGGGCGTAGGATTGGCATTCATTCATGCTTATAAAGCATTAGGAGATGATGAAATCTTAAGGAGTTGTAAAGATTTTTTTTTGCACTCTTCCAAAAGAAGCATAGATGAATCCATGGTGTATAATCATTTAGGGTATATAGAGCCATGCTTGTGTCATGGATCAAGTGGGAATGCATATATTTTTTTAAAGGCCTTTCAGTTCCTCAAAATTGAAGAACTATCGGAGGCGAGTCTCTATTGGATAAAAAAAACCTTTGAAACACAAGTAAAAGATGACAAAGATCCAATGAAGTTTTTTCTTACTACAAACGTGGCGGGAGTGCCACAGATGATTTGGCGTGAAAACCATTCGATACTTGAAGGTGCTGCTGGTGTTGCACTCATATTCTCATCAATCAAATACCCACGCCTTTTAGATTGGGAGGAATTGTTTTTTCTTAATGTTTAACGTATGGATTATTTTAAATTTCATAATCGCTTCATTTTGAGAACTCCACTTCTACCATTTTCGACTGTAGATAAATTTAACATAAAGGGTGATGAACTAATTAAATTGATTAATGAAGACAACGTTGTGATGGAGTCTGTTTACCTGGCAAGTAAAAGTCTTTACAATGAAATAAAAATTATCAAAAATCAAGGTGAGGACAAAACAGACAGAACAAGAGTTTCTCTTATCAAATATTTAAATAGGATGTGTACTAGGCCAACTCCGTTTGGTCTTTTCTCAGGAGTTAGTTCAGGTACATTTTCGGATACTGGTGATATTATTTTGAAAGATGGCCCATATTTGAAAAGATCATGTAGGCTTGATATGCATGTTTCATGTTTGATCAATGACCTAATTTTGAAGGATAACAGTATTCGTGAAAAAATGCGTTTAAGGCTCAACAATACTCTTAATCAAATTGACGATCAGGTAAGATATGTATCGTACATTAATAAAGGTATTGATCGTTTTTATGATTTGATGATGCTGGATTCGAACACTTATTTAGATAAGGTAATATCGACATGTAAAAATAGTGTCGAATCTTTTCACATTTCAGAATTAGTCAAAATCATTTCTGATGAACAGGTTTCTTCTAGTGAGGCTTATGACTTTATAGATAGCCTTATTAATCTTAAGATTCTAATCAGCGAAACTGAGATTGGCTTAAGCCATTTTGATTATATTAATCATTTGAGTGCACTTCTTAAAAATAAGGGTCTAGGTTTAAATCATAATTTTTCGATCATCGAATTGCTCAAGGATAAACTTGATTCTTTAAGGAAGTCTCAAGTAGGGTCAGGTCTGGATATTTATATCGACATTTCAAAAATATTGGAAAACCTACAACTTAACCACGACAATAGATATGAAGTTCAAGTTGATTTAATCAAAGAAACCAAGGATGCATCACTTGATCATTCGATCATCGAAGAACTTAGAGGTATAATCTCAATACTCTCTCGAACTGTTGAGCCAGATTATTTTTTATCAAAAGAGCTATTAGAATTTAAATCTTCATTTGAAGATAGATATGAAAGTCAAGAGATACCTCTTACAGAAGTACTCGACAATGACAATGGTATCGGATTTCCTGTTAACAAAAAACGGAATGTAGTAAGTAACTGGATGCTCAAAAATATAGATATATTCAATAGTATCAAGAATGAGGAGCAAGTTATAAGAAAGACTAGGTTTGATTTTATAATTGAACAAAAATATGTCCTTGCACTAAAGAATGGACTTAACGAAATAGAGATGGTTGATAAGGACTTTGAATCTCTAGAAAATAGCAAATTGATTTTCCCAGGGAGTTTGTCTAGTTTGATTTCGGTTCTTGCTAAGGATTCAGAGGCAATAAGGAAAGGTGATTTTAAGGTAATACATAATATTACTACGGGTCCTGGCTCTTCAAATTTATTTGCCAGATTTTCTTTTTGGGATGAGAGCATTGCTGAAATCGCTAAAGATTTAAACACGCAAGAGGATAATTGTTCATCGGCAACAATTGCTGAGATAGTTCATCTTCCCGACAATAGAATTGCGAACATATTATGCAGAACCAGCAGTAAGCGCCCTGAAATACCTGTCTTCACACCACCATCAGATTACAATAATTCAATACAACTGGATGATTTGATGGTTTCTGTAGTAAATGACCGAGTGATACTCAGATCAAAAAAACTAAATCAATTAATTGAACCGAGATTAACCTCAGCTCATAACTTTCATAACGACACGGTTCCATATTATCATTTCTTATCTGCCCTTCAATTTCAGGCTCCCGTTGTTGAACTCAATTGGAGATGGGGAGCTTTGAGTACTTTTGAATTTCTTCCAAGGGTTAACTACAAAAAATCTATTCTAAGTCTGGCGAGGTGGAATTTTAGACCAAGCCGGTCGCTCGATTTAGCGAAATATGAAAATTGGCTAAAGGAATTTTCTGACTTTTTTTCCCGTTGGGGAATCCCTCCTAGATTTTTTCTCGTTGAAAATGATCGTAAATTATTTTTGGATATTTCAGATGTATCTTCTCACACAATACTCTTCAAAGAATACAAGAAAAAGGAAATTCTAATTTTGGAAGAGTGTATTTGGTCTGAGGATCAATGTTTTGTTAAAGACGAAACTGGAATGGGATACACGAATGAAATAGTAATTCCAATTTTAAATGAAGAAAGCAAACATAAAAATGATCCTATTGAGTTTAAAATTGAATCAAATGGAATAAACCGAAGTTATATGCCAGGATCTGAATGGACATTTTTTAAGGTTTATTGTGGAATAAATTTATCTGATAGAATACTCACCGAGCTTATTCTTCCATTTATCAAAAATCTTTATAACAATAAATTTATCGATAAATGGTTTTTCATAAGATTTCGAGACCCACGTTATCATATTAGGTTGCGATTACTGTTGAATACCAATTACAAAGGAAATATCATTTCAGATTTCAATATATATTTAAATTCCAGCGACTTCAAGGATTTGGTGCATGATCTAAAAATAGATACCTATACACGAGAATTGGAGAGGTATGGCCAATTAAATATCGAGAATAGCGAAACATTTTTTTTTCATGACAGCAATTTTGTGGCCGATCTCATAGACATTCTCAAACATGACGAATTTGAATTTTGGCGTCAAGTAGTAGCTATCAAAAGCGTTAACCAAATCTTAGATTTTGCAGGATACACGCTTAAAGAAAAGCTAAAATTTTGCGATGAGGCAATGCTTACTTTTTTTAATGAATTCGACATAGATCGACTCAAATTTAAAAAGACGTTGACTGCGAAATACAAGATTATCTCAGACAAGCTTATGAAAAATGATCTACACGATGAAAAGGATATTTCTGAAAAAATCACCCATTTAATGAACCAACGAGGAGATGGGATAAAAACTTGCCTAAATAAAATATTTGAACTGCGTTCTAAAAATAGATTAGGTACAGATATTGATTCACTTATGAGGAGCTACATTCATATTTTTCTGAATAGGCTTTTCCCGACAGATCAAAGACTTATCGAACTTTTTACTTACGATTTAGTGGTTATCCATATCAAAAGATTACTTTCTGATAACTCATTCACTTCTAATAACTGAGACTATGTTTTTCAAATAGACTGTTACAATTAGGCTAACATTAATTAAGACAATTATCAATGATGCTACAATTGGTATAACCAGAATGTCAAGCGTAACATCAACCCTTGACGCTTGTGGCATAAGCCAAGAGTTAATTACATAAAAAGAGATTGGAAGTGAAACGAAAAAAGCGATAGTGATTAGGATAAAAAATTCAATTGAAATTCTTTGCGTAAGCCGAAAGAGCGATGCACCTAACACTTTTTTAATGGCCAAGGATTTTAATTGTTTTTTAATAGTCAGCGATATTACACCAAATAAACCAAGTATAATCATCAGTACTGTAATGAATGTGAAGATCGAAAATGAATTGAAAAGTGCTTTTTCAGATTGATACTGTCTTTCATATCTGTCTTCTAAAATAGAATAATCAAATGGGCTTTCTGGAACCAAGGCTTTCCATTTATTGCGTAAGTAGCCTATAGCATCAACAGATAGTACATCACCTTTAAAGCAATAAAAGCCCCACAGATCAGTATTTAAAATAAAAATAATTGGGTCTATTTCCTTTTTAAGGCTCTCATGATGATAATTTTGGATGACCCCAATGATATTATAGTATCCTTTTTTTACCTGAATAGTTCCGTTTACAGCATCCGAAGGATTTTTGTATCCGAGGATTTCTGCCGCCTTCTCATTAATAATTGCGTTTCCTTCATCAGATAGGTTTTTAGAATCAAAAGTTCTTCCATTTTTTATGTTTATCTCAAACGTATTGAAATAGTTTTCATCAACCATGATGAAATAAATCTTTTCCTTTACGATTTCATTGTCGTTAACCCTTCTTACAGAGTTCTCATAAAAATCAAGAATAGGTTCTCCAGGAACACTTGATGTGATAGTGAAATTTTCTATTTTACTATATGAACTCATTTCATTTTTAAAAGCAGTAAGCTTTGTCTCATAAAGTGAATCAGTAAGATTGGGTGGATCTAAGACGAAAATACCCTTTGGGTTAAATGCTAAATCCCCATCTTTTAAATGATTAAATTGTTTGATAAGAATAAACGTAAAATTGCATACAATAAAAGCGGCCGTCAATTGCATAGTAAGTATAAGACGTCTAAATCCTATCGACAAGCCGTTCAATTTGTGATTTTGATAATTTGATCTCAACCATTGCCCGATACTAAATATACCGACTATCATAAAACCCAATAGACAGATAGAAATGAATGTAAATATGTTTGAAAGGCGCATTAAAAAACTAATTGAAATATGAAATTGAAAAAAGTCCCTAAAATATGTAATCACCAAAAATAAAATTATGGTCGATAGAATTATTGTAGACAGAAAAGCAATAAATGTCTCAAAAACTGATTGCACAACAATATTCTTTCGGTCTGCCCCAAATAACTTCCTAATTTCTATTTCTTTTACTTTATCTATACTATTTGCGATTGCAATATTGCCATAATTTAAAAAAGAGATAACCAATAAGACAATTGAAGTAACTATTAAAAGGGAAACGGTCTGAAAGTCACCAGAAGAACTTAACTCATTGGATAGGCTTGAACTTAAGTGGATTTCCCTAATTGGTATTAACGTAAAATATGTCTTGACTGAATTATCTATATTCAGTTTTTCTTGTTTGCCTTGGAAATAATCAAAAACTTTTGATTTTAATTTCTCCGCGTCTGTATAAGGATTGATAACAAGATATGTATAGAAATTACTCCACGCCCAACTCTCCTCAAATCTTGCAAATGATGAAAATGTACTATAAGAAAAAAGTATATCAAATTTAATGTGAGAATTTGGTGGGTAATCTCTAAATATGCCATTGATTGTATATATCTCTTTATTTAGCAGTATTGTCTTATTGATAGGTTCATTTTCCCCAAAATATTTTTTTGCATAACTCTCTGATATAATAGCCGTATTTGGCTTGGTGATTGGATTAATACCGTCTCCTAAGATTATCTTAACCGAAAGAATTTTAATAATTTCATTATCCGCATTGAATATGTTGTACTCATTGTATGAATTTTCCCCAACCCTCACAACACCTTGACGCTTCATTAACCTACCAGCTTGCTTTATTTCAGGGAATTCGGTCAAAAGAAGTTTTGATAGCGCTGGAAAAGTCAGGGCACTATTGATAAGAATCTCTCCATTTCTAGTCTCATGTCTTGACACCCTATAGATTTCATTATGATTTTCATTAAATTCCTCAAACTTGGTTTCGTAGATGGCAATGGTGTAGCAGATATAGGAGGCAGACAAGGATATTGCTAGAGCGGAAAACAAAGAGATGGTGAAAAGGAGTCTCTTCTTAGACAATCTTAAGAAGGTTTTTAGATATTGGTTTAACATATTCATTGAGTTTAATTAATTTAATCTGAACCTAGATCAAGTTGATTTTTAACTAACGTGAAGTAATATCCTTTCTTACTTACTAAATCAACATGATTCCCGATTTCTACTATTGATCCTTTATCCATAACCACAATTTGGTCAGCGTTCTTAACCGTGCTTAATCTGTGGGCAATGATAATTACAGTTTTTCCAGTAAATACCTGAGACAAATTCTTATGAATGATGGATTCATTCACTGAATCCAGTGAAGAAGTTGCCTCGTCAAGGAAAAAGTAATCGGGATTTTTATAGATTGCACGAGCAATCAGAAGCCTTTGTTTTTGACCTTGACTCAGCCCTGATCCATCCATTCCTATTTCAGTAAGTTGCTTTCTTGGGAGGCTTTCGATAAACTCAGATGAATTGGAGAAGTCGAGCGATTGTTTCATTTTAGATTGACTAACATCCCAGCTTGCCATATTAATATTTTCTTGAATTGAATCCGAAAACAAAAAACCATCTTGTAACACTATTCCACATCTGCTTCTCCAACTCGAACTAGAGACACTTTGTAAATTTTCTTTTCCGATATAAATATCTCCTTCGGAAGGTTTATGAAACTTCAGGATCAATTTTAATAAGGTAGTTTTGCCACTGCCGCTGCTCCCAACGATTGCAGTCGTTTTCCCAATTGGAATTTCAAGATTGATGTCCTTCAGCACAAATGGTGATAGGGGACCTTCATACTGAAAATATAATTTTTTGATATTTATTTCTCCATTCTTATTGTTTAAGTGCTTGATATCTGAAATTTGTTCTTCGTCTGGTATAAGTTTTACATCATTAATCCTCTCTATACTTAGTTTAGCATCTTGCAAGTCTCTGAGAAAACTTAACGTGCTTACTATCGGCTGATTTAATTGGCCAACAATATATTGTATGGCCAGCATCATGCCTAAGCTTAAGTTGCCCTCTATTACACTTGTTGCAGCTATAAAAGTTATTAATATATTTTTCAATTGGTTAATAAGGATTCCACCTGTCTCCTGATATTGTTGAAGTAAGGCTCCATCAATATTTATTTTGTAGATTTCAATTTGGTTTTCCTGCCATTTTTGGGTTTTCTTTTCCTCAGAATTATTGAGTTTTATCTCGAACATACCAATGATCAATTGAAGTAAGTAATTATTATTCTTTTTCAACTGATTAAATCTTTTAAGATCCAATGTTTTTCGTTTATTCATAAATAAAGTGACATAAACTATATAACCTATGCTAAATAGAAAGAATACATAAAAAATTTCGGGACTGTAATAGATCAAAACAGAGGAAAAAATAATCAGATTAAGGAAGGAAAACAGTACGTTTAACGTTGATACACTTAAAAATTTTTCGATTCTTGAATGATCCTCTACCCTTTGTAAAAAATCTCCTACAAGCTTATTGCTGAAATAAGAGAGAGGCAGTTTCATTAATTTGCTCAGAAACTCCGATATGATTGTTAAATTAATTTTAGAACTAAGTACAAGTAATACCCATCGTCTAATTACTTCTCCAATTATCTCCCCAAGGAACAATAGTAATTGTCCGAATACTAATAGATATATTATTGAAATGCTTTTTTTCTTTATTCCAACATCAACAATAGCTTGAGTGAAAAATGGTAAGATTAGTTGGATTAGACTCGCCAGCAATAAACTGAAGAAGATTAGAAACAATGATTTTTTGAACCTTAGACAATACTGAATAAGAATATTTACACCATTTTTCGATTCGGTATTTTTCACTTCATTTTCAGAAAGATTATTTGATGGGGCAACGCTCAAAATTATACCTGAGAGTCCCTCCAATTTGGAATTCTCGCTTTGCCAATGTTCCAAAAATTCTGTTTCTTGATATTTTAATAGACCACCGCGAGGATCAGCTATGTAGAATATATCTTTATTGATTTTATACAATACAATATAGTGATTGTCATCCCAGTGGATTATACAAGGGAGCGAAATAGATTCTTTTAAAGCTTCCAGTGATACCATAAATCCTTCGGACGTAAACCCCATTGATTTAGAAGCATTAGTGAGTGAGAGCATTGATATTCCATCCCTGCCAATAAATATTTTCTCTTTCACTTCTGAAAGTGTAAATTTACTTCCGTGATACTCGAAAATCATAGACAAGCATGCAGCGCCACAATCCTTTACATCGTGTTGCCTTTGCAGAGGAAACGGTTTAAAGAATCTTAACATTGATCTTAACTCAAAAGTAATTAGTATGGAGAAACCTAAAACTGAAAATAGAGATTTTATTGAAAAGAGCCTAAGCGAATTGGTTAATGACAGATTTTATACATGGATAATTAGCGGATTTCTGATCATTCTAATAATCATTGTAGCGGCCTACCAGATTATTTCAAATATTATTTAACACCTCCAAAAAGTAAGAAAATAGGCCACATGTAAAAGTAAGTGGCCTATCTCTTCGTTTAAAAATTAATTCTGCGGGCAAGGAATGCAACCACAACTTGTGGGGTTGTTATTTGAGCATCTGGTTGTCATAGTGCCATCGTCTCCACCTCTGATCAAATACATTTCAGAGCTGTTTAGCTTTGCAACCGCTTTTGGATTGAGAGCGAGTACTTTCTTCAATTTTTTCATAAAAATTTATTTTTTTGTGCCTACTCTACAAGGTTTTCGGCATCCCCTTTTGTATAAGCAATATAAGATAAACTGAAATGTCCATCAAAACGAAAACCGTTAGATGTCCAATGATCTATCTAAATTAAGTAATGTTTAATGCCACAAATACATGAACATTATTCGGCAATAGATTGACCATGTGTAGATTATAAACTAAATTGAATTAGTACGGTAATAAAAATTATGTTATAATATTTTATAAATTAGCTTTAAATAGAAGCTGAAATTCTATGTTTTAGAGAATATTTTTTCAATTATTAGAAATTCATATGGTTAACGATAAAACTCTTCAATACGCTAAATCCAATAGCACCATACGTACGGTAATCAATTTTCTTGAATTAGTTGATTTAAAGGTGACTAAAACTACCATTCGCAATAAATTATCTTCGCTCTCTAATTTTCCGGATTTAACCTTGTTGGATATTGTCAATGCGTTCGAGGAATGGAAAATACCTAACATGGCATTTCGATCAAACTCAGAATTTCTCACAGAAATACCATTTCCGGTTATAGCCCATCTAAAGCATAATCATTTATACTCTATCGGTGAGGGTACCTTTGTGGTGTTGGTGAATTTCGATGGTCAGGAAGTCATGCTTATTCATCCCTTTTTAGGAACGTTGAAGATGCCTATTGAAGATTTTACGAAGCGTTGGGCTGGCATACTATTGGCAATTGATCCAGATGAACTTTCAGGCGAAGAGAATTTTATCAAGGCGAGTCAAGAAGAAGATGCCATGATTAATTCTTATAGGAATTCAATTAAATTAATCGATAATTTTCTTTCGAATATTGAATGCGATTATCTTATCGACTATTGTAACCTTAAGGGTTTTGAACGTAGCAAGGTTGGTCTAAGTGGTGAAATTACTATTGATAGATCTAGTTCAAGCGCAATAATAACAGATAAAAAAGATAGCATAGTTAATGGAATCTATCTAAAAGCCTCGCATACAATTAATCTGCCAATTGATTTTATGGAAAATCTTCAGTGCATTAAATATTCAGCAGGTCAAGAATTTAAAACACACTACGATGCTGATAAGGATTTTTTGAGAACACATACTTTATTATTTTATTTAAACGATGATTATGAAGGTGGTGGGACTTTCTTTCCGGAAATTGATTTTGTAGTAAAGCCGAAAAGAGGTTCTTGTCTGTTATTTTTAAACTTAGACAATAATTTAGATGTCCTGCCACATTCTTCTCATTCTGGTATGCCAGTCCATTCAGGGATTAAGTATATCTGCAACCTTTGGGTTAGGAATAAACCTTTGTAAATTTTTATCAATCATTTTTTCGGATTATGGGTGTTGAATTCGGTTTACGGGAGCTTGATGTCTTCCCGTATCGCGAGAGACAAAGCCCTTTATGGGGAAATGACAGGCATTTTGGACGTAGGTAACCCTCCGATCAACTACACCTTGTTATTCCGCTGTGCGAGCAATAGTTCATGAAGGTTTGTGATTTTGTAATCTTGGATTTTGAAAAGGACATCTCTCAGCCGGACGTAGCGCAGGACACAAAACAGTATGTAAAGTCCCTTTTTGGAGCCTCAAGCCCCCAATACAAGCAAGTAAGCGGACTAAAGTTTACAAGATCGACCTCTGAGTAAGAAGTAAGCAACTTGATTCCTAAAGTAGGCAGGATGATTTAGAAATCTCGTGACCTGCTTTAGAATTGGAGCTTCCGCGAGTAGTATTCTCGCACCTGCGAGTAGTATTCTTGCTCCCGCGACTTCAATTCTTGCTTCCGTGAGTAGTATTCTCGTGACCGCGTGGAGAAATGGAGCATCCGCGCGTAGTATTCTCGCTTCCGCATTTAGAATTCTTGCACCCGCGACTTAGATTCTCCCGACCAATCCTCGAATTTGAACATATTTAGCCACATCTAACCTGACAGTGAGGCCGACCCAGGCAGCACACTTGCCAAAGCCCGCACAATCCCACCCGCAAAACCCAAGCTTTGCCAAGAGTGCCGCACCCCCGCACCAATACTGGACAGATTAGTAAGAGTAAACCGATAGATTTTCCAAGGTTGCCCCCCGCGCAAGTACACTATATAAAGAGTACCCCGTGGACAAAGAACAAATGAGTAGCAAACGGACAATCATGTACCGTGACAATCCATTCTATAACACGACACCTTGACGTCATAGTAACGACCGACTCGAAAGTACAGGGGAAGAAGGGCACTGTTGCTAACAAAATGTTTCTGCAATGGTGGGGCGCAGTGTAAGCTATAAGTTTTTATCTTCGTTCATACGTTTGGTCACGTGGGACAATTTGGATTTCAAAAGCCCACCACTGCAGAAACACAAACGTTATGGGCAAGGCGGTGAATCAGTCTTCGATTTCCGCTGACGACTAAACAACTTCAATTCTCTTTCACATTACTCTTCGGCTGATAAAAAATTAATGGGACGACTTCAAAAATTTTAAAACTC
>Ga0163151_10006726_pt1 | contig 13832 bp, 13 predicted proteins | sample OliLakLV19MP5IB2_FD_145596 | JGI IMG/M metagenome (GOLD analysis project Ga0163151, IMG submission 145596) | Freshwater microbial mat bacterial communities from Lake Vanda, McMurdo Dry Valleys, Antarctica - Oligotrophic Lake LV.19.MP5.IB-2 | ecosystem: Environmental > Aquatic > Freshwater >...
CAAAAAGAGCGCCCTCTTCGTAATAAATTTTATCTCCCGGAATGCCAACAATCCGTTTAATAAAAAATGTTCCCTTAGTCTGATCACCAGGATACTTAAAAACAATAACTTCACCCCGAGCAGGATTTTTAAAGTGAGTGAGCCATTTTTCGCTGAATGGAACTCGCAAGCCGTAAACAAACTTGTTGACGAAGATATGATCGTGAATCAACAGCGTCGGAAGCATACTTCCTGAGGGAATAACATAGGCTTCGACCAAGCCCCACCGTATAACTAATGCAATGCCAACGGCGATGAGTATTGAACCAAATCCATCGTTCCAAAATGTCTTTTGTTTTTTTGGTTTTAAATCCGGCACTTTTTTTTCAGCCACAGTTATTCTCCATTTATTCCCCAATCTTAAGCACTGCTAAAAAGGCTGCTTGAGGGACCTCGACTGCACCCACCTGCTTCATACGCTTTTTGCCCTCTTTTTGCTTTTCTAAGAGCTTTCTCTTTCGGCTAATATCACCACCGTAACACTTTGCAGTCACGTCTTTTCTTAAGGCCCCAATTGTCTCGCGCGCGATAATTTTCGCTCCAATTGAGGCTTGAATTGCCACTTGGAATTGGTGCATAGGAATAAGCTCCTTGAGCTTTTCACATAGCGCCTTTCCTCGTTGATACGCTTTTGATTTATGCACGATTGTTGACAAGGCATCGACTTTTTCACCATTGAGCATAATATCCAGCTTTACCAAGTCGCCGGTCTCAAAACCCATAAGTTCGTATTCCATCGAGGCATAACCCTTGGAGATAGACTTAAGTTTATCGTGAAAGTCGAGCACCATTTCGTTCATCGGTAAGCGATACTCTATGATCACTCGATTGGCGGAAGTGTACTCCATCTTAATTTGGTTTCCACGACGGTCTTCAAGAATTTTTAAGATACCTCCAATATATTCGCTGGGTGTGTGGATCACAATTTTTACGAAGGGCTCTTCAATACGCTCAACCTTTGAAATATCTTCTAAGTCTGCTGGATTCTCTAACTCATAATGAGAACCGTCCATCATATACATTTTGTAAACTACGGTGGGAGCGGTTACGACCAGATTTAAATCGTAATGACGTTCGAGTCGCTCTTGCACGATTTCCATATGAAGCAGTCCTAAAAATCCACAACGAAAACCAAAGCCGAGTGCTATGGATTTTTCTTTTTCATAGGTGAGCGAGGAATCGTTAAGTGTGAGTTTTTCTAGTGCTTCTTGCAAATTTACAAAGTCAGAGCTATCGACCGGAAAAATACCCGAATAAACCATCGGTTTTATTTTTTGAAAACCGGGGAGCGGAATTAATGACGGTGTTTTTGTCAGCGTAATAGTGTCACCCACAGTGACATCGCGAATTGTTTTAATTCCACTGGCAACAAAACCCACTTCACCTGGCCCGAGCTCTTGACGGTCTTCAGGAAAGGGCGAAAACACTCCCAGCTTTAGGACCTCATGGTCCGTTCCTGAGAACATCATACGGATCTTGTCTCCTATTTTGACCTTGCCCTCTTTGACTCTCACGAGAATGATGACCCCTTGATATGAGTCGTACCAACTATCAAAAATTAAAGCGCGCAAAAATCCCGTGTCGTCATTTGTCGGAGGTGGAACTTTTTCTACCACTCTTTCGAGTATTTCTCTGACGCCAATCCGTTCTTTGGCACTTACCAAAAGGGCATTAGTGGTATCTAACCCAATGACATTTCGAATTTGTTCGAGAACAGCTGTGGGGTCAGCGCTGGGTAGGTCGATTTTGTTAACGACGGGAATTACTTCGAGATTATTATTCAGAGCTAAATAGACGTTAGCTAAAGTTTGAGCTTCAACCCCTTGAGTCGCATCGACCACGAGAACCGCACCCTCGCAAGCAGCCAGTGAGCGAGACACTTCGTAACTAAAATCCACGTGTCCTGGTGTATCTATAAGATTTAAGAGATACGTAATTCCGTCCTTGGCTTTGAACTTCAGCGACACAGTTTGCGCCTTAATGGTAATACCACGCTCGCGTTCGATATCCATGTTATCTAAAAATTGTTCTTTTTCTTGACGAGCTTCGAGCGCCCCCGTTTCACTCAGGAGTGCATCTGCCAAGGTAGATTTACCATGGTCAATGTGGGCGATGATTGAAAAATTTCGAATTAATTTTGCGTCCATTTAACCTGTTACAACTGCAACAGATTTTTAAGTGCATCTACTTTGCTAAGTTTTTCCCAGGTAAAACCTTGATCCTCACGGCCAAAATGTCCATAAGCCGCGGTTTTTTTGTAAATGGGTTTTAGCAGATCAAATTCTTTTACGATGTTAGCAGGCTTTAAGCTCCAAAGTTCATTAACGGCCTTTGAAAGTTTGTCGTTGCCAATTTTGCCGGTGCCAAAATCATTGACATAAACGCTGACTGGCTCTGCCACCCCAATGGCGTAGGCCACCTGAACCAAGCATTTCTCAGCTGCCCCCGATGCCACAATGTTTTTAGCGATGTGGCGAGCGGCATAGGCCGCCGATCTATCTACCTTTGAAGGATCTTTACCCGAAAAAGCACCGCCGCCGTGAGCTCCATGCCCACCGTAAGAGTCTACAATGATCTTTCGCCCAGTCAGACCACAATCTCCAGCGGGTCCACCGACCACAAAGCGGCCCGTGGGGTTAATAAAATATTTCGTTTTGCTATCAAGCCATTTAGCGGGAATCACCTTTTTGATGACTTCTTCCATCACAGCTTCTTTGATTTGATTGAGCGAAACTTCTTCTGAATGCTGAGTCGAAATAACTACAGCATCAATACGTTTAACAGTTCCATTATCATACTCCACAGTCACTTGGCTTTTGCTATCTGGTCTCAAAAACTTCACGCGACCGGATTTCCGAGCCTTTGACAATTCATGAACGAGCTTATGAGAAAGTGAAATTGAAAGTGGCATAAATTCAGGAGTTTCGTTATTGGCAAAGCCAAACATGAGACCCTGATCGCCAGCCCCTTGCTCATGGGTGCTTGAAGTGTCGACTCCCATCGCGATATCGGGACTTTGTTTGTGAAGTGAAACCATCACACCACAACTTCGGTAGTCAAATCCCATGTCGCCATGGTTATAGCCGATTTCTTTAATAACGTTTCGTACTAAATCCTGAATTTCAACATAAGCTTTGGTGGTGACTTCACCAGCTACTACAACTTGACCTGTGGTCACGAGAGTTTCGCAGGCCACCCGGGAATGCGGGTCCTGCGCAAGCATGGAATCGAGCACGGCATCACTAATTTGATCAGAAACTTTGTCGGGATGCCCCTCAGAAACAGATTCGCTGGTAAATAGATAGTTTGACACTTAAGACTCCTCTTTTTTTAAGTTCAGGAGTCTTTTTATCAGACTGTAAAATATGCGTCAATCAAGGCTTAGCCAGCTCGGCGGCCACGAATTCCAGACACTATGGGGCGGAAATCTGTACCCATGCCCGAATTTAGTCGGTTCAACTTTCCAAACTTAGAAAATGCTTCCTTTTTATGAAACTTAATTTTCTCTTTGGCCTTTAGCATTTGGCTTTCTATTTTCTCCACGGCCTTATCCATAGCTATAAAGAAGTCTTTGCCTACGCCTTCAGCGGTAAAATCGCCCTGCATGCCATGAACCCTGACTTCGGCATGAGACAAGTGACGCTGGGCACTGTAAGTCACTGCGACTTTACAATCCTTAATCTCGAAGCGCTTAAGGCGCTCCATTCTTTCCTCAGCATACTTAGTTAATGATTTCGAAGAATCTAAATGACGAAATACGTGTGTAAACTTCATAGCTATCTCCTGTTTTGCTCTCTTAACATGCTTATCGGCAAATCCCAGACCTAGGTGTAGGTGTTTTTTAAAAAAAAATGCGTCTCAAAATGAAACTTATTTTTTTAGGGGTTTCTTTTGGTCTTTTTGGCTCGCAACCTGTCGACTCGACTGATTGATCATGCTGATACCGCAGATATTTTGTGACTGAAGCTTCAATAGCTCAACTCTGGAAAGATATGAGTCTTTAGCGAACATTTCGATATGATTCACTGTATTCACTTGAGACTTTATGAGATTGATTTCAAAAAACTTTGTGTTTTTTACGACATTCTCAAATTCATTTAGGCATAACATTAGTTTTGCGGTCGCAGAAGACTCCACTCTCTTTGCAATCAGAGCTGATTTTACGACGTCAACCCTTTCTATAAGCTTATATTTCACAATATTATCAACGATTGCAGCGCAAACAACGGCAATCGCTAAAATTAACATAAGTGAAAAAAAAGTAGGAAGGCCTTTAGATTTAGACATAGCTGATGGATGTCTATCGAAATCATTTGGCCAAAAGTTTAGGAGATTCTCAAATTTTTAGTGAGTGACGTCTCAAGGCTGAGCGTTGGGTAAAAGTTCATCGAATTTTTGCTCTAATTCAAGAATTGTAGTTTCGAATTCTTTTAATTCAAAAGAACTTGGCGCTGGAAAGCCGTCCTGAAAGTCTGATTTCTAAACCTAAGTAGTGGACAACGATATCAATAGAATCAAAGACTCAAAGGGATCTTATATCTCTGAGTATTGATCTTCTAAAAAAACTTTTTGCGCTTACTTGAAGGCAATATTTTTAACATCTCGCGATATTTAGCTACGGTCCGTCGAGCTATTTCGATGCCGTCTTTTTTAAGTAACTCCACTATCTTTTGGTCTGAAAGCGGCGATTTCGTGTTTTCTTTATCAACAAGCGCCTTGATTTTCATTTTCACTGATTCACTGGCTAACGAGTCTCCATCAGTCTTGTTAATTCCGGAATTAAAAAAGTACTTGAGTTCGAAAATTCCGCGAGGCGTGTGCACAAACTTAGACGTCGTGACTCGACTGACGGTGGACTCGTGCATGCCGATATCGTTGGCAACGTCTTTTAAAATCATGGGTTTGATAAAACCAGGGCCCTTTTCAAAAAACTCCAACTGGTGCTTTACAATACTCTCAGTCACCTTGTAAATCGTGCGTTGCCTCTGCTGAATGGATTTTATGAGCCAAATCGCTGAACGAAGTTTATCATGGATATATTCTTGTGTAGGGTCCTTAGCATTCTTGTTGCTTAAAACATTTTTATAAAAATTACTGATGCGAAGCCTCGGCAAGCCATCTTCATTGAGAGAAACTGTATACAGATCACCGACCTTGTAAACATAAACGTCAGGCGTCACGTAATGGGTGTCCTGGGGGAGATAAACCTTTCCCGGCTTGGGATCCATATTTAAAATAATTTTACACATCTCGATGACATCGCCCAGAGGAATATTCATAGCCTTAGCAATAGCATCGTAGTTCTTTTTCTCGAGATCCTTTAAGTGGTTATTGATGATAAATACTAGTTGATTGGTGTCTTCTTCGAGGTGTCGGGCCTGTATCAACAGGCACTCTTTTAGATCGCGGGCACCCACTCCCGGCGGATCAAACTCTTGCACAAAGGGTAAAATTTCTTCGATTTCACGCACTGATATTTTTTCTTCACTGGCGATATGTTCCAGCGTAACTCTAATATAACCCACTTCATCAATGTAATTAATGATGATAGTGGCTATTTTTTGCTCCTCTTCGTTAAACCCATAAAGTCCGACCTGCCAGTTGAGATAATCAAATAACGACTGCTCTGTCGTCATAAGATTTTCGTAATTCATGATTTCTTCGCCACCTGAAGCCGCCATGGGTGGTTTATATTGAGATTCTATATAACTGTCCCACTCAAATTCTTCTTGCCCTCGAGGATCCTGTGGCGTTTCTGTAGTAGCCGGTAATTCTTCTTTAACGTTTTTTTCTGCTTCAGTTTCTGCGTTTTCTTGACTGGTCTCTGCCAGCTCTTCGAGGACCGGATTTTCTTCGAGTTCCTTACGAATCGTAGTCTCAAGTTCCATGCGCGACAGTTGCAACAGCTTAATGGCTTGCTGCAGCTGAGGTGTCATCCTCAAAGTCTGAATCTGGGACATCGTTTGTTTCATACCGCCAGCCATAAAAACTCCTAGCCCTATAATTTAAAGTTTTCGCCCAAGTAAAACCGGCGAGCCAATTCATTCTCGGCAATCAGTTTTGGTGTTCCTTCAACATGGATTTTTCCGTCTTTCAAAATATATGAAAAATCACAAATACCCAGTGTCTCACGCACATTGTGATCGGTGATCAACACACCAATTCCACTCTTTATTAAACCTCGAATGAGGTTCTGTAAATCTCCGACGGCAATGGGATCAATACCCGCAAAAGGCTCGTCTAAAAGTAAAAACTTAGGACTTCCGGCCAACGCCCTGGCAATTTCAACTCGCCGACGTTCCCCTCCCGAAAGAGAGAAACCGTAGCTTTCAGCGATGTGCTCAATGTGAAAGTCTTTGAGAAGTTTATTTAGTTTCTCTTGTTGGGTATCTCCCACGATACCATGAGCCTCTAAGGCCACTATAATATTTTCTTTGACGGTCATCTTGCGGAACACGCTTGGCTCCTGAGGAAGATAACTGAGCCCTGCGCGTGCTCGCTGAAACATCGGCATATCTTCAATAGGCATTTCACCCAAATATATGTGTCCCGTATCTGAAGGTATTAATCCAACCACCATATAGAAGCTTGTAGTTTTTCCAGCGCCGTTGGGCCCCAACAGTCCCACGACTTGACCGGGTCTTACATCAAAAGTTATGGAATCTACGACCTTCCTTCGCTTATAACTTTTAGAAATATTCTTAATTATCAATCGACTCATTTTACTTTCTCTAGTTTCTTCGATTCAATATTGGCTCTGGCACCTTTTATCTGCACTCGCTTTCCACCTTGGAGAAAAACGATCTCTTCGCCCAATAGCTCATCTTGATCCTGCAATAAACGAGGATTTCCACGAAATACAAACTTATTATCCTTAAAGAGCACCTTCACATTTTCGGATGTCGCCAATTTGCCAACGTCACTTACTTTCACTCCACCGTTAACAAACAACGAACTTAAACTTCCACTATCGGCCTCGTATTGAAATTGGGCTCCAGGCCCGCTGACACGCATAGAGCCAACGTCAATTACTACGTTTCCATAAAACTGGGCCCAGCGCGAGTCAGCACGCAGCTCCACTGACTTGCTTTTAACATTCATTATCGTACCGTCTTCTAGTGCTACTTCGCCTTTAACATTTTCCAAAATGGTGGTTTTTCCCTCTTGAACCAGGGCATTCATACCGATGCCTTCAAGCCTTAAGCGATTTCCTTTTTTGTCTTTTGGGCCCAAAATAGAAACAGGTGATTCACTTTTCAATAGTTTGTTTTTTGAATCGTAATAGACAATATCCGACTTCAGTTCAAAGTTGTTTGAGGTTTTCGTCACCACATCACCTGAGATCATCATATCCCTTGTCTCAATGTTTACCTGACCTGACTTCCCTTTTACTGAATAGTGAGTTCCTACTTTGCCAAAAAAAATCGTTTTAATTTTCTCTAATTGCCACTCGCCCTTACCCTTAAAGTCGACCGCCGTTTCGGCATTGAGCTCCCACTCTCGGCGTCCGCCTTCGGTTCCTATAAGCTTCACACTCTCGAGGACCTGATCAGCCTTTACTGTTTGTGTGACAGAAACAGCAATTGCACCTGATTTTTTTGGCCTTCGCCCCAATGGCTGTGGCGCTATTATTAAGCACTCAACAAAGATGACCCCAAAAGCGATTGGTAAAAAACCTCGACTCCACTTCATTCCTTATAAAATTCCTTACAGCCTGTTTAACTACCTTACCACAATTTGGCATGAAAATAGCTGTAATAAGGAATGATTTGGCAAGAGATAGCGTCTCATTTTGAAGCACTAGGAATCGTCCGGGAGCAATGCACGAGAAGGGTCGACTCGACTGTCGACCCGCTCAAAAAATCTAATTAGTGATTCACCAACTGTTGGGCCACTTCGGCCTCAAGCTGGGTATATACTTTATTGGCTCGAGCGACTAATTCATCTATAGCCTTGCGATGTTCATTATACAGAGGCGTTAGCTCATTGCGCAGGATGGTTTTAGCTTCTGCAACTTTTCCAGCTTTAAGCGCAGGAACCAATTTTTCATCTCGCACAGCGTAAAATTTCATAGCCGGCGTGACCGATGTCACAGTCATCAAATCTTTGGTTTTCTTTTCTGGCAATGTTTTATCAGAAAGATTTTTCTTCCAATATTCGACCCGTTCTACATATCCGGCCGTTTCGCCTTTGCCCGAATTACCGTCTTTGAGCAGCCTGCCAGTCTCAATTAATTTATTGAGCCGATCAGAAGGTTTACCATTTTGACTATCAAGCTCATCAATCATTTCCATTGCCACTAATAATGATTCTATGGCGTAGGCGGGAGGTGGCAAAACATCCGCAATCAAGTCTTTCATGCGAATGATTTGGTTGTAACTCTTGCCCTTGATCTTAAGATCGCTAGATTTCTCTCCTTTGGCAATTCTATCCATAGCAGACTTCTCTGCCGCTAAAAATTCTTTGGTTGAATCAGCCACAATTTGATCGATTACTTTACGGTGCTCATCGTAAGCTGGTCGCAATTCGGTACGAGCAATTTTTTGAGCTTCAGCTATATTTCCAGCATTCAAGGCGGGGATCAGTTTTTTGTCGCGAATGTCGAAGAATTTCTTGGCAGGAGTTACAGCTTTTTTTGTCATCAATTCTCTCAAGCCTAGATTAACAGGATTTTTATCATCGAGATCCTTGACCCAAAACTCCACACGCTCAAAATAACCAGCAGCTTGCCCTTTGTCAGATCGACCATTGGCCAGCAGGTCACCGTAAGTGACTAAATCGTCAAGAGTCTTTTTGCTCGCTTTCGATTCAACAGCGTCAATCATCTGTAGACTTATTAAATAGGACTCAATTAGGTAGCCCGGGGGAGGAAGAATATCAGCGATCACATCTTTCATGTGTACGATTTTCTGATAATAGACCCCCGATATCTCCATCGGACCTGCCGTCGCGTGGCTCACGTTGAGATTAATTGAAATATTCAAAGCCATTCCAATATAAATAACCAAAGCTAATATTATTTTCTGAAACATAAAAGAAAACCTCCATCTTTAATATATTAAGTGAACAAATAGTCTGACTGATAGAATTCGTGCGAGCAAACAAAATATCCATACAAAAGGTACGGCGCAACATAAAGATTTTAAGCGGCCAAACCCTACTGGACTTAGGGCCAGCTTTTTGCAGACCAAAAAGTAAATTAATTTTGCTCTTAAGAGAAAAAAGTGGCTGACCGATAGAGATTCTGTGAATGAATTAATAATTGATGTGGAAGGAAAATTGCGACATGAAAAGACTTAAACTGGGTGTTAAATCTCGAATCTACGGCATGTGTGCTGCCATTGTATCTCTTCTTATAGTTGCTTTATGTTATGTGACTTTCGAAGTTCGCAAAACAGCCACTCTTGTTTCTGGGCAACGTGCAAGTGTCGAAATGCTTCAGGTTGTAGAAAAGACTCGGGTCCAATTCTTAACCGTCCAGTATTGGCACAACGAATTTGCCCTCAGTTGGCAAATCGCGTCTAGAGACAAGGCCGTTGAAGCCCGAAAGGTCTTGGATGGCGATCTTGTAAGGCTCTCCTCCCTAGACCCTGAGTTTACTCAAGTGCTGCGCGACAAAGTCGATCAATTCGAAAAAAAAATGAACTCAGCGGCGGAAGTCTTCGTAGAGGGAAATCGTATTCTAGGTGCCGAACTGAGCACCGAGTCCTCAGTGCTTGCTGCACAAGTTTTTAAATCTTTAAACGAAAAGTTAGCTAATTTTAACGGCAAAAACTTGGATATTTTGACCACGACTGATCAGATTGTTGAACAAAGCAACTATCTCAGCAAAGCTGGCTTTTTTCTGACAGTAGTTGGGTTGGTGCTTTCTATCTTAATATCAGCTTTTGTCGGACATCAATTGAGCAAGCGCCTGCAAGGAGTCAATACTGAACTTGAAGATTCTGGAACTCAAGTCTCTCAAGCTTCCAATGAACTTTCTAGATCCAGCAAAGCGCTGTCTGAGAGCGCCTCGCATGCGGCTAGCTTTCTTGAAGAAACCGCAGCCTCTATCGAAGAACTTTCTAGTATGGTAAAAAAGAATGCCGACTATTCAAAAGAGGCGGCAGATCTTTCTAAAAGTGGCTATGGCGACGCCCAAAAAGGTCAGCAAGAAATTCAGGACCTTATTACGGCCATGCACGGAATTTCTAAGAGTTCCAAAAAAATCGAAGAGATTATAAATGTCATTGATGACATTGCATTTCAAACAAACCTGCTAGCTCTCAATGCCGCTGTTGAAGCCGCACGAGCGGGCGAACAAGGTAAAGGCTTTGCCGTTGTGGCCGAGGCCGTACGCAGCTTAGCACAGAAAAGTTCTGTAGCGGCTGGAGATATCTCTAAATTGATTAAGGAAAGCGTTGAACAAACGCAGCTGGGCACTCAAACAGCAGATCGTGGTGGAGTTGCTCTTAAGGGTATTGTTGAATCAATTGGTAAAATCACCGAACTTAACCAGATGATAGCACTAGCCAGCAATGAACAATCAGAGGGCATTAGCCAGATCAACAAAACGATCGTCGAAATGGACGAGCTCACTCAGAAAAACGCTGAGGGCGCTGGTGCCGTGGCTGAATCTTCACAGCAACTTTCTGCGCAAGCAGAAACTTTACAAAAGTGTGTTGGCAATATGAATCAGATTATCAGCGGCGAAGGTGTAGTCGTTAACGCTAAAATAGCTGCCTAACGTTTCATTTTGAGACATCACCTTTCGGTCAAGAAATTCTAATAAAGAACCGATAATCTGTTAGCACTTATGGAAAAAATTTGGTTTTATTACTCTGAAGATAACGTGACTGGGCCGTTCACAACGGACGAAATTAAATCCAAAGCCGCATTGTCAGAGGATGCCACCTCGTTTGTTTGGGTACGTGGACAAAAAAAATGGATACCAATTAATCAGCTAAATCGCCATCTCGATGAAATTATCAGTCGTCGGCAATCCTTGAAGCAGGAACCTCAAAACTGGTTTCTAAATTACGGCGGGCGGTCTCTAGGCCCCATGGTCCAGGCTGAATTGATTAGGTACTTGCGAACGGTGTCCACCGCTGAGTTTGATAATGTCTTGATTTGGTCAATGGGAATGGAAAATTGGGCAAAGGTTTTTGAGTTTCCACCGATCGCTGATGAACTGGGGGTCAGTCGCCGTACTCACCCTAGAGTCCCACTGAACGCTGTAGTCATACTAAACGTTGACGGCGTGGAGCAGACAGCGCAGGCCCTCACCATCAGTGTTGGTGGCATTGGAGTTGCGGGATTTACTCAGCTCGAAAAAGGTAAAGTAGTTAAATTAAGCATCAAAAGTCCTGACCTGAGTGTGAACATTACAGCGTCTGCCGTTGTTAAATATCTCATTAAGAACGAAGAGGCTGGACTACAATTTAAAAATCTACACCTTGAAATGCAGGCTCGGATAATCGACTATGTCAAAAAATTTAAAAACTTAGAAGAAAAACCTAACCGAACCGCTGCTTAGCTTCTATAAACTGGTTTCTATTTTACTAGTTTTTCTGGCGTACTTTCGACGGCAAAATTGATTTCACTTGCTCCAGCCTCGGTCACTGTAAACATAACTTTTTTAATTGTTAAAAAATCAATCGATTTATCGGCTGAGACCGTCACCTTTTTGTACATTCCTCTCTCTGGGGCCACCTTAGCATTCTTGGCATCGCTCAAGGTATCCTTTACGCGGGCAATAGGATTTGCCTTTAGTTCCTTTTTCTTCTTTTCAATTAGAACTCTCAATCTATCATAGAGCGGCTTAATCATCCAAGAGTCTTGCTCTCGAACTTTCTTGGTCGAAATAACAGTTACAACGCCCTTTTTCTCCTGAATTAAAATTTCTTTGTTGGAGACAATGACTATGTTGGACTCTTTGAGCTCTCTAATTTCTGAGGCAGTTGGCAAGTCCACGTCTTGAGGAATCTCTATAATTTGGCCAGTCACGTTATAATTTTGCAGCAAAAAAACAGCAAGAACTGTAAACATATCCACCATCGCAGTGAGCGATAGAACTGCGACGACGTTACGCTTTTTTTTGCGTGAGAGGTACTTATTACGAACTCTTTTGCCCGGCGGATGAATTGGCATTATTTTACCTCTCCGGTAATAACCCCGATGTTAGGAAATTGGCTCTGTAGCAGAACATCCATGCCCTCGATAAAAATCTCAAACTTAAGATCTTCGCTCACCATTATTTGAGCCGCCGTTTGATCAGGGTTTCGGTCTTTAATTTTTAATAACAATTTTCTTAAAGCCTCTTTGTCGTAAGTCTCGCCCGTTTTGGGAATCGGAAAAGATTTGCCAGCAAACATTAGATTGTAGCCATTCTTCTTGATATCCAGCCTGAGCTCTTTATCTTCTTGCTTGGCGAGTGGTTCATCGTCCTGTCGCTTACTGTAGATAGAGCTGCCCAATTGAATCATGGAAATCTGTGTCCATACGGCAGTTAAAAGCATAAAGACAATGAGAACGCTCATTAAGTCAATGAACGGAACCAAGTTCACATCTACGTTTATACCTTCTCCACCATCATCAATTTGGGACATTTTATTTTCCTATCTTAATCCTTAAGTTTTTCCCGATTTGAAGCCACTACATTCATTAAACTCATACTGCCCTCTACCATGTCGTTAACCGCAAGACCCACTTTTCTTTGGTAAAAACCATATGCTAGAATCGCGATTATCGCCACGAAAAGACCAAACGCCGTACAGTTTAACGCTTCAGAAATACCTCTTGAAAGTTCCGTCGCTTTTTCTGCTGACGATTTCTCGGCTATAGACCTAAATGATCTAATCATTCCAGTGATTGTACCTAAAAGACCCGCGAGTGTAGCTAAGTTTCCGAACACCGCCAAAAAGGCCGTCCAGCCTTCTATTTTTGGAGTTTCTCTGAGTACCACGGCATCCATCGCGACCTGCACTTCTTCATCAGGTCTCTTATTTAAAACCTGAACGAGTCCTGCCTTAAGAGTTAAGGCGAGCGGCGCCATGTAACCATCACAATAAGCAATGGCTTGCCTAAGCTGTCCCGCCACGACCATGCCAAAAAGTTTTTCAATAAAATCCTCTTTGTCGATCACTAGCTGGCCGAGCGTTCTCCACCGATTAACTATGATCATTATTGTGAGGATCAAAATCCCCAATATGACCCACATGACTGGTCCGCCTTCATCAAAGGCTCCGGCCACTGTCCAAGATGCCACTTGTTGGACTTCGGGTGTAACTACCTGCTGTTCATCCATGATTCCTCCTGATTAATTCTTTTACTGAGATGAAAATACGAACGGATATTGTACCACGCCGACCATATTCGGTGGTGGATTGGGAAATCGCAGTCCCTTAATCACGTCCATACAACATTTTGTAACTCTTTTTTCTCTAATTGTATCGCCTCTATTGACGGCCTCGACCTTACCAACTATTCCGCCGTCGCCAATCTCCCACTTTAAAACCAGCTTTCCGGCTAGATTTTGATTTTTATTGAGTTGAATTTCGTAACAGTTTTTAAACTCACTTAAGTGCTCTCTGATTACCCGTCGTATCGCCTCGCGATCCATTCCCCCGCTCAAACTTTCAACCTCTGCGCTAATATCAATACTGGCAGAGCCTTTTTCTAAACCTGAACCAATTTGTCCGCGACCACCGCTGCCGACTCCAGGAGTGCTAATTTTTACGTCAGCTCGACCAATTGGGGCGATCCCCTGTCCGCCAGCTCCCTCTTTTGTACGGGGGGCGTTTAGACCAGATCCT
>Ga0163151_10006728_pt1 | contig 13827 bp, 10 predicted proteins | sample OliLakLV19MP5IB2_FD_145596 | JGI IMG/M metagenome (GOLD analysis project Ga0163151, IMG submission 145596) | Freshwater microbial mat bacterial communities from Lake Vanda, McMurdo Dry Valleys, Antarctica - Oligotrophic Lake LV.19.MP5.IB-2 | ecosystem: Environmental > Aquatic > Freshwater >...
GCCGCTTTGGTAGCGTTGATATCTTCAGCGAAAAACTTGAGTAATTTAGTGATTGTTGATTTCTTAATTCTGGGCTTTCGCTGCAACATATTATCTAGCTTAACATTTGTTAAGCTAGTCTAGAGCCATAAACTAAATATCTTACCCGCACCATTTTGAATTATTGAAAGAATTGGTGAACTTGAAGTAGCTGACATTACGTCTGCTGCATCAGAGCGCAAGAAAGAAGAGGTAGCAATACCGCCTAAGGTCTGAGCATTCTCCGCTTCAAAAGCTGCTGGAACAGCGCCTAAGATTTTGCGCGGACTCATTTCACCATCCCAAGCAGGTGTACTAGTACTAGTACCTCCGATTTCTACACCAAGGTAAAGTGCCTGATTAAAATCAACTCCACTTAGCGAAGATTGCTCTCCCAACATTACTGAAAAGAGTCCGTTGGTGACTTGCACTCGATTGCCAACAGTCAAAGATTCAGTCCACTCGGCAGATGTAGTCGCTATGACATCAGACTCCAGTAGCCAGAAGCGCATGTTATATAGTCCGTCAGGAACAGCAACTCCAGAAGGATTGGTTAACTTACCTTGGTAATTTATTTGTGGATTTATTTGAGCAAAAGCAAAAGCTGGATTTAAAAATAAGCTTATAGCTAAAAGGAGGAGGAGGTATTTTTTTGTTTTGTAAAAAGAAACGCACATACTATGTTAAAAATTCTCTGCTTTAGCATTAGCCGTAGCCGCATCATAGAGAGGAACAGAAACAAACGGAAACTCAATACGTTCACCATTTTCCTTAAAATAAACTATTACTCCAGTACTATCATTAGTGAATTCAATACTTAAATCATCAGAAAACATTTCTCTCACCTGTTCAATATCCTGTATCTGACCATTTCTCGGTAGTAAGAAAATTCCTTTAGTATCAACCTCTGACAACTCTTTAACTTCTGTTTCATCTGCGAAAAAAGGCTGATCTGAGACGTTATTCACCACCGCCACTACTTGTGGTTTAGCCTGAGCCAGAGTCAGATTTTCTCCGACAACCTGATACGATTCTGATTCCCGTGAATCTGAAGCAAGTATATTTAAGCCTAATCCAACTACAGCATTATGGGAAATCGTCTCTGAAGATAATAACGAGATTGTATAAAGGCTAGTCCCTGCAAGTAAACCAAAAGCTAAAGCTAAACAAGAAACCAATTGAGCTTGGAAGCGAACGTTGCGTCCCCTGCCCTTAAAAGATTTTTTGATTTCATTCATTTCCTCCCGGAGCGATTGTTCACGCATACGCTCAACACTCAAATACTGCTGACGAACTAATTGCTCCAGACTAGAAGTTTCAGCAAAACTTTTCAAGGAGATGATGTCGATAAACCATTGACGTCCTATTTGGGAAGCGATGATTTTTTTTTCACGTGCCAAGCGAGCTATGTAGTCTCGAGAGTAAGAGACGAGCTTAGCCGCATCCTTGATTGGAAGCAGAGTTAATTCATTAATTTCAAGATTCTCTGTCATGCTGTTATAGCTTTAATTATAAAGCCATAACAGTATTTTACTTACTGTTTTAATGTTGATAACTAAGACGAAAAATTATTGAGAAAAAAGTGAAACCAGAGCCGGTAATGACTGAGTTGACAAAGCGAATTCCCATTCATAAAAACCTGGTCGAGCAAACAAATTCAATTCTCCAAACAAAAGTAAAAATAAACAGCCGACCAAAATCGTGGCGCTAGCTAAAAGTAGCACCTCTACGGTGCGTCCTGATCTAGTATCTACAGCAGTAACAGAAGCGATAGAAGTCTGAGTACGAGACAGGTTGGTCGGAATCAGAGACACACGTGAATTACTGACCTGTCGGCCATGATGGATACCCAAAGGTGCTGGTGTGCGTCTATTTGACGAACTAACTATATTTTCAGGCGCACTAATGCTTTCTTTTATGATCATCTCTGGAATAAGTGTCTCAGTATCATCTATAAATGTTTCATTAAGAGACTCTATTCTTAATTTTCCCTTAAGCGACACTGTCGGCAACTCATCAGGCACCAATTTTGTCACCTTAGAAGTGTTGTTTTTCACTGAAATTGAAGTTGCTTCAGCTAAATTAAGCTTTATTTTTTGAGAGACATCTTTGTGTCGAGACATTTGTGGCAAAAGCGCTAATTCGTCTGCCTCGTACTTCAAAGGTTTCCAGTCAATGCGTCGTGCAAAATGAGGCTGCTGGGTAGCTGCTGGTTTTCGATGTTTATTAACGAATATTTGCGGATCTATTTCTATCCGAGATAATGTTATATCCTTGATTATTTCTGTAGTTTTCTCGGCTGGAAGTACTTTTTTATACTTTGCTGTTTTATGCTTAGTCAGAGATATAGGGTTCACATACCACGTGCGTCCTAGCAACTTAGCGTCGACTTTCTTGACTCGACAAAGCTGTCCAATATAATCACTGGTGTAACGAAACTGCTTAGCCAGAGCGGAAGCCGCTATGTACTCTACTCCTTCAATAGTGACTCCTTTCATGAGATTAGTATAACAGCAAAAAGCCAGTTTGTTCACTGACAAATTACATATCTGTGTATATAAAGTAAGGTTAACTCGGACGAGATCTCTCAAGTGCTGTTTTAAACAGACTAGCTAGTTTGCCTGGATTAGCCGATCCTTTCGACATCTTCATTGCTTGCCCTATTAGGTATTGAACCGAGGACTCCTTACCTGCGTAGTACTCACTGACAACTTGTTTATTCTTCCAAATCACTTCGTCAATGAGAGTTTGTAGTTGAGCAGGATCAGATGATTGCAATATACCTCTTTCACTAGCTAATTTATGTGGGTTCCCGTCGACAAAAAGCAATTCTTTTAGTAAATCCTTAGCAATTCTTGAGTTAATTAAAGACGTTGAAGTCATTAGCATTAATTCAGCAAAGTTTGCTGGTGTAAGGACTATTTCATTATCTGAAGTTTCATCAAGTTCCGCTAAAACATCCGAAGTAAGGTAGTTGGCTGCCAATTTTAAAGATGCGATGTCATTCCCAAGTATATCTATTAAGGAAGAGAAGTATTTATCAATTTTTTGATTACAGATAATAACCTCAACTTGACTACTCTTTATACCGATATTTTCGTATTCTAACCTTTTTTTACTTGGCAGTTTTGGAATAATCTCGTTCATCCGAGATTTACTATGATGAATGCTTTGCTCTAAATTCATCCTTGGTAAATCAGGATCAGGAAAATAACGGTAGTCTTTGGCTGTTTCTTTGGTTCTTTGTGAGAAGGTTCTTTGTTTTACTTCATCCCAACCTCTAGTTTCTTGACTGACTACTACCCCTTTCTCGCTTAGGTTAATTTGCCGATCAACTTCATAAGCAATCGCACTTTCCATTGACCGAAATGAGTTTAGGTTTTTAACCTCAACTTTTACTCCTAGTTCGTCTGTGTCACTTACTGAAATATTGGCTTCGACCCGCATCTCACCTTTCTCCATTTGAGCACTTGAGATTCCGATTGTTCGTAGTAAGAGTTGCAGCTCACGGGCAAAGTCAACAGCAGTCTTTGAATCGTGAATTACGGGTTCAGTCACTAGCTCCATGAGCGGTACTCCGGCTCGATTGAAATCGACTAGACTGATCCCCGGATGGTCGTGTTGGCTTCGGGCAGTATCTTCCTCTAAATGTACTCGGGTCAGTTCTACATTATTAATAGACCCCCCTCTTAAAAATGGAAAAGCGTATTGACTGATTTGGTAAGCTTTTGCGATGTCGGGATAAAAGTAGTTCTTCCTATCAAATTCAGAGTAGCTGGCCCGAGTCGCTCCGACCGCTTCCCCAAACATCATCACCTTGGCGATAGCTTCGGTGTTCGCTACTGGCAATGTTCCTGGATGCGCTAAACAAACTGGACAAGTAAGTGAGTTTGCTTCTGCTGCGTGTGGATCATTTTGGCAACCACAAAACATTTTACTCTTCGTGTTCAACTCAACGTGGACTTCGAGACCAATCGTTGTTATATATTTTTTACTCATGGACTAATATTTTACGATTGTCTGAGGTAGAGCACAAGGGCGTCACTCAGCTCTTTGATGCCATCCCCTGTTTCTGCAGAGATTACAAACACACGATTCTTGGAATTGTCAAGTACTTTTAAAACCCTGTCAACGTAGTCTTGATTTACAAGATCTTTTTTACTTAAAATAATCCACTCCTGTTTGTCTGCTAGGTCTTTGTTTGAAGAGAGTAACTCATGGCGCACGGTTTTATAGCTCGTTTCAACATCTTCCCCTTCAAGTGAGACTAGGTGTAGGAGCATTTTTGTCCGTGAGACGTGTCTTAAAAAAGTATGTCCTAATCCCTTACCTGCTGAAGCGCCGGCAATAAGACCAGGAATATCTGCAATTACAAAACCATAAAAATCTCCGAGATTGGGTTCAATAGTCGTAAATGGAAAAGCTCCCACTTTTGAGCGAGCGTTAGTTAGGTTGTTTAGTAGTGTCGACTTCCCTGCGTTTGGCAGCCCGACTAAACCGACATCTACAACCAATGAGAGGACGATCTCTAGCTCTCCTTCCTCACCAAGTCTGCCTAAAGTAGCTTCTTCTGGAGAACGATTTGTAGCTGACTTAAAGTGTTCGTTTCCTAAACCGCCACCGCCACCTTTAAACACCTTTTCTTCATGCCCTTCTGTCAAAAACTCATAAACACGGCTCCGGGCTTTGTCAGTAACAATAGCGCCGACTGGCACATCGATAATCAAGTCTTCTCCATTTCGTCCATGTTTACTACCAGACTCCCCATGTCCTCCATTCTGCGCCACAAACTCTTTGGCACCAGTATACTTAGCCAGAAGGTTAACGTCACGAACAGCACGCAAAATAACGCTTCCACCACGTCCGCCATCGCCTCCAGCTGGGCCAGCCATAGGACGAAACTTCTCGTGTCGCCAACGAGTTACTCCATTACCACCATCTCCTGCTTTAGAGTAAATTGCTAGTTGATCTACAAACATGGTCATAGTGATACCATACTTGGACGCACCTGTACAGAATCCCATAACAAAAAAATGACCTCGATGCAGTATCGACGTCATTTTTGTTCCTTGTTTTTTCTTCAGTGTCTACTTTAGCAGGGTAACAATCAGGGAAAAGTTTTTGTTGTTGTCGTCTTGCGATATCTTAGAGGTAGCGGTTGGCAAAAGAACTAGTGGCTGTGACTAGCACTGATCCTAAGAGCGCATACCAAAAGTTAGTGACTGCAAAACCGTCAACGAAGGTGGCCGCAAACCAAAATAGCCCTGCGTTGATGATGAAGGTAAATAAGCCGAGAGTCAGGATATTAATTGGGAGGGTTAAGAGGAACAAAATTGGTTTAACAATAACGTTCAAAATCCCGAGAACGATAGCCGCAATGATGGCCGGATAAACCCCATCAACCATAATACCGGGAACGTATTCAGCTACCACCAAAAGGACAAACGCAACGAGTAAAATTTTAGTAATTATTTTCATATCTAACTAAACTTTAGAGACTAATTTCCAAGCTCCAGAAGCTAGCAGTTCTTCCGCTTTTTTATATTTTAGAGTCTGGGTACTTTGACCATCAGTAATAGTCACCTGGTCATTTCGACCATGTGTACTCTTAGCTGTGACTGGCTGATTAGATCCTCCGTTACCGCCTGTAGTGCCTCCAGCAGCAGCCTGCGCGGCTTCGGCTTTCTTCTTCATAGTTGCTTCTTCTCGCTCAATCATCACTGGTTGTACCTTAGGTAAAATTTCTGCAATCCGGTGAAGAATAACCGCCTGCATCTCCTTAAATAATCTAACTCCCTCTTTGCGGTATTCAATCAGTGGATCACGTTGTCCGTAGGCGCGTAAATTGACGCTAGAACGCGTGTAAGACATGACTTCAAGGTGCTCTACCCACAAAGTATCAATCATCTGTAAAGCCAGGCGCCGGAAGAGGTTTCTAAATGTCTCCTGACCCAACTCAGCAATCTTAGCTTCTATAGCAACCCCTCCATTAGGATCGACATCTTTCACTTCAAGTAATACGTTATCGATCTCTTTTTCATCATTGACCAAGAGATTGTGGCGACGCTTATAGACAACCATTCGTTGCTGATTGAGTACATCATCGTAAGCCAAGATTTGTTTACGGGCATCGAAGTGAAAACCTTCGATTCTAGTCTGAGCACTCTCCAGAGTTTTGGACAACATCTTCATTTCAATTGGTTGATCCTCAGGAATACCGAAAGTTCCCATTAAATTTCGCACCCGATCACCACCGAATACCCGCATGAGGTTATCTTCCATTGAAACAAAAAACTGAGTCTCCCCTCGATCACCTTGCCGACCAGCTCGACCTCGTAGCTGGTTATCGATTCGTCTTGCTTCATGTCTTTCTGTACCCAAGACAAATAAACCTCCCAAGCCTTTAACTGCTTGAGCCTCTGCTTCTGTAGCTTCAGGCCCTCCAAGCTTAATATCAACACCACGACCAGCCATGTTAGTCGCTAGTGTTACTGCCTTTATTCGTCCAGCCGCTGCGATAATTTCTCCTTCCCGTTCGTGGTTCTTAGCATTCAACATCTCATGCTTAACCCCGGCTTCATTAAGAGCAACCGAGAGGCGTTCATTTGCCTCGATAGAAGCGGTGCCTATCAAGATTGGCTGCCCTTTTTCACTAATTTGTTTTACTCGAGCAATAATTGCCTTAAACTTTCCTTGTTCATTTTGGTAGATTAAATCAGTATGATCAAGGCGAGCAATCTGTCGATTAGTCGGAACTGGAATGACTTCAAGATTATAGACGGTATAAAATTCTTCTTGTGATGTCAAAGCCGTACCAGTCATACCAGAAAGCTTGCCATACATCCGGAAATAATTTTGGTAAGTAATAGACGCAAAGGTCTTAGACTCACGTTGAATAACAACGTTTTCTTTGGCTTCCACAGCTTGGTGGAGACCATCAGACCAACGTCGTCCGGGTTGGAGTCGTCCAGTAAACTCATCGACAATTACTACCTCACCGTCACGCACCACATATTCTTTGTCTTTAGTGTAAAGCGCTTTGGCTTTCACAGCTGTTTCTAGGTGATGTACATACTTAATTCCCTTTTCAGTATAGATATTGTCTACACCTAACATTTTTTCAGCCACTTCAACACCAGCATCAGTCAAAGTAGCGCTCTTTAATTTTTCATCGACAGTAAAGTGTTCTTCACGCTTTAGTGTCAGAGCGATCTGCGCAAAGGTACCATAAAGGTTTTCTGAGTCATTAGCTGGTGCCGAAATAATCAGCGGTGTTCTAGCCTCATCAATTAAAATAGAGTCAATTTCGTCGATAATGGCATAAGCGTGTCCGCGTTGGCGAAGGTGTTCTTTTTCATATTCAATATTATCGCGCAAGAAGTCGAAGCCAAACTCACTGTTAGTACCATAAGTAACATCAGCTTCGTAGGCTTCCTTACGCGTACAAGGACGCAAGAAGTCATAAATGACCTTATAGGAACCTACCTCATCACGAAGAGAATCAACCTCTTGATGATTTGGATCATACAGAAATGAGGCGTCGTGGTTAATGACCCCAACTGTCAAACCTAAGGCAGAATAAACCTGCCCCATCCAGACAGCATCACGTCGTGACAGATAGTCGTTTACAGTCACCACATGCACCCCTTTACCAGCTAAAGCATTGAGACTTGCCGGTAGTGTACCCACCAAAGTCTTACCTTCACCAGTACGCATCTCAGTAATATTACCTCGATGTAGCAAAACTCCTCCAATCAGCTGTACATCATAATGCCGCAGACCCAAAGTACGCTTAGAAGCTTCTCTAGTTAAAGCGAAAGCTTCAGCCAGCACATCATCTGGTGCCTCTCCTTTAGCTAATCTAGCCTTCAACTTAATAACTTCAGACTTGATTCCCGCTTCATCTAGAGCACCATAAGTAGCCTCGAGCTGATTAATGGCAGTAACCAAGGGCGCTACTGCTTTAAGCGCTTTCTCGTAAGTGGGACCAAAAAATCTATCTAAAAATGACATAGTAGGCCTAGTATATACACTATTAACCAGAATTACAAAAAGCAAAATCACCCCGGAGGGTGATTAAGCAATTAGTCTTACTGCCAGATGGAATGTTCCATCTGGTGGTATTACTTTTTTGAACCTTTCTTCTTTGGAGCTGCTTTCTTTACAGCCTTCTTTACTGCTTTCTTTGGTGCTACTTTTTTTGCGGTCTTCTTTACTACTTTCTTAGCAGCCTTTTTCTTTGTTGCCATATGTGATGAGAGTTTGGTGAATAAATTCGACCGCAATATCTTCTCGAGGGAAAGAACAAAAATGAGAGAAGATTTTTGCTTAGTTATATTATCACTCGAGAAAAAAATTTATACAATCGTTTTTAGAAAAAAAATATGTGGATAAGAAAATGAGTAAAAATTTTTAAAAAAAATTTTTACTCATTTTAAAATAAAAATAAATGAAATTATTTTTTATTTTTTTCTTCACGACTCACATAAGTAACTTCCGGTTCGATAGTGATATTAGTTTTTGCAAAAACTTTTTCAGCAATCTCAGTGGCGAAGTTTTTTATATCGCTCGTGGTGGCTCCACCATAGTTTACCAAAACCAACGCTTGGACCTGAAAAAGACCAACTGGGCCAACCTGGTAACCCTTAAGCCCACAGAGCTTATCGAGCACGTATCCTAAGGGTATTTTGACTGTATCTGGACCAGTTTCGTAGGTTGGTAAGTCAGGATAAAGTTCACGTAGTCTACTTGCCTCAGCCTTAGTGATGAATGGGTTTTTAAAAAATGAGCCAGCAGTACCGACCAGTCTCCAGTCAGGAAACTTTTGTGAACGGATTGCTGTTACGGCTATGCGAATTTCATTTAGCGTTGGTATAGTGTCAGAAAAATATTTTTGTAGATCAGCGTAGGCTATTTGCGGCAGAGAATTTTTTTTCAGAGCAAAGTGGACTTTGGTAATAAAATATTTTTTTCCGTTAAGAGTTTTGAAAAAAGAATCACGATAACTAAAATTACATTCAGCATTTGAAAAAATTTTTCTCTCTCCAATCTCCATATCAATCGTCTCGACTTTTAAAATTAATTCCGAAACCTCTACCCCGTAAGCGCCCACGTTTTGAATTGGTGTCGCACCGACTGTACCGGGGATTGCGGAGAGATTTTCTAGACCCCAATAGTTTTTAGCTACCGTTTCTTCCACCACCTCATCCCATACCTCGCCTGAGGCGCATACTAAAGTAACTCCAGTGTCGTCACTCTGGTATTCTCTACCCTTAAGTTCATTTAGGATAACTAGTCCTGAAAAACCTTCATCATCTATCAGGACATTGGAGCCGCCACCCAAGCACAAAAGAGGCAGCGAGTTTTGCGCGGCAAAACTCGCTGCCTCTTTGACCTCCACCTCACTCTTCACCCGCGCAAAATACCGCGCCGCGCCGCCGGTCTGTAAAGTGCTGTATTTTGCTAACGTAACATACTCTTCAATGAGTAAAGACATAAGTTGCTATAGACTTAACAGCCTACTTCCGGAGCTTTGTCAGCTTCAATATTATCAGCAATACAATTTGCTTTCTTAGCAAAATTTGGGAGCTCTAACGCCGCACCTCGCATGGTTGTTACTGCAGCAGCCTTATCACCAACTTCACTGTAGATAAAAGCTAGCGACGCCCAGTTCTGCTCAACTTCAGGATTTTGCTCAATTTTAATTTTGTACAGCTCAATCATAAATTCATATTCTTTAACTTGATTGACGGCATTAAGCAAAAAGTCATTAGCCGCAAAACCGCTGAGGATTTCGGCGTCAGTTGCTAAAGTCTTGGCTTCCTCAGCTTGGTTATTGATAAACAGCATCGCGGCATAGTACTCTCTAGCCTCTTTATTTCGATCATCCAAAGCTAGTGCTTCGGCAAAAAGATCTCGAGCTTGCTCAGTATTACCCTGACTAAAAGCAATAATGGCCTGCTGCGAAATAATTGATTGCTTAAGTGGTGAAAATTCACGGGCAATTCCCATTTGCTCTGCTGCCTTATCTAAGTCACCAATTGCTCGATAAAACGTCCCCATAAAAACATGGATTCGAGCATCACCTGGTTTATTTAACACCAACTCATCAAGCTGTTTGATTGCCAACTCAACGTACTGCTGTCTAACACCTTCTGCAACTTGGGTATCACGCACAATACTCATCGCTTGCTGAGCTATTTGTTCTGCTATCTCCTGCTTAGCAAATGAGTCTCGGTCTACAGCCTTTTTAAAGGCTTGTAAACGGGCTTCGGGATCTTGAGCGCGATAACCATCGATAATATCCCCAGCGGCTAACATACCTGGTATTTGTGTAGTGTAGATAATCGCCACCACCAAGACAGCGGCTACTGGAGCAATAAATTGACTGACTAACTTTTGATCAACTTTAACTTTCTGCACTTCTGGTATCGCCTGAGCCACACGACTATGGATCAAAGCCAAAATCAAACCGAAGAAAATATAGCTGACAATGTTATCAAACACCACTAGATTGTGAGTGAAGTACCCGACTAAAATTCCTAAAAGAACACCTCGCTCTAAAGCGGTGAAGGTTTCGTCATCTTTTTTCAAGAAAGGTTGTAAAAATAGGTAATAGCCACAAGCCACAAAAACACCTAGGTAGGCGATGAATCCCAAGAAACCACCAGCAATCAACCAATCAAAAATGATACTGTGAGCCCGATCAAACCACTGCTCTTGATTAAACAAGAATGGATCATACTGTTCATTGAAGACGTAGTTAAAGTTACCCTGACCCCAGCCTAAGACCGGTCTTTCTTTGACTCCTTCCCAGGCCATACCCCAGATAGTGCCTCGCACCTTCAAGTCCTCGGACAGGTTGATGTTGGCCACACGAGCAATGTTTGGGTTATTTTGAACAAAATCAGTATTTTTACCTAGGATTAAAGTTCCAGCACCCAGAGCCAAAAGAATGAACGCTCCAATGGCATATTTACGGAACTCCACATACCTGGACCCGAAGAGCATGATATAGGTCACCATTGTTCCAATACCTACACCTAAGCCCAACACCGTTCCTCTAGTACCCGAGTTCATCAAGGCATAAATAAACATCACTGAGACCAAAGCGTAAATTACTCGATGCAAAGTCACCTTACTCTCCACAAACAACCAGAAGGCAATAAAAATATGGAAGAGCATGTAGATAGACAAGTAAGCGGCGTTACCGAGAAAACTCTCGATACGAACACCGGCTTTTTCCCCTGTACCAGTGTATTGAGCAATACCATAGAAAGCCGTAATAAAAGCCGCCACCAGAGTAGTGTGCAAGTACCAGTTCCAAGCTTGTTTAGTCTTAAGCACACTACCGAGCACCACGGCATATAAGAAGATGTGGACCAAGGTGACGTACCCGTCCATGCGTTCAAAATTACTCCAGAAGCTAGTCTGGGGATGTTGCCCCAGTAGGTTGGCAAAAAACATCACAATTAGTAGCACACTAAAGCTAGACAAGACCCAAGAAAACTTTGGACGGTACTGGACGTCCAAAAGACAAAGTACGGCCCAAGCAGCTACTACTAGCTCAATGATAATTCTAAAATAAAAATTCTTTCCCGTGATAAAAGGAAAGAAATAGTCGTTGGCGACGTAAATTACTAAAAATGGGATCAAAAACAACCCTCCGTAAACCACTGTTTTTAAGAAATCTTGCATATGGATGCCAATATACCATATTTTAAAACAGAAAATCCCCTAGACTAGGTATACAAAAAGCGGTGCGGTCCATAAAGGACCGCACCGCTTTTTGTATACCTAGCGCTTGGTAATAAGTGCCATAACCAGCGAAACCATTTTCTCTTTATCAGCTGGATTGCTCTCAGCAATCAGGATAGTCAGGGCGGTTAAAGCAGCTGGGGTTAGTTGTGTAGCATTCAGTACCCTAACCTTCCTAAGGAACCACACGAAAGCAAATGCTCCCGAACGCTTATTGCCGTCGACAAATGGATGGTTCTTAATAATGAAGTACAGCAAGTGAGCTGCTTTAGCTTCCACACTCGGATACATAGCTTTTCCACCAAAACTTTGAACCACATTACCAACAATTCCCTCTAAACTAGCGCGATTACGTTCTTGAGCAAAGTTTTCATTTGCCTCACCTTTCTCTATTAAATCGTTTTTCAAAACTAATATACCATCCTTCAGATCACTGGCAGTAAGACTAACTTTCTTTTTATTAACTTTCTTAGCACCAAGTGCTTCTTTATCATAAGCATCAAGAGCAAACCAAGTATCAGCAAATATGCGCACTAGTTCCAGTGCATCTTTAGCTGAAACCGAACTTGAACTTGGAAGCAATGATTGAACCTGAGACACAGAATCCATAAACGCCTCGTAGTTTTTTGCAATTCGCTTTGGATCAATCGTGTAGCCGTGGGTAATGTGCTGCTTAAGCGTCTTTGTTGCCCACTGGCGAAACTGAGTAGCGGTTTTGGAATTAACCCTGTAACCAACTGAGATAATTGTGTCAAGATTATAAAACTCAATTTCTCGCACAACCTTACGTTCCCCCTCTGTTTGAACTGTTGCATTTTTTGCAACAGTTGCCCGGCGTTCTAACTCGCCTTCTTTATAAATATTACTAATGTGTCTAGAAATTACTGATTTATCGCGCTCAAACAATGCCGCAATTTGCTCAAGTGAAGCCCAGATGGTTTCATTAGTAAAATCACCACGAAGAGTTATCGCGCCCTTATTATTTTGATAAATTATCATCTCCCCTTGTGTTTTGATTATAGTTGTCTTCTTTTTCATATGAGTATTATACCACCAAAATACAGCCCCTAGCTTGAATAAATTCAAGCTAGGGGCTGTACCCACAGACGATTAATTAATGATTCAGATCAATTTTTTGCACACCTCTGTTTCATGCTCGCTTAGCTTCTGCACAACTTATCTATATAATGATAATATGTACGAATTATGAAAAAAACGATTGTCGTCACTGGTGGAGCTGGTTTTATTGGGTCCAACCTCTGCGAAAAACTTATTGAACTAGAACATCAAGTAATCTCAATCGATAACTATAGTTTTGGTCTGAAAGAAAATCATATTCCTGAAGTGGAATATTTAGACGGTGAAACTAAAGACATTACCCAACTACTAGCTAACAAAAAAGTAGATCTTATTTTTCATCTTGGAGAATACTCTAGAGTTGAGCAGAGTTTTACTGACGTAAAAAAAGTTTTAGACTCAAACACTGTCGGTACCCAAGCAGTATTAGAATATGTACGCCATAATGGCTGCAAGTTGGTCTATGCTGGTTCTAGTACCAAATTTGCTGAAGGAGGCAACGGCAGAGATCAAAGTCCTTACGCGTGGACCAAGGCAGTCAATACTGAGTTAGTTAGAAACTACGGCACTTGGTACGATATTCCATATGCCATTACTTATTTTTACAATGCCTACGGTCCTAGAGAGCGAGGCAACACCGCAACTGGAACTTTAATTAAAATCTTCCATGACCGTTATGCAAAAGGCCTACCCCTACAAGTGCGCAAACCAGGTAATCAAAGAAGAAATTTTACTCACGTAGCCGATATTGTTGATGGATTGATTCTAGTTGGAGAAAAAGGTGAAGGTGACGACTACGGCCTGGGACATCCAACATCATATTCAGTCGAAGAAGTTGCCAAGATGTTCGGTACCAAGATCGAAGAATTACCTGAAAGACCAGGAAACCGAACCGGATCTCCGGTAGATACCAAAAGAACCAATCTAGAGTTAGTTTGGACACCAAAATACGACCTGCCAGATTATATAAAATCT
>Ga0163151_10006729_pt1 | contig 13826 bp, 10 predicted proteins | sample OliLakLV19MP5IB2_FD_145596 | JGI IMG/M metagenome (GOLD analysis project Ga0163151, IMG submission 145596) | Freshwater microbial mat bacterial communities from Lake Vanda, McMurdo Dry Valleys, Antarctica - Oligotrophic Lake LV.19.MP5.IB-2 | ecosystem: Environmental > Aquatic > Freshwater >...
TTCGGAACTCTGTCTCAATCGGACGGTGACATCAAGGTCGGCGATAACTGCCGCTTCCACAACAGCGTGTTCATCGCAACCTATACAACCTGCGAAGACAACGTGCACTTCTATCCGATGGCGTGCACAACCGACAGCCTGCACCCGCCCTGTCAGCTCGGCAGGGAAGGTCCGTATTTCGAAGCCAATGTGATTGTCGGCGCCAGAGTCCTGGTTCTGCCGCGGGTACGTGTTTCCACAGGTGCCGTCGTTGCTGGCGGTTCGGTTGTCACTCATGACGTGCCAGCAGGCATGGTGGTTGCTGGCGTGCCAGCCAAAGTCCTGCGAAAGAAAGAGGAAATACGCTGCCATCTTGAAGATCGCCCGGCCTACGAAGTAGCGATGGAGTCTCATGCCCGTGCGGAGTCAACTAAATAGTTCGGCGGCAAAAGCTGCTGCAAATCAGGAATCATCACCGGAAAGCGCTGTCAAAGAGACATCGCGGGCGCAGCTCTTTGCCACCCTGGCTGTGATCACCTTAGCCACCGTCGTTGCTTACAGCCCGGTTTTGTTCGACTTCTTTAACGGAGACGATTTCGTCCACCTTACCTGGTTGCGGCATGCGATAACTCAACCAGAGTTGATCTGGAAAAACTTCTACTCCTCCTGGCTCGACGGAACCACAACCAAATTTTACAGACCTCTGATTTCCGTTTTCATGGTCACGGACTATTTCGTGTGGCGCAGCAACGGACTGGGCTTTCACCTTACAAATCTGGCGTTCCACCTGTGCAGCAGTTTCCTTTTGTTCGGCATTGTCCGTGGTGTGGTGCAACAGCTCACCGGTCGCAAAGATGACCGTGTCGCATTACTTTCAGCAGCGGTATTTGCACTTTATCCTCTACATCCGGAAGCGGTGTCATGGATAACCGGTCGCGTGGACAGTATCGTCACAACCTTCTCCCTTGCATCGTTCTGGGCTTACCTGCATTGGAGAGAAAGCACTAAAGTCAAATGGCTCGTGCTGTCGCTATTTTGCTTCGCCCTGGGTCTCATCTCGAAGGAAATGGCGATCACTGTGCCCGCTGTGCTCGTGCTTTTCGAGCTACTGCGACCGAACACATCATTCAAGAAACTCTTCGTCACTACACCTTTCTGGTTGGTTCTTGCCGGCTACTTCGTCGTACGGCGCCTGGCCTTGGGAACCTTCGTGGGCGGCTACGACGATTCGCTGCTGTTCATCGCCAACTTCAAAGAGTTTCTCCTCAATTGGCTGCACGCTCTTCGAATGTTGATCATCCCGATCAATAAAGAGCTCGTTGGCTCGCATAACCTCCTCACGAAGGCCTGGGAAGGCCTTTGCATCGGCGCAGTGGCACTGGGGATCTGGCGCTTTGCCACAGACAAAAATTCCCGTCGACCGATTCTCTTTACTCTCGGTTGGTTTGCCCTGTCGCTTTTGCCTGTGTACAAACTTTTTGCCATAGCCGATGACCTGCAGGGCAGTCGCCTCGCCTATCTTGCCACGGTGCCTTTAAGTGTTCTCTTTGCCTTCGCCTTAGGTTATTTCAGAATTCACGCAGTCCTTCGCATTGCTTTGCCTGTTGGATTCTGCACGTTGGCGGCAGTCCTACTCTGGATTAACAACCAGCCCTGGCGAGAAGCCGGGCTGCAAGCAAATGCGCTCAGACATTCCCTTCAGCAGATCTATAACGAAGAGAAAGGGGATCCGCAAACATTGCTAATTGGTATGCCCGATCACCACAAGGGCGCCTACATAAGCCGAAATGCGCTGTGGGGAATGACGAAATTCCCTCAGATGAAGGGTGATATCTGGAACTGTTTGATGCTGAATCAGTTTGAACCAGTGCACCCTTTTGGTTTCTTAAAGGAATCCCTTTTCAAAGATCGGGCACAGATCAAGGTCTTCCGTTGGGTTCCGGCCGATCAGAGGTTCTTGGCTGTCCCACTGAAATCGGCACACGTAGCCACGACCTTTAAGCTCGAAGGTCCTGCAAGAATTTCCTCCGACGGAAAGCTCCGTCCTGAGCTAGTTTTCCAGCCAATCACGGATTCTTGCTGGGATCTGGACTTCGTTCGTGTTGATTTAGATCTCGAAAATCCTGGGACGTTTCCCACCGGTGCAGACTTGCTCTATGCCAATGATATCAATCCCACGTTTCAGCTCGGGCGCCGCACACACTTCGATCTTGAACCAAACGTGCGCAAGCAGTCGCTTCTGTTCGCTCTGCGAAGCCTTCCGGAATGGAGCTTCGGGTCAAGCGGTGCACGGTTAAAGTTGCTCCTGCCACCGGGCTCCACAGCTGTCATCAAGTCAATAACAGCAGTACCTTCGGCAAGTGTCATGCCGCAGATAGACTTTGAAAATTCTGGTTACATGGGCACCAAAGGCTACCTTCATCTGGGCGCCGACAAGCCGCAAAACAAGCTGACCGTAGACGCTTCGTCAGTACCCGGTGCAACAGCGGTCGACGTGGAAATCACTCGGGCAAACTTACTTTTTGAAGAACAAAACAGTCCCAAGCCAAGCACCTTTGCCCGCGAACACAGACCGGCCGCTCTTAAGGGGACAATCATCCTGGACAAGAAAGATTTCTCAACGCCCGGGATATATGAGCTGCGCGCCTGGGCAAAAGACAGTTCAGGAAAGCTAATTGGGCGATCCTCAGACCATATCGTGATTGCGGTAGACCCTTAAGTGACACCACCTCCAAAACCTTCAAGTATCGGATTGATCGGGCGGCGCCTGATCGAGGCTGGACACCTGACGCGCGAGCAACTGCATGAGGCTTTAAAAGTTCAAGAGGAAACAGCCCTGTTGCTGGGTGAGGTCTGCATCCTGCGCGGCTGGCTCACCTATGACCAGCTTCGGGCATTCTTGCCAACTGTGCGTTCACGCATCGGCAACAAACTATTGGCAGCCGAGTTGATCACTATGGAACAGCTCTGGCTAGGGATCCTTGAGCAACGCCAAACTGGCGAGAAGCTCGGAAAAATCCTTGTGAATCGCGGATGGGTCGAGGAAAGAAACATCGATGCAGTGATGTAAAATTACCGCGTCACTGTTTCGAGGTAAGACACTATGCGCACGGCGCCTTTCGGCTCCTGGCTCTCGCCCATCACGTCGGAGCTGATCACAAAGTCGACTATCAAAGTTGGCAACATCAGTTGCGATGGAAGCGATGTCTACTGGCTCGAATCACGTCCAATCGAAGGTGGGCGATCTGTATTAGTCTCGCGCGACGCAAGCGGTAAAGTCTTCGACGTCACACCTGCCCCCTACAACGTGCGAACCACGGCCCATGAATACGGGGGTGGAGCTTATCTGGTCCAGGACCGCATCGTCTACTTCTGCAATTTTTCCGACCAGAGAATCTATCGCCAAGAGGTCGGCAAGACTCCGGAACCGCTGACAGTGGAGGCTCCGGTTCGTTATGCGGACTTCTGCTTGGACAGCAAACGCAACCGTCTAATTTGCGTGCAAGAAGATCATACAACTGCCGATCAAGAGCCAATCACGACGCTGTCTTCCGTGTCGCTAAAAGACGGGTCTGTTGAGATGTTGATCGCCGGCAACGACTTCTATGCCGCGCCTAGACTAAGCCCTAATGGGATGTTTATGTCATGGATGAGCTGGAACCATCCGAACATGCCTTGGGATGAATCGTTCGTATGGTGCGGCAATGTCGCGTCCGACGGGTCTTTGTCCAACATGCGGCAAATCGCTGGAGGGACAGCAGAGTCCGTGTTTCAGCCACACTGGTCAGCGGAAGAAGAACTGTTCTACATTTCCGATCGTAGCGGCTGGTGGAATCTTTACCGGCACACTGACTATGAAGGAGAGCAAGAGATCGCTGTCAAAGAGGCTGATTTTGGCTATCCTCTGTGGAATTTCGGCATGACGACTTACGATTTCGCATCACGGACCGAAATCGTCTGCGCTTACACCAGTGAGGGCATCTGGAAGCTGGCGCTGATCGATACAGCATCCGGTGAATTCAAGCCGTTTGCACTTCCGTACACAGACATCACTTCAATCAAAGCGGCCAATGGCAAGGCTTACTTCCGTGGTTCCGCCCCGACAGAACCTGGTGCAATCGTCGAGATGGATCTAACGACTGGTGCCTGCAAACAACTCAAAACTTCAGCCAATTTAAAGTTGGACCTGGACTACATCTCGCAGCCGGAAATTCTCAAATTTCCAACAACCGGCGGCAAGGAAGCCTACGGCTTCTTTTATCACCCGAAGAACAAGGATTATCAAGGTCCAGACAAAGCCCTGCCTCCGCTAATCGTCAAAAGTCACGGAGGACCTACGGCCGCAGCAACGACGGCTCTCGATTTGGGAGTGCAATACTGGACGAGCCGCGGATTTGCCGTAATTGACGTCAACTACGGCGGCAGCACAGGTTACGGTCGAGAGTATCGCAGCCGCTTGTACAGCGGCTGGGGAGTCGTGGACGTAGAGGATTGCGTAAACGCTGCCAAATATCTCGTAGACAAAAAGCTTGTTGATGCCGAGAGGTTGATCATTACAGGTGGCAGCGCAGGCGGCTACACGACGCTTTGCGCACTGACGTTCTTCCGCACGTTCAAAGCTGGTGCCAGCTATTATGGCGTGGCCGATTTGGTTGGACTAGCAAAAGATACCCACAAATTCGAATCCCGATATCTCGACCGCATCGTTGGCCCATACCCTGTGTCGGAGTGCGTTTACCATGAACGCAGTCCGATCGACAATGTTGAAAAACTCAACTGCCCGGTAATCTTTTTCCAGGGATTGGACGACAAAATGGTTCCTCCAAAACAATCGGAGATGATGGTGAATGCCCTGCGTAAGAAGGGCGTTCCGGTTGCTTATATTGCCTTCGAAGGGGAGCAGCACGGCTTTCGCAAGGCTGAGAACATCAAGCGCGCCTTGGATTCTGAGCTGTATTTCTACTCGCGAATTTTCAACTTCGAGCTTGCCGAACAGGTGGAGCCAGTACAGATCGATAATTTAGACCTTGTCCGGTCCACGCAATAGAACGCGTCCTGCATCTAGCCTGCGTGTAATCTTGGCATCATCGAAGTGCTGCAGCAGAGCCATCGCATACTTGCGCGTAGTTTTGAGGCCTTCGCGAAAATCAGTCGGCGCGATGTTGCGCTTGATTTGCCAAATATCCGCCAGCAGCCGGTGCGCTGTTTTAAGGTTATCGGTTGTGATAACAAACTCGTGGCTGATGACCACAACCTGCCCGGCCTTGGCCATGGACTGAGCGGCGTTCTTCACCTTATTCAAATCAGCGGCGCAGGCTTTTGCAATCTCAGTCAATTCAAGACAGAAATTCTCCTCAAGCACCTTTGCGATGTTTTCTTGTAGTTGAACCGATGCGGCATCAGCTACTTTGGGTGCGCCGCTGGAGATGAAAGAGAGTTGATCACCCTTACGCTCAATTTTAGCAAAGGCAACTTCATCTTCAATTAGGGCTTGATACGTGGCTCTTTCCAGTTTTGGACTGAGAAGCGTTCGAACAACTTCCAGAGACACAGACTCAACTTCCCGCCCCTCAGCTTCCTGTTGTTGAAATGCCTTTTGCATTGCGTGCTTAAGTCGTGTCGATAGTTCTAGCCTGGTTGCAGTGGACATTAAGCTTTCGCCCAGAACCAGGACTTGCCTTTCCGCAACCAAGGAAGCGATCAATTCATCACCTTTTGGCGCTGGCAAAAACAGCTCCACCTGATTTACTTTAACAATTTTTTGCGGGGCGGAGTCCACATACGTCAAAGCAGCCTGTCGGAAATCGCCTGCCCATGCCTGACTGGCAAATTTCAGTAGATCCTCATGCTTCAGCCACTTCGGCTTCTCACGCAATATGACTTCGCCACCAAAAATTGTTTCGTCGCTAAGTCGAATCACGAATTTATCGCGAGCAAGCGCAACAGCAGGATCATCCAGAGCAATCAAAGCGATCGCTGTGGAAGCCAGTTGTTCATCGGATTGTGTCGATGCAGCTTTGGCCCACCTGATGTATCCATGACACTCGGCGGTTCCATGGTAGAGCCGAATAGGTTGTTCTTCCAATCGTTGAATGAATTTATCACCGGCAACACGGGGGCGATCGACCAGACTCACTAACATCATCTTTGTAGCGGGCAACTCTGCACCCATGATTACATGACCGCGAGTCAGCGCCTTGTTATCTTTGAGCGCGACGTTGCATGCCACGCGCTGCCCCGGCACAGCTTCATTCACCGGGTGCCCAAACGTCTCCAGCCTGCGCACACGTCCACTTGTGACATTGGGACCAACAACAAACTGGTCACCGACTGCCAGCCTCCCGCGCACAACGGTGCCTGTAATCACCGTGCCGAACCCGGTCTTACTGAAAACACGATCGACCGGAAGATATGCACCACCTTTGGTATCGCGTGGAGCCATCGTCGAAAGGGCATCTTTCAACACAGATTTGAGTTCGTTCAATCCCACATTTTTGGTTGACGACACCGGTACCAGGGCAAGCATCTCAATTCCATGCGCAGACAGTAATTCACGAATCTCAAGCTGAACAATTTCTCGATGCTCGGGATCGTCGATCATATCGATCTTAGTCAATGCAACTACAGCACGGTTGACGCCTAACAGACTGAGGATCCTCACGTGCTGACGCGTCTGCGGCATGGGACCTTCGTCCGCTGCCACTACAAGTAGGGCCATATCTATGCCGCCAACTCCAGCAAGCATATTCTTCAAAAACTTACCGTGTCCCGGGACATCCACAAAACCAACGATGGAATGTTCGCTCAACTTTAGATGAGCAAACCCGAGGTCTGTCGTCATTTGTCTTTCTTTCTCTTCTTTTAGGCGATCGGGATCGATCCCCGTCAAAGCTTTGATAAGGCTAGTCTTGCCGTGATCAACATGACCGGCCGTGGAGATAGTAAAAAATCGTGTATCTACAGGAAATGGGGCGGCTGTCGAAGTCATAGTACAATCGTCGATTGGATCTGGATCCCAAGGATAGCCCATGTTACATCAACTGATAGACCCGATTTTAGTCATGATTCGGGAAACCGTCGCCCAGTGGGGCTATCTCGGTGTCGCCGTAATGATGGCGATTGAATCTGCAAATATCCCCTTGCCAAGCGAAGCAATCATGCCGACTGCCGGAGTCTTGGTCCAACAAGGGCGTATGGACATCAACCTGGCGGCGTTAGCCGGAGCAATTGGTTGCGTTCTCGGCTCTGTCCCTTCGTATTTTTTAGGCATGTATGGCGGGCGGCCGTTTGTTGAAAAATACGGCAAATGGATTCTTGTCAGCCCTGCAGACCTTGATACTGCCGACAAATGGGTCGCTCGGTGGGGCGACTGGACATTCTTTATTTGCCGGATGCTGCCTGTCGTTCGCACATTCATATCATTTCCGGCAGGAATGCTACGCGCTCACTTCGGACTCTTCGTCCTATCGACTTTCGTTGGCTCGTTCATCTGGTGCTGGTTCCTAACCTGGGTGGGCGTGAAGTTTGGTGAAAACATGGAAGTGTTCACCGACGTCTGGCACAAGTTCGATGTCGTCATTGTGCTCGTGCTCGGTGGCGGCTTCGGCTATTACCTCTACCGCCACCTAAAGCATTAGCGTAGGGCGTGCGTCATACGAAATTGCAAACAGGAAAATTTTGTCCGGCTCTTAGAAAACACCGCGAATCTGCTTTATGACATCTAAAACGTTCGCAAACGTGACGTCGCTGTTGTTGCCATCGATAATACTGAGCAGCTTTCGCCGTTGATAATATTCAATCATTGGGTCAAGGCGGTCACAGTACCCTTTCAATTTAGCTAAGGTGAGATCTCGATTTAACTCAGGGTTAAGTTGAAAAACGACTTCACTCCTGCACAAATCGCAGTGATTGTCTTGATGCGGCGGCGCAAGTTGATGGTAAATTCGGTTGCAGGATTTGTTCGAGCAAATTTGCCGATTGATCATCCGTTCCAACAAAATCTGTGCACTGACCTGCACATGCACAACAAGAGTGAGCGGTCTTCCTAGCTCATGAAGAAGCTGATCCAGGAGTTGAGCTTGAGATGTGTCCTTGGGAAAGCCGTGCAGAACGAATCCAGCAGAACACTCTGTTGTTTTCAATTTCTCATGAATCACATCGATGAGCACCGCAGCGGGAACCAACTCGCCCCTATCAATTAGATTCTTCAGCGTTGTACCCGTTTGGCTGCCACGCTGTGTCGCTTCGTTCAGCACTTCGCTCAAGGTCAAGTGGGACAGCTGTAGCTGATTTGACAAACGGGTACCTATGGTATCGATGCCAGCGCTTGGATGGCCAAACAAGAGTAGTTGCATTAAGTTCTCCGCTGCTGTTTGCTGACAAACATCTTCAGTCTAATGGCTTGCTGCAACCACCTGTGATCGCCAGCCTCAAGGGCCGCAACAGCAAGAGAAACCAGAGCAAGCCCAATGCTGCAAGCATCAGTCCACCGCTGACACTGTTTGGCTGGTAGGAAAAGCGCACTTTGTGCAACCCTTTAGGTATCAAGACACCACGCATGAATCCATTGCATCTGATCAGTTCCGCTGGCTGTCCGTCTAAATCAACTTTCCATCCCGGATAGAACTGATCCTGCAGTACCAGCAAGCGAGCTGCCGGCACGTCGACCGTCATTAGCAGTAATTCCGGCGTAGGCTCGTCAACGGCAACCGCTGTCAGTTTGTTCGAGCTGCCTGATGAATCTGATCCTGTCTCTGCTGCTTCTATTTCGGTTTCCACCAAAGTCTGGTGCTCCGGATCGAAGCCTGATTGCTGAGCATTTTCCATCCTTGCAATCAGCGCATCGCGATCGGCAAAGTAGCGCCAGTTGGCTGTGAGATAGGCGCGGGGCAGAGGGCGTTTTAACTTGTAGACTTGTGCATTGGACTCGGTGCTGTGAAACACCAGCTCGAACATCCGAGAATCTAGCGCTGGAACTTTATAGGCCGCGCCTTGAACTACTTGCCTAATTTGAGTGATTACATGCGTTGTGCTTCCACACTGAAGAAGCCGGTACAGTTGGAGATCGGTGCGATTATCAGGAGCCAACACACCCGATTGAGACGAGCGAATATACGAGTTCAAGAAAAAGTAATAGTACTCGCCAACCATAGAGCCTTCGAACCCGAATGCCGAGGGAACACGAAAGTCAACGTTGCTGAACGGCTTAGCCATGCTGCGTGCGTACTGAAAATCGGCAATGGTGCTAGCCAGACGGTCCTTAGTATCAATCCCATCCGGCACCGTAAAGTGCTCAAGATACAACGACGTTAGTCGGAATAAACCCGAAGGCTCTTCGAGCCTTCGGAGCCCTTGTAGAACCGGGGAAGGCTGAGCAAAATACCCCGGCGCAGCGCCATATTTGTAGTTAGCAAAGGCATTGTATGACAGGGATCCTATGGCAATAACGCACGCGCCAGTAAGCGCTAGTAATTGTTTCTTCCTGCCTATCAGCCACCAGGTTGTCGCGATAGACACAACTACTATCAGGCATTGCACAACAGCGCCCTGAGCAATAGCATTCTGCGCGACCAATTCCAGAGAGCTTTTCTGGGTGTTGAGAAACGGGAGAAGCGTTTGCTTTGCCATCAACATGCCGGCAAACAGAACAGTGCCACCGCTCCAAAAAATGAGGTGCGGAAGCAGCTTGATTTTACCGGTTAGTAGCCTTTCAGCTCCTCTGGCAGCCAATAAAGCCAGACACAAAATGCTGAAAAACAGTAACTTTGATGGAAATCGGATGAAGGACGCTCCAGGCAAATTCACTAGCAACTCGCCTAAATAAGGCAGATTACCGCCCAGCGAAACAAGCATGCTGGAAACTAAAACCAACACCGTTGACCAATAAGCCAGACCCCCGCGCTTGGTCAAACCCATTAGCGCAAGTGCCACAACGGGTGCACCAATGAATGCAGAGTCGTAGTAGGGCACCAAGCTGCTCGATAGCACTAACTCAGAAAAAGGCGAGTTGCGCAATTGCAGATCGCCTAGCGGTTGCGGAACCCAGAGGCAAAGCAGGTTGTACCAGTTTGCGCTGTACATAAGGATCTCAGATGAAGGTAAACCCTCCGACCTGCGCGACAGCGGCAACCATTCCAGGGAAGGAAGAATAGTCGGCATTGAAAGCAGTACGCCAACAGCTGTTCCTTTCACCAAGACCGATAGTTGTGCCGAAACATTTGTTCCTGTCGACGAACTTTTACGTTGCTGCCACCAAGCCTGGAACGCCACGCCTGCGGACAGCACCAAACCTGGTGCAGACACCTCTGGTCTTCCAGCGCTGAGAAGAAAGAATACGGAAACGGTCTGAGCACTGAGCCACACGATTGTGCCGCGCAGGACACATTGGCGCGTGCAGTAAAGTACCATCGGTATCCAAGCGGCATTAGCTACGAGTGTGTAGTTGCTAGAAAGAGAGAACATATAGCCGGACAATGACAGCGCGGCGCCTGCAACCCAAGAAGCAACTGGACTCCAGCCGAGCGAGCGAACAAGTAAGTATGTGCCTATTGCACAAATCAACTGTGAAAATAGCAAGATTGCAGCCAGCGCTTGGCTAAACGAAAGTACCGCAAATAGCCAATCGGGCGGAAAGAAGATCGATGGCGAACTGATTGCCGCCTGAGACATCCCACAATAGCCATAGGGATTCCACAGCGGCAAGCGGCCAGAGCGAAAAGCATCACCTATGAATCTGCACAGCGGCTCAAAGAATGTTGTGACGTCTTTGTAGAAAAACTCTTGTTGCCCTGCCAGCCACGGCCAATAAAAAGACAGCAGTATGCCTGTCATAGCAAGTACAAACAGCATCAGCGCTTTCTTGTGCGACTCCAAATCCACCTCTGAGATTGTTTACTATCAAACACGGACAAATTACCCGCCATTGAGCTTGACCGTGCGCCACAGATCCAGCTGCATCCTTATGAGATACCGAATGTTGCGCGCAAAGCCTGGATAAGCCGATCGATGTGCGTCTGTTCAATGGATATATGACACGAGAATCTCAATCCTTGTCCTGGTGCACCATAGCAAAAGTCTGGTTGCGTCCAAATCCGATACTTTTCCCACAGATGATCGCGCAAATGTTCCACGCGCATTCGCTCGTTCTCCCAAGAGACGGTGAGCATGCCGCTTGTCTCCCCTTCGGCCAACGGTGTGCGAATCTTGGCTCCCGGCAATGCCCGTATTCGCTCTGCCAGAATCAGCAGCAGTTCTTGCTGGCGCTTAGCTATCAAAACAGGACCGAGCTCAACCTGCAGTTCACAGGCGGCCGCAACGCCAAGCCACTTAACTACATCTGGAGTGCCCTGGGATTCAAAACGCCCTAATGGGTGTGTACTTGGTTCGTAGAATTGATCAGACAGCCAAAGTGGTTTTAAGAGCGCGGCCCCTTCAGCATCGGCGCAAAGAAAACCAGTGCCGTTAGGCGCGCCCAGCCATTTATGACAAGAGCCCACATAGAAAGCAAACTCGTCAGCACGGCACGGCCCCTGCCCAATGGCATGTGCTCCATCAACAAGCAACGGAATCTTGCGCTCTTTCAAGTAGGCTGCCAGTGGCGAAAGATCCGGTCGCCAGCCGGAATAGCAGCTAATCTCGCTCAACTGAACCAAGCGAGTTTTATCGGTGATTAAGGACTTGATCTGCTCGAAAAAAATTCTCTCTCCGTTCAAAGGCTCAAGAGCAACCTCTCTGATCACGACGCCGCGACTTTCATGGAGGTGGCGAGCAATAGTATTCATACTGCCATGCTCATGGGATGTCGTAATCAACTGATCCCCCGGCTCCTGCAGAAAGCTCTGCAATACCAATTGCAACCCTTGGGTGCTGTTTTGGGTAAGCAAAACTTTGCTAGCCGGCGTTCCCAACAGTCCTGCAATTGCCTCCCTGGCGGCATCAAACGGCTGCGGATCGCAGAAGGTCCGCAGTGTCGGATTTAAATTCAGTCGGCGCCAACCGTCTTCGATCGCCTGCAAAACGCGCCTGGGCTTTCGCCCACAGCTTCCCGAGTTGAAGTAGATGGAGCTGTCATCCGGCTCTGGCCACTCTTCTCTAACAAGAGAAAGGTTCAATCCGCTCGAATCGAGGTCAGGGCCAGCCAAGGCTATTTCCTATATTGTCGGCGGCGAGTGTCCTGACGAATCTCCAATAAATCTTGGAGCAGCTGATTACGTTCCGGTCCATCCCACCTTCGTAACCAATCCGTGATTGCTTGCTGAATCATGCCGCTCTTGTCAGGCGAATGGGCGCCATACAACCGTTTTAACTCCAGCCAGATCGTCTGCAGCGCGGCCAGCTGTTCTGATGGAAGTTTAATTGTATAGGCGACATACTTACGTCCGGATGCCAGAGCCTCTTCTGAAGATATCGGTGGGCCAAGAAACCTGGTCGGTTCACCAATGTCGCCCAAACTTAAAGTCGGCGCCTGTTGGTTTTCTACCGGAGCTTCCTTCTCAGTTTCGTCATTAATGGGCTGTTCTGGAATGGTCATTGCCAAGCCGGCACCTCACGGAGCGTTGCATGCGGCAAGCCGCCACGCCAATTTTACAGGGGACGGGCGGCTTGGAAACGCGAATTCTATGTAATTCACCGTGGGAGGACCACCATGGACCATATTGATTATTCCGTCATATCCTTGAGAATCAAGGAATGGTGTACTACCACAGGACTCATGAATGCTCATCGAACTGATCCGGACAATTGTTCAGAAAATTATTCAAGACAAAATTCTTATGGGATTAGTCATCGTCGCGGTTCTTGGAATTTTCGTCGGCGGTATGACTATGGGCGACGAAAAGACGGACAGCGCTAAGCATGCGGAACCGGCAAAAAACGCAGAGAAGCCAGCCGGCGCTGCGCCTCAGGCAGCAGCAGCAACGGCTATCACCCCGAAACTGGCGGCTGACTTCGTCTCTTGGTGGCTCGGATCGGCGATGGACTACAACGCATCTACCGCACAGCAAAGTCATAGTCAGGCAATAGCCTGGATGACCGCAGACGCTGCACAGACCTTTCAGACAAATCTTTGGACCCCTCAAATATCTGAAGCCGTGACAACTGGAAAAATGGTTGCCGCTTTCCAACCTACCGGAGTGCAATCCCAGGCTGTCAACCCGGATGGCAGTATCGTCGTTGCAGTTTCCGGAACGATGGTAGTTCAGTCAGGCGGACAACCTGTCGTTCAACAAATACTAGCTTCATTTCTTGTCAGGCAAGATCAAGACGGCTTGCGTGTTGCTGGATTGAATGCCCGCACAAGCGTAGTACAGGGCTCCAGCGTCTACTGAGAGCCAGAAAAGCGTGTCATTCCTTGACATGCAAGGTTTATGAAGCTCGTGATATATTGGCTGATCTGTCTACTGCACAAGTTGATAGACTTGATGCCTCTATTTGCGCCGAGGTAGCTCAGTCGGTAGAGCGGAGGACTGAAAATCCTTGTGTCGCCGGTTCAAATCCGGCTCTCGGCACCACTATTAGACGAAGTGAAATGAATTCGGCGTGCATTCGCTGATTCATCTCAAACAAAAGGCACCAAATTTGGTGCCTTTCTTCGTTTTATGCAAGACGTGGCAGCGCCATGCGGCACCCTTGTGCTGCCTGGGAGCGCCATGCGGCACCCTTGTGCTGCCTGGGAGCGCCGCCGTCCCGGCGGCTCGGAGCAAACAAGTCCTTAGATCGGTGCCGGCGGGACGCCGGCGCTCCCAGAACCAGCAGCCTATGCAGTTACTGGCTTGGGAGTGTTTTTCAATTGACCTAAGCGAGAACGGGCAGCTTCCAATGTCTCCGGTCTCTTGGAGAAACAGAAGCGG
>Ga0163151_10006731_pt1 | contig 13823 bp, 9 predicted proteins | sample OliLakLV19MP5IB2_FD_145596 | JGI IMG/M metagenome (GOLD analysis project Ga0163151, IMG submission 145596) | Freshwater microbial mat bacterial communities from Lake Vanda, McMurdo Dry Valleys, Antarctica - Oligotrophic Lake LV.19.MP5.IB-2 | ecosystem: Environmental > Aquatic > Freshwater > Lake...
AGAACGTTTCCCCCTGTTAATACCGCTTTCGCTCGCTCTCTAAGGGGCTGCAAATGTAAGGACATTTTCTGCTCACACAAATATATTTTAAGGCCAAGGCCCAATTTGCTGTATTTGAGGCCTAAAAAGTATTTATAGCAATTAAAGTATGCCTATCGCAGGCGAATATTGCGGCCAGATTTTATTTTAGTATTCGCTTTTAAGCCATTTAACTTGCTCAATTTTTTTACGCTTATACCATATCTATTGGCTATTTTAGTTAATGTATCGTTTTTGCGGGCCTTAATATACTTAGGTGTTTTGGCTTTCTTTGCCGCTTTTAGTTTGGCCGACTGTACATCATATAAATGTTTAAAACATCCTTTATCTACCTGAAAGGTATCATTCATTAAAGAACCACTAGGAAAATGGATTAAGGCCGCGGGATCTATCTTCTCTCCTTGAAACCTCACTTCAAAATGCAGGTGAGGTCCGGTACTTCTTCCTGTGCTGCCAGCCAAGCCTATTATATTACCGCCTTTAACTGGCTCGCCTGGGTAGGCAAGCAATTGTGAGAAATGTGCGTACAAGGTTTCTAATCCGTTGTTATGCCTAATTAGTACCACATAACCATAATCTGCACTTTTTTTAGCTATGCGCACCACGCCTTCAAATGCTGCATATACTGGATCGCCCACCTCCATGCGGATATCGGTTCCAAAATGGAATTTTTGTCGGCGCCCCCAATTCCTAAATCCGAAATTAGAGGTTACATCCCCGATAGCAGGTGGGTGAAAAGAACAATCATCGAAGTTTGCCAATACCAACCTAATGGTATCTTCCATGTTGCGCAGGTCTTTCTTATATGGATTAATGGTGATAGTATCCCAGCTCTTATAAAATGTAGTGGCAGGCGCAAAGGCGGTGTCGAATAAAAAATTTCTTGGCCTTACAAAATCCCAGTACTTATCGGATCCTGAAACAACAACACTGTCGTATTCTGCAGATTCATCTTCTTCATTCTCTTCAACTTCTTCAAAAGTATCGAGTGAATCTGGACTAGTTACCACTTGGGCATTAGCTTGATTAGCATTAATAGACCAAATGAATATACTTATAAATAGAAATAACTTAATTCTCATTGCATAACTTTTTGTTGCCATACCCAGACAACTCAAGGCTTGCAATTTATCATTATGTAATTGAGATTTGAGTGATTCTAGTCCATTAAATTTTTCTTCGTTGCGCAGCTTATCAACAAATTGGATACTTATGGTTTGATTATAAATCGTTTCACTAAAATCAAAGATGTTAACTTCTATGCTCCTACCCTTTCCTTCAATAGTAGGATTATTGCCAATATTGAGCATTCCCCCGAAACGTTGTTGGTTCAGACCAACCCATACAGCATAAACCCCATCGGCTGGAATGAGTTTGAGTGGATTGCTTACTTTTATGTTAGCGGTAGGATAGCCAATTGTTCTGCCAAGTTGTTTGCCAGCTATCACTTCACCGCTCAATAGATAGGGGCTGCCTAATAGTTTTGCGGCAAAAGTAACATCTCCTTTGTTAAGGGCTTCTCTAATTTTTGTTGAACTCACCGAAATTTCGTCGACATCTTGGGCAGAGATTTCGCTTATTTCGAAGCCATAAGTTGGGGCAAATTCTTTTAAGTGGGCAAAGCTGCCTTCGCGGTTCTTGCCAAAGCGGTGGTTGTATCCAATCACTAAATACTTAGTTCCAATTTTATTGACCAAAATATCTCTGATAAATTCCAATGAACTTAATCGCGAAAAATCTTTGGTAAAAGGCAAAATGATTAAATGATCTATGCCTTGTTCTCTTATAAGCTCAATTTTCTCTTCGGTGGTATTGAGCAATTGAAGCCCATGATCTTCCGGAAAAAGCACTGTTCTAGGATGGGGATCATAAGTGATTACCACCGTTTGGCCATTTTTTTGGGCTGCTATCTTTTTGATTTGAGACAAAATAACTTGATGGGCCGAGTGCACCCCATCGAATGTACCTTGGGTTACAATGGCGTTATCTAATTTCTTAAACTGTTCTAAACTGCGGTATACCTTCATTAGCGCTCGCAAATTAAGAAAATATTGGCACAAAAAAAGCCCGTCTGGTTCCCCAAACGGACTTTTCCTAACCTATGAAAACTCAAGCTCCCCAGCTTGATTACTTTATAACCACTTTAGTGGAATTTTGTTTTAGCTCCGACTTTGGAAGTAAGACACTTAAGATACCATCTGTAAATTGGGCATCTATTTTAGTACTGTCTACATTCTCGGGTAAGGAGAAACTTCTCGAAAATTTTCCATAGAAATTTTCTACCATGTGAAACTTTTCGCCTTTATTTTCGGCTTTTATTTTTCTTTCGCCACTCACCGTCATCACATTTTTTTCAACTTCTATGTTGATTTCGTCTTTCTTTAAACCTGGTAAGGCTAAATGCACTTCAAATTGAAGCTCGTTTTCTACCACATCTACGCGGGGTGTAAAAAACACATTGCGCTCAAATTTGGCCATGCCGTCGTTAAAAAATGAATCGAACAAACTGTTGATTTCATTGGGCATCATTCTTTCTCTTAAGAACTCTTTTGCTGGATTAAATTTAATTAGTGTCATATTGTTTTCTCCTTTGTTTTTTTATTGGATAACTCTTTCCATCAAGTTATGTTCCAAACTGAATAACAGGACATTATGACAATATTTTATAAAAAACACTTGAAAAAAGTTCAATTAAAAGACAAAATGACTTAAGCGAGTAAATTCGCCTGAAAAAATGTCATTTCTCCATATAGATATTGATATCTTCAATAATCTTTTGGGTAAGTTTTTTGCAAACTACTTGGGTAATTTCCTCACGCGACTTCACCTCTTGATTCACTTTGTTGAATTGTTCTCTAAATTCCTTTGGAGCGGCAGGCATATTTTTATTTACGGGCAATTCATTATACAAGGTATTAATGTTACCCGCATATTTTGAGTTGTGCACCTCATCTGAAGCCTCTTCGCTAATAACATCGCTTGCCACAACTTGCGAGGTTTGAGTAGACACCAATTGATAAAATACCCTATAATACAATTTGCGTTTTTGGGTTTCATCGTAATATTTAACTTTCTTAAACCGAGTAATGGTTTGAGGCAGGCCATTGGGTATGGTAGAAGGCATTTTCTCGGTAACGGCTTCATAGGCCAAAATAGAGTCCTTTTGCAAACCTTTGTCCTCATAAACCAAATCGCTAATAGCGGTCATTAACACGTATTTTAAGCCAATTAATTTACCTGCTTTTGCCGCACTTTCGGGGTCTACAATTCCGCTCATGCCTAATTGTTGCTCGCGTAAAAGGCTTTCCATTGAACTTCTGTCTACCACGCGTAAGAAAGGGTTTTTGGTCTGAACCAATGACGCAACTATTTGTTGGTATAGCCTTACATCGAAGCCCTGCACATTGGTTTGATTTTGAATGGGCAAAACTCCTAAACCAACACTGGCTTTGCTTAAAGATTCCTTTTCTAAGGCCAATGCATTTTTATAGGTTTGATCCAAACTAATTACCTTATGAAAATCGCGATAAGCCTCTTTGTAGTTTTCAAGTTCCATCATCTTATTGCCATGCTGATACAAGGGCTCTAATATGCTCTTAAGCCTTAACACGGTTGCATCTTTATAGGTAGAATCAATTTCTGATATATTGCTAAAAACTAACTCTGCTTGGTCGTATTTGTTGTTACGCATGTGTTCCAAACCAGCATCATATTGCTTGCTTATGTATTCATTTTTAATGTCCAAATATATTTCATCGTACATGGTTGGCCATGCCAATTCAACCCCCACAGATTTACATTTTTGAAAATATTTTTGGCAGGCGATGTATTGTTTTACAGCGTTCTCATCGTCATTGGCAACTACATATTTGCTGAAGCCAGAAAATTTACCCATAAGCACTTGTCCGCCCGACTTTTGCAAGGCATCCTTAGCTTCTGGGTGATCTGGTTTTAGCAGCAACACATTGTAATAATAGTTTGCGGCACCATCTACATTACCATTGACAAATTGGGCATTGCCCAATTCCATGTATTTTTTAACCGGACTGCAAGATATAAAGATCAGGAACCCACAAAATAGCCAAAAATATTTATTCATTCTAAGCAAATTCTTTATTTGTATTACATTTTTTCTGGTACATCTATTCCCAAAAGTTCGAAACAAGATTTAATCACCTGAGCGGTCAATTGACATAGGCCAAGGCGGAAATTCTTTTTATCCAAATCGGTTTCCTTTAATATGGGATGATCGTGATAAAACGCGCTATAGGTCTTTGCCAATTCATAAATATAGTTGCATAAAACACCGGGACTTAAATCTTTCCCTGCCTCTTGAATGGCATGCGGGTAATGATAAAGTTTCATAAGGAGATCCTTTTCAACATTGCTGTAAGCAACGGATTGGTTCAGACCGATATTTGAATAGTCTGCTGCATTGCGCAGGATTGAATTAATTCTGGCGTAAGTATATTGAATGAAAGGCCCTGTGTTACCATGGAAATCGATACTTTCTTCTGGGTTAAACATCATTTTCTTTTTGGGATCTACTTTTAACAGGTAATATTTAAGCGCACCCATGCCAATGGTATGATACAATTTTTGCAGATTTTCATCCGATTCGCCTTCCATTTTGCCGAGGGCTTTGGTGGTTTCTTCGGCGGTACGTTCCATTTCGGCAATGAGTTCATCTGCATCTACCACGGTACCTTCGCGACTCTTCATTTTACCATGTGGAAGCTCTACCATTCCGTAACTTAAATGATATATGCCGGCCGCATAAGATTTGCCTAATTTCATGGCAATTAATTGCAATACTTTAAAATGATATTCTTGTTCATTTCCTACCACATAGATAGAACGGTTGCAATTAAAGTCTTGGTATTTTAGCTCGGCTGTGCCTAGGTCTTGGGTAATATAAACCGAAGTTCCATCGCCCCGTAAAACTAATTTTTGATCTAGTCCGTCTTCGCTTAGGTCGATCCAAACGGAGCCATCAGGCTTCTTAAAAAACACGCCCTTTTCTAATCCTTCTTGAACAATTTCTTTGCCAAGTAAATAGGTATTCGACTCGTAGTAATAATGGTCGAATGAAACGCCCATTTTTTTATAGGTATGTTCAAAACCGGCATAAACCCAAGTGTTCATGGTTTTCCAAACATTCACCACCTCAGCATCATTGGCTTCCCATTTTACGAGCAGGTCTTGCGCGGCGATTATACTTGGCGCTTTTTTGGCGGCATCTTCTTCTGACATGCCAGTTAAACGGAGTTGCTCAATTTCCCTTTTATACATTTTATCGAACGCAACATAGTATTTTCCTACGAGGTGATCGCCTTTGAGTTTGGTACTTTCTGGGGTTTCGCCATTACCATTTTTGATCCAGGCATACATACTTTTGCAAATATGAATTCCCCTATCGTTTACTAAGTTGCAGGTAAAAACCTTGTGGCCGTTTGCTTTCAGAATTTCGGCTACAGAAAATCCCAATAAATTATTGCGAATATGTCCTAGATGCAAAGGTTTATTGGTGTTTGGCGAAGAGTATTCTACCAAAACAGGTTCTTTGGTATTTGCTTGGGCAAAGCCATAATTTTCTATTTGTTTGGCTGAACCAAGGAATTGTATCCAGAATTCTGGCTTGATGGTAATGTTTAAAAAGCCCTTTACTACTTGAAATTTTTCCATTTCTGGAAAGACATTTTTAAGGTAGTTACCTATTTCGTTTGCAGTTTGTTCTGGATTTTTGCGACTTACTTTTAAAAACGGAAATGTTACGAAGGTAAAATCGCCTTCAAAATCTGTAGTTGTTTTTTCAATGGCTATATCATTGGGTTGAATGGCATGTTGGTATAGTTCTTTAAGGGAATCGGCAATTTTTTGCTTGATGCTCTGGTAAATCATAATCGTGTTTAAAGGGTCAAATATAATACCATTACTTAGATTAAATTAGTGCAAAGGACAATTTGATTTTGGTAGTGGTAATGGTAGTGGTAATGGTAGTGGTAATGGTAGTGGTAAATGCCGAAAGACAAGATGTTTAGTCCAAATATTTTTGGAATATTTCCTATTGCGTATCGGTATAGCTACAATTGGTGCTAAATAATGCGTATTGGTATAACTACAACTGGTGCTACATAATGCTTAGCGGTATAATTACAATTGGTGCTAAATAATTCGTATTGGTATAATTACAATTGGTGCTACATATTGCGTATTGGTATAACTACAATTGGTGCTACATATTGCTTAGCGGTATAATTACAATTGGTGCTACATAATGCTTAGCGGTATAATTACAATTGGTGCTACATAATGCGTATCGGTATAACTACAATTGGTGCTACATAATGCTTAGCGGTATAATTACAATTGGTGCTACATAATGCGTATCGGTATAGCTAAAATTGGTGCTACATATTGCTTAGCGGTATAACTACAATTGGTGCTACATAATGCGTATTGGTATAATTACAATTGGTGCTACATATTGCGTATTGGTATAATTACACTCTTGTTATAAATAGGGTATAAAAATCATGAAAATAAAAAAAGCGGCACAAAAAATTTGCACCGCTTTTTAACCTAAAACTTATGAAACTAAATTCCGAAACCGGGATTTTCTATTGTAAAAAAAGGGTGTGGTGGATTTAAATCTTTGGAGAATATCTCAACAAAATCTAGGGTAGTAATAATACCCACAACCTTATTATCTTGAATAACGGGTAAAGCTTGAAAAGGCACTTCTTGCAGCATTTTTAGCGCTATGGTTAATTTTGTATCTGGTGAAACTGTGAGGGGATTTTTAGACATTAAATCGCCCATAGGATATTTTAGGTTCACTTCCTCTAAGGAGAAGGATCCGTTATGTTGTGTTTCTGTATAAACTATTCTGATTAAATCTTTGAGAGAAACAATTCCAACCAATTCTTCATTTTCATTAACGACAGGTAAATGCCTAATGCCATGAATAGAAAAGAATTTGAGGACCTCGCTAAATTTATTATGAAAGCCAGCCACAATAATATCTCTCGTCATAAAAGCCTCAACGGTAAATTCAGTTTTCATATTTGCTATTAATTACGGCACAAATATAAAAGGGCTTAGGTTAAAATCACTTGACCAATATCAATAAAGAGTATGATATTAATCAATAATATTAAACCTTCATGAGTTTTTCGGCAGCTTTTTCGAGTGTTTCATTGCTTTTAGCGAAACAGAATCGAAGCACATTGTTATCTACCTTTTTTTGGTAAAAAACGGAAGTAGGAATGCTAGCTATTTTAAACTCTTTGGTTAAACGCACGGCAAAGTCAAGGTCGCGTTCTTGCGTAATTTTAGCATAGTTGAGCATTTGAAAATATGAACCTTTGCACGGCAATAGCTTAAAGTTTGACCCCTTAATGAGCTTTTGAAAGTAATCCCTTTTGTTTTCATAAAATTTGTTTAATTGAAGGTAAGCATCTGTATCATCTATAAAATCTGCCAATGCATGTTGAATGGGTGTATTGGCGCTAAAGGCCATAAATTGATGAACTTTTCTGAACTCTTTACTTAAATTTTCTGGGGCTAATACATAGCCCATTTTCCAACCGGTGGTGTGGTATGTTTTTCCAAAGGAAGAGATGATGATACTTCTTTCTGCTAATTTGGGAAAGCGGGCCACACTTTGGTGTTCATTTCCGTCGAAAATAATGTGTTCATATACCTCATCGCTTAGCACCACCACATCGGTATTATCGAGAATTTTCTGCAATTGCAGCATGTCATTTTCGGTAAGAATTGTTCCTGTAGGGTTATGTGGGGTATTGATCATAATCATGCGTGTTTTGAAATTGATTAATTTCTTAACCTCATTCCAATCGATGGCATAATTTGGGTATTTCATTTCATAATAAACGGCTCTACCACCGTTTAATTCAATGGCAGGCACGTAGCTATCGTAGCAAGGTTCTATAACAACTACCTCGTCGCCTTCGCCTACTACTGCGCTAATGGCTGCGTATATTCCATGTGTACCACCGGGCACAATGGTGACTTCTGTTTCTGGGTTATAAATTGCGCCATACAAAGATTCTGTTTTGGCGGCAATTTTTTCACGCAAGAACATTACCCCTGGCATGGGGGCATATTGGTTCAGCCCTTTTTCCATATAATGATTAACCAAACTCACCAGTTTTGGAGAGCAGTTAAAATCTGGAAAGCCTTGAGCTAAATTTATGGCAACATGCTCGTTGGCATGGGCTGTCATTACCGAAAATATGGTTGTACCAACATGGGGTAATTTACTCTTCACAGAACCACTGAAGTTCATATCCTATTCTACTTTTTAAAATCCAATGATAAGCATTGCCTCACACATTCACAAACCATATTCATAAGCATTTGAATGCGTGTTTTTTATATTTGAATAGTCGATTGATATTGTAAATGAAAAAAGATTTCTATATTCTCGTATAACATTAATATAAACAATTATGTATTTAATAGCTGATAGTGGTTCAACCAAAACAGATTGGTGTTTAACTGAAAAATCGGGTGAAAATCAAAAAATTTACCATACCATAGGATACAACCCCTATTTTATAGATACAGAAGCCATTTACTATTCTTTAACGGAAAACCTTTTAAAGAATTTGGATGGAGATTTGGTAACAGAAATTTATTTTTATGGCGCAGGATGTAGCACGCCAGAGAAAAAAGATATTGTACGAAAAGCTTTGATGAAGGCCTTTCCTAAGGCGGCATCTATTTTTGTTGGTCATGATTTATTGGCCACAGCTAGGGCTTTATTAGGAAAAGAAAAAGGTTTTGCTGCCATACTTGGTACTGGATGTAATTCCTGTTTATATGATGGGAACGATGTTTCAATGAATATTGATTCATTGGGATATTTGTTGGGAGATGAAGGAAGTGGCAGCTATATTGGTAAAAAGATTGTGCGCGATTTTATGAGGGGTAGGTTGGAACCACCTTTGCAGGCAAGGTTTAAGGAGCGCTTTCAAATAGAGGACAATGAGCAGATATTCCATACCCTTTATACCACTCAATTCCCCAACAGGTACTTGGCTAGTTTTTGCAAATTTGCCGATGAATTTGTAACGCATCCTTATATTAGAAATAAGGTACGCGATTCTTTCCGTGATTTCTTTAAAAATTTGGCAAGCAAATATCCCGATTATAAGGACTATAAATTTAATTGCATAGGATCGGTTGGATTTGTATTTAAGGATATATTAGAAGAGGTTGCTTTGAGTTATGATATGCACATGGGAAAAGTGATAAAGTCGCCCTTAGAGGATCTTGTAAAGTACCACATCGAAAACAAAAATTCTCAATAAATTAGCGGGTAAAAACTCGCAGGGGAACGGCACTGCTATCTTCTTTCCAAAACCCAGAGGTTCTAATTGAATCGAGCCATACGATGCCCGATTGAGGATTTAAGGGATAAGTGTTAAAATTGGGTTCCATCACCACCAGAACGCTGGCATCTTTTACATAAGGGAAATGGTAAATTTTGTTGCGGTTGGCCAAATGTGGCATTAAGTTCGATTGGGCACAAACGGCCACATTTGCAGGTATTTGCGCCAACTTATCTTGGATAGCAGAAATATTTAAAGGGCTAAAATAGTGAGTTGGATCAAACAGATTTTCATTTTCAACTTTATAATCGGCCAATCTATGTTGCATATAAGAAATGCTTGTGTAAGCAGTTAATAAAACTGCACTTATAAGAATTGCATATTTAATTCGATTGTTATTAAAGCTGTTGATGCTGGCTAATAAGGCCAATGAAATTACAAAGGCCAATTCAATTTGATAATGAAAACTCATACCCCAAAAGGCCAATTCTTTGTTCCATAATTTTTGCATCAAAATAGGCAGGGCCATCCATAAATAAATGGGTCTAAATAAGAGGGCAAATCCACCCGAAAGAAACAAAACCCAAATAAATTCTTGCTTTACCATTTCAAAACTATCTGGCTGAATATGGCTAAAATAAAACATCTTAAGCATTTCAATGGGGTGAGAAATGATGTATATAATGATTGATTCGAGGTTGTTACCAAGGTGAGAAAATCTTGAAAGTTGTTCAAATTTTCCTGCGGGGCTAAGGGCTGGCATCCAAATTTTGGCTGCAATAAAAAACCATGAAAAGGCGATTAGGATCAGACCGAAAGAAAAATAAACATTGTTACGGCCATTTTCTTTATAAACAAAACCTAAGCTCATGGCGGTAAATGCGGCAAAAATGGCCATATTTTCTTTTGAAATGAGCAAGGCTAAAAAGCAAATTGCGCTTAAGAAATAAGAATCTTTTTTGTAAAAATAAAAGAGCCAAGGAATAAAGCAAGCGCCAATTACATTATCGTGGTAATCGAATGCCAGCGCGGCGTAAATGGCAAAGCTCGAAAACAATTGGACGAGTAGAAGGGCGGTTAAATTCTGGCTTAATTTGAACTCTTGGGCTAATTTTACCAATCCGATGCCGCCAAAAATGAGGGCCAAATTTTGAAATATCAATAAGGTATAGGAGCCAAATAGCCAGTAGAACGGCGAAATTATGGGCACCCAAAGGCTAATATGTAAGGCCAAATAGGGTGTTTCTTGTCCGCCTAATAATTGGGTACAAATGGCTTGTTGGAAATGGGCATACTGAAACAAGGCTTGGTTTGCAATACCATAATCGAGGCCAAAGGTTCTATAAAAATAGTGATTTGGTAGCGTAAGTATGGAAAAGACCAAGAAGAAAAAAAAGAGTACAATATTTCTATTGCTAAGCATGTTATTTTAGTCCAATTTCTTTGAGTCGTTCTAGGAGATAATCGCCAGCCGAAATAGGTGCTTCGAGAATGGGATTGGTTTGACTTACGCAGCCTGGTAAAGCATCTAACCTCATTTCGCTTCTTGGGTGTAAAAAGAAAGGAATTGAGTACCTAGAAGTATTCCATTTTTCTCTTGGTGGATTGATTACCCTGTGTGTGGTACTTTTTAATACCCCATTGGTTAAACGTTGCAACATATCGCCCACATTAACCACCAATTGGTTTGGCAAAGTGGTAATTCCTACCCATTGGTTTTGTTTATTTAAAACCTCTAATCCTTCTGCACTTGCCCCCATGAGTAGGGTTATTAGGTTAATGTCTTCGTGTTCTGCTGCTCTCACTGCCGACTTAGGTTCGGAGGTAATTGGGGGATAGTGAATGGGACGAAGAATGCTATTTCCATGTAATATTTTTTGATCGAAATATGATTCTTCTAAATTTAAATAAAGCGCAATTGCCCTAAGCATGTATTTACCGGTTTCTTCTAATTGCTTATATGCCTTTAATCCATTTAAATTAAACTCGGGTAGTTCAGAAACAAAAACGTTTTCTGGGTACTCACTTTTAATGGGGTCGTTACCAACAACAGTTTGTCCAAAGTGCCAAAATTCTTTTAAATCGCCTTCATTTCGGCCCTTTGCATGTTCCTTGCCAAAGCTGGTATATCCGCGTTGGCCAGACTGTCCGGTAATTTCATATTTCTTTTTTTGTTCGTTGCTTAAATTAAAAAAGTTCTGACATTGCCAGTATAAATTTTGGCTCACTTCATCCTCTAAAAGGTGACCTTTTATAGCCACAAATCCAATATCGGAGTATGCTTTTCCAAGTGCTTGAACAAAGTTGTTTTTCTTAATTGGATCTCCACTTAGGAAGTCGCTTAAATCAATTGAAGGTATCATATTTAAATAAAAATTTTATTGGAAAGATTTCTTTTGTTTTTTGAATAATTCATTGAGGTGATCAAATTCTTTTCGATAGAACAAACCCGTACCAGAAGTAATTACATTTCGGTTATAGAGTGCATCAAATCCACTCTTGTTAAAGAATTTTAGTTTCGTATTTCCGTTCTTTTTAAGGTTATAAGTTGCAGAAAAGTTTGTTTGCGTTTGATCAATGGCATAACTGGTTTGCACTTCTAACCTATTATCTAGAAAACGTTTTGAAGCAGATAAAAGTACCGTTCTACCTTTGGTAGGATCGGATGCATTTAACAAATCAACGCTTAAATCTATATTGGGAACGGCTTTGCCTATTAAACTGGCAGCTTGTTTACTTAATAAATCAGAAACTGTTTGCGAGCCAATGGTGCTGGCTGCGCTATTATTTGAATTGTTAATAGGCACAAAACTTCCAGAAATTAACAAGAAAAGCATTTGTTGGTTCATCATTTCTGGCTCTCTTCTAAAATTAGCCACTACGGCATTTAATTCGGAAGCTGCCGCTCCTGTAACATTGTTTTGTAAATCTGGGAAATTTAAGTCAAAAACAAATTCTGGTTTTTCTACAATTCCCCCAATGTTAATGATACATTCTACTGGCACTCGCACGTTAGGGTCTGGCGAGTTGCTCATGTTTACAATTTCGTTGATGGATGTTTTTAAAGCATAAACGCCCTTAATGTTTAGCAAACCTGTGAGGGGATCGCCCGACCATTTTATGCGACTACCAGGTTTTAAATCGAACTTTTTAGCCACCACATTTAACGCACTAAACCGGTATTCGCCTTCTGTTAATTCATAATCGCCATCCATGGTAAAATTACCATTTGGCAGGTAATTCATTTTCAAATTACCCACCCCTTTAGCCTTTATTCTATCATCTGATTTGGCATCGAAAATCACCTGAATTTCTGCATTGGTATTCGCCTTAATATTCATGTAAACACCAATACCAAATGTTGGTCGGGCACTTTTTCCTGAATAAGAGAAAAGGGTATCGCGGCTTACAAAATGGATGTAAGACTCCCCTGTTTCTGTGCTTGCTCCAAAAGGATTAACCATAATCTTAGTTCCCTTTTCACTTTTCACATCAATGTATAAAGCTAAGTTGTTATCGGTTCCCTTCATTTTAAAATCGCCCGTAGCATATACATTCCCATAAAACAATTCATTGTCTTTTACGGTTGTTTTTAAGACTTGAAATGAAGAGAATTGGTCAATATTAATATCATATTTTAGAGAGCTAAATCCCTTGTGCATTATCTTTCCGTTTACCCTTGCTGTATTTTTATTTTCGTCCTCAATGTTAAAAGGCAAAATTTTAATAAGCTCGTCATCAAAATTTACCAAGGCCTTTTCTAAATGGTAATTTGTTTGCAAATAATCAACCTTAAAATCTACTTGGTTAATTTGCAATTGACCATTCATTTTAAGTTGATCTATGGGCCCAGATAATTTAGCATTTAACCTTGCATCTCCATTGTAAAGCTTTACGTAATCTTTTACAAATGCCTGAAAAGCTGGCACTTTAGAATCTTTAAAATCAATGTTGAGATCCAGGTTTTTATTAGAAATTTGATATTTCCCAGCTCCTCTTAACTGATTTATTTTCCCTTTTAAGGAAGTAAAATCTATCAATAAATCGTCTTCGTTTTCTCGATAACTAATATTCAGTGAATAATCGCCAAGGGTATCATAGTCGAGGCTTAAATCTGTGGTCTTAATTTGAGCAATCACCACGTCTCTTGATCCCATGTTTTTATAAACTAAGAAGCCATTTGCTAAGCCGCCAAAGGCTACATTTGATTCACTAAAAAACTCGTTATAGGTATTGAGTTCAAGGTTTTCTAGCTTGGCACTTATATTTTTCTGCTTGCCATTATAATCGTAAAAGCCATCTAAAAGAATTTCTTGTTTTCCATTTTCAATTTTAAACCCATTAAAATTGATCGATTTATCATTTAACTCAATTTTTTTTCCAGCTAGAATTTGCCACCGAGAATTCCCTGCCTGAATCCAAGAA
>Ga0163151_10006732_pt1 | contig 13823 bp, 13 predicted proteins | sample OliLakLV19MP5IB2_FD_145596 | JGI IMG/M metagenome (GOLD analysis project Ga0163151, IMG submission 145596) | Freshwater microbial mat bacterial communities from Lake Vanda, McMurdo Dry Valleys, Antarctica - Oligotrophic Lake LV.19.MP5.IB-2 | ecosystem: Environmental > Aquatic > Freshwater >...
CGATGGCACCTACCTCGTCACCTACAACGGCCATGGCGATGCCATCGCCCTCGCCGAGATCGACCCCAGCACGGGCGTCCTGACCACGGCCAACCGGGTGACCTACAGCACCTGGGGCACGCCCACCGTCACCACCCACAACGGTTACGCCAACCTCGGCTTCCGCTACCTGTATGTCGGGCGCTTCGACGTCCAGTGGGACGACTTCAGCTCGGCCGGCCTGCTCTACATGCACGCCCGCCACTACCACCCCGAGTTCGGCCGCTTCCTGCAGCCCGACCCGAGTGCCCAGGAAGCCAACCTGTATGCCTACGCCGAGAACTCGCCGATCACGAAGGTCGATCCGAGCGGTGAGATCACTTGGGCGGAAGCGCACTACTGCCTCGGCTGGAATCTACTCAACTGCGCGATCGCGAACAAGCTCGCTCGGTGGACTTCTGCGGCAGTCATTGCACAGTACGGACCCGGTTCGGATAAGGACCACACCAAGGCCAATGCGTTTAAGCACTGTGTTTGGGCCGGAGCCTGTGCCATGTCCATGGGAGCGCGTGTCGCCAAGGAGATAACGGATGCGCACGAGAACATCTACCTCGGCACCAGCTACGGCACCAACGACCAAAAAGCAACGACAATGGACCTTCGAAACAACAGGATCGGAATCAGTTTGGGTATGAGCGTGCCCAAAGCCCAGTACACGAGGAACTTTGGCGTCGTGAACCAGGGCGCGCTCATTCCGATCATGAAGCCCCTTTGTCTCGCTTCCATCAAGAGGACTATGCAGGGTCGGCCGGGAGGTCTCCGATGGCTTCGCTAGGGTTGCCTAGCAATCTGGTTGGGGCGGGTCGCCGTGCACGTATGAGCGTAGAGCTTGTACTGATCTTGACCGTTTTGCCTGCCGTTGCTGGCTGCTCCATCCTGGCGGATGACGGCACGCGAATAGCGAACGACATAAGGGCGCAACGCTCTCCCTTGATACTTGATGTCCGATACAGCGGTGACGACGATGAGAGCGGCCCATCGCTCACAATAGTCCTGATTCCTGGGGCCACCCAGTCGGATGGTCAAACGATCGCATGTGATGTGGTCGCGCCAGCGATCCAACGAGGGAAGCCTCCCGAGGGCTTAGTGTTCGCCGTGACGGACTCCGCGACGCTCGAGTGGCTAGCCACTGACAAGACCTCGTGCTCTTGACGATACCGTCTGAAGTTGCCCCGCTTCCGTGGACGGTGGTCTGCCCTCCCTTTCGTGGAGTCGGATAACTGGAATCATGCTGTCGTCCATCACAGGAGGCAGCCATGGGAAGACGTGGGTATCCACCCGAGTTTCCGACGGCGGGCGCTCGACCTGCTCGCCGCCGGTCGGCGGGCGACCGACCTGGCCCGCGACCTGGGGACGTGATGATCCAGAATCTCGACTCCACGAAACCCGGGGCAGGCCACTCGGCTGATTGGATTCTAGGCGGCCTCGGTGGTCGCCCGTAGCTGATGGTAGGCCGCCTCGAACTCCGCCGGTGGGCCGTGGCCGCAGGCTTCGTGCAGGCGGTTGGCATTCCACCAGTGGACCCAGCGGTGCGGTCGCCAGTTCCACCTGCTCGACCGTCCGCGAGGGTCCCGGTCGGTTGATGACGAGGCGCCGCGAGCCGACCGAACCCACGGCCTCGGCCAGCCTTGGAGTCGAAGGACACATCCGCCCTACAGCGACTGCTGCCGCATGTGCGTCGAGCCATTTCGGTCGAGAGGTGGATCGACCCTGATCGCATCCGTGATCTGATCCCGATGCATGAACGATCGTTGGCTCAAGCGGCCGAGTCATTGGACGCATCGGCGCGGCCGTCGCCTCGATAGCGCGCTACTTATGGGCCGAGTCAGACCGCCGCACCCTCCGGGTCCGTGACCGTCGTCGGGAGGTCGGCCAGGAGCGGATCGGTCCAGGTCCAGGCGGCACCGTGGTGCTTGCCGACGGCGCCGTGGCGGGCGGCCTCCACCCGCAGCGGCAGGCCGAAGATCTCGATGAAGCCGACGGCCGACGCGTGGTCGAAGGCGTCGCCCTCGTCGTAGGTGGCGAGGCTCTTATCGTACAGCGACAACGGGGAGCGGCGCCCCACGAGCACGGCCTGGCCGTGGTCCAGGCGGATGCGGACCTCGCCGCTGACGACGCGCTGGGATGAGGCCACGTACGCGCGCAGGTCACGCGACAGGGCGCTGAACCACAGCCCGTCGTAGATGAGCCGGGCCAGCTCGTCGGCCACGAAGTGGTTGAAGCGCAGGGTGTCGCGCGACAGGGTCAGCCCCTCGAGGGCCTTGTGGGCCGTGTGCAGGATCGTCGCCGCCGGGGCCTCGTAGATCTCGCGGCTCTTGATGCCCACCAGGCGGTCCTCGACGTGGTCGATGCGACCCACGCCGTGCGCGCCACCGAGCGTGTGCAGCCGCTCGACGAGCTCAACCGCGGGCAGCCGCTCGCCGTCGAGCGCGACCGGGATGCCGCCCTCGAAGGCGATCGTGACCTCCACCGGATCGGGCGCGTCGGACGGCGCGACGGTCCACTCGTAGGCGTCAGGCGGCGGGGTGACCCACGGGTCTTCCAGCACGCCCGTCTCGCACGAGCGGCCCCACAGGTTGACGTCGATGGAGTACGGGGAGGCCTTGGTGATGGGAATCTCGATGTTGCGCTCGTTGGCGTAATCGATCTCCTGGTCGCGCGACAGGCCCATGCCGACGCGCATCGGGGCGATGACCTCCAGCCCCGGATCCAGGGCGTGGGTCGCGACATCGAAGCGGACCTGGTCATTGCCCTTGCCGGTGCAGCCGTGGGCGATGGCATCGGCGCCCTCGCGGTTGGCGACCTCCACCAGGAGCTGCGCGATGAGCGGCCGGGCGAGCGCCGTGGCCAGCGGGTAGGCGCCCTGGTAGACCGCGTTGGCCTGGAGGTGCGGCCACACGAAGTCGGTCACGAAGCGCTCGCGCGCATCCACGACATAGGCGCGCGACGCGCCGGCGGTCATGGCCCGGCGCTCGACGCCCTCGCGCAGCGAGCCGCCGCCGACATCGACGGTGAGGGTGATGACCTCGACCCCGTGTTGCTCCTTGAGCCAGGCGACGGCGACCGACGTATCGAGTCCGCCGGAATAGGCGAGGACGACCTTGTTCATGCGGGTGCTGGGACCTCCGGGGTCAGGGTTGCGTGGTGGCGGACGGTGTCAGTCGGCGTCTCAGTTCGCCGTTCGGGCGCCGACGGCGACGGAGCGCTGGAGCGCACGAAATCGATCGAGCCAGCGCTCCAGGCGTTCCTCGTCGGCGAACAGGACGAGGAGCGTATTGTCGCCCGCGAGCGTGCCTTCCTGCTCGCGCAGCGTGGATTCATCGATGGCCTGGGCGACGACGCTGGCCGTTCCCGGCGTCCCTGTCAGCACAAGGGTCAGGCCGCTCCGGCCGACGCTCACCGGCACGTCGGACAGGATCCTGCGCAGGCGCTCGTCCGACTGGGCCGTCGGGATGGTGACGACGTCCTCGGGGGCGACATACACGTGCCCGGCGCCGCCGGCCGCCTTGAGCAGCCCGAGCTCGGTGATGTCGCGACTGACCGTGGCCTGGGTGACGTCGAAGCCCTGCTCCACGAGCGCATCGACGAGCTCTCGTTGGCTGCTCACGGGGCGGCTGGTCACGAGTTGGCGGATGGCCCGCTGGCGGAGGCGCTTGAGCTCCTGGCTGGGGGTCATGGTCGGTGGCCTCGGCTCGTCAGGCGCTGCGGGCCCCGGATCGATCCAGTCATGCGGCGCCCACTTCGGCCCGGCGGACGGCAGTGATGCGCGTCCCGAACGTGGGATCGGTGAGGGCCCGCTCCAGGGCGCGGTCCGCGGCGGAGTCGGCGATGATCGCCTCGGCGCCGTCCCAGCCCAAGGCGGCCAACGCGGCGCGGATCTTCGGCACCATCCCACCGGCGATGACCCCGGTCTCGATGAGGTGCTCGGCCTCGGCCAAGGTCAAGGTGTCGAGCTTGTGGCCGTCGGCGTCGCGCACGCCATCGACATCGGTCATGAGTACGAGCTGACGGGCGCCGAGGCCCGCGGCGATGCCGGCTGCGGCGTCGTCGGCGTTGACGTTGCACACGATGCCGTCGGCGTCGCGGGCCAGCGGCGCCACGACCGGCACCTGGCCGCCGACCAGGATCGCGTCGATGAGGTCGCGGCGCAGGCCAACGGCGCTGGCGACCAGGCCGAGCTTGGGGATGCGCTCCGCGATGAGCAGGCCACCATCGACGCCGCTCAGTCCGACGGCATCGACGCCGAGATCGCGCAGGCCGCTGACGAGCTCGCTGTTGACGACGCCGCGCAGGACGGCCGCGGCCACTTCCAGGCTCTGGGCGTCAGTCACGCGCAGGCCGCCCTCGAAGCGGCTGGGGACACCCAGACGTTCCAGCCACTCGGTGATGCGCTTGCCGCCGCCGTGGACCAGGATGACCGGCCGTTTGCGGGCCACCGCCGCGACCTCGGCCAGCACGTGGCTCTGCTCGGCGATCGTCGTACCGCCTAACTTGACGACGAGGATCTCGCTCATCGCGTCCCCTCGAGTCCCGGCGCCAGTTCCGCTGCGGGCGCCGCGGCCGCTTGCGCCTCCCGATATCGCCCCCATCGATGAGCCCAGGGGATGGACGGGCACAACGACCGTTCGACGCCTCGTTCCGTGCCCGTACGAGCCCGTGCCACGCTCAGATTTGACATCTCGGAGGGTCGCGCGGCCCGTTGCGGGCCCCGATACCCCCCAACTATCGGTGGCAGCGATATCCCAATCGGCACCGACCGCAGCGCAGGACGATTCCCTGCACGGCCATCAGGCTGTTGGTCCTGCTCCCACCAGACGTTCCGGGGGATGGACGGGGAGAAGGACGTCCCGGCGCAATCCGACAGGGGAATATGAGCACGATTCACGCTCGGCCGCGGCCCCTGATCGTGCGGGACGGCCCGTTGTCGGCCGTGGTGCCCCGAATCGAACGGTGGGGGCAGAATCGTGTGCCGTAGGGACTGACCCAGGGCCACGGCCTTGATCACGTGGTGTACTCGCTGTTCTCGATGACGTAGGCCTCGGTCAGGTCGCAGCCGAAGGCCTCGCCGCGGCCGGTGCCCTGCCCGAGGTCCAGCCCGATGACGAGTTCGGGGGCGTCCATCTCGGCCCGCGCTGCAGCGCGATCGAAGGCGACGGGCCCGCCCTGCGCCCCGTCGAACACGAGGTGGCCCGCGATGGTGATGCGCAGGCGGTCGGGGTCCAGCACCACCGGCTGCCCACCCCGACGCGCGGCGTCCTCGGTGGCGAGCCCGGCAGCCTCCAGGACGGCGGCACTGGCCAGCACGGCATTCCCGGCGGCGCCGGCGATGCGGCCCCAGTTGGGATCCTTGCCATGCGCCGCGGCTTTGACCAATGACGAGGAGACGACCGATCGAGCCACGGCCCGCGCCGAGGCGTCGTCGTCGGCGCCGGTCACGGCAGCCGTCAGCAGGATCGTCGCACCCTCGCCGTCGCTGGCCTGCTGGCGGGCGAGGTCGCGACCGATCGCCTCGATGGCGGCCCCGAGCGCCGCCGCCGCGGCGGTCCCACCCTGCACCGACGAGTTCCCAGCGGCAGCCGAGGCCAGCACGAACACGGTGTCATTGGTGGACGTGTCGCCGTCGACCGACAGCTGGTCCCAGGTCCGCGCCGCCGCCGGTCGCAGCAGCGACCACAGCACGTGCGGCTCCACGGCTGCATCGGTCAGGACGAGCGAGAGCATCGTGGCCATGTTCGGGTGGATCATCCCGACGCCCTTGGCGATGCCGCTGACCGTGACGGTCACCCCGTCCACCACCACGGTCGTCGTCGCGACCTTGGTCACGGAATCGGTCGTGCGCAGGGAGATGGCGGCGGCCTCCAGGCCGGCATCGTCACCACGGAGCGCCGGCGCCAGCGCGTCCAGCCCGCGCTGCACCCGATCCAGCGGCAAGCGCGTGCCGATGATCCCGGTCGAGAGATGGAGCACGTGCGGTTCATCCACGCCGGTCGCGGCGCTCGCCAGCCGGCCGACCTCGGCCTGGTCGGCATCGCCAGCGGCCCCCGTCGCGGCGTTGGCGCAGCCACTCGTGGAGACCACGGCCGTGGCCCAGCCGAAGCCGCCGCGTGGATCCCCGGATGTGGCCGCGAGATTGGCTCGTGACAGGCGCACGGGCGCGGCCGCGAACGCGTTCGGGGTGAACACGGCGGCCGCGGCGGCCGGACCCGCCGTCGCAAGGACGAGGGCGAGGTCCGGCCGTCCCGAGGCCTTGATCCCCGTGGCCAGGCCGCCGGCTCGGAATCCGGCCGGCAGCGTGGCTCGACGCGTGACGAGTGGGAGGTCCGTCCCAGCGTCGGGGATCGTCGGATGGAGCGATGGAGCCGTCATGCCGCGGAGTGGCTCACGGCGCGAGCGGGAGCTGCTGAAGGCCGGCCGTCTCCGGCAGGCCGTGGACGATGTTGAAGGCCTGGATCGCCTGGCCCGCGGCACCCTTGACCAGGTTGTCCTCGGCGCCGATCACCAGGATCCGGCCGGTGCGCTCGTCGAGGTACGGGAAGACCAGCACGTGGTTGCTGCCGGTCGTGTGCTTGGTCGCTGGGGCGCTGGCCACCACGTGCACGAACGGCTCGTCGTCGTAGGCCTCGTGGTAGAGCGCGGCGAGCTCGTCGGCGCTGATCGGACGGGTCGGGCGGACGTGGTTGGTCGACAGGATGCCGCGGACCATGGGCATGAGGTGGGGCACGAAGTCGACGCCGATGGCGCCCGGGTTGGCGCCCGGGTCCAGGCCGACCGAGCTCGCCGTGACGGCCAGTTCCTGCTCGATCTCGGCGACGTGGCGGTGGCCGCCGATGCCGTACGCTCGAACGCTCTCGTCGACCTCCCCGAAGTGCATCTCCGGCTTGGCGTCGCGGCCCGCACCGCTGACACCGCTTTTGGCGTCGACGACGAGATCGCCGATGAGGCCGGCTCGCGCGAGCGGGGCGAGCGCCAGGAGCGTGGCCGTCGGATAACAGCCGGGGCTGCCGACGATGGCGACGGGGGCATCGATGAGCGCCCGAAGCTCGTCCCGATGCAGCTCCGGCAGGCCGTAGACCGCGATGTCCAGGAGCTCGGGATGCGGATGCTGGAAGCCGTACCAGCGCGGGTAGTCGGCGGCATCGCGAAGCCGGAAGTCGGGCCCGAGATCGATGATCGCGACGCCCCGCGCGGCCATCTCGGGCACGAGCGCGGCGGCGGCGCCGTGGGGCAGGGCCAGGAACGCGGCATCGATGTCGTCGGGCAGCTCCGTGCCGACAGTCATGCCGGTGCTGGCCAGGTGCGGGTGGAAGCCGCCGATCGGGTCGTCGTGGCGGTCACGGCCGGCGAGGCCGACGATGTCCACGTTCGGGTGGCGGGAGAGGAGCCGGATGAGCTCACTGCCGACGTAACCGGTCGCGCCGATGATCCCGACGCGCAGTTTGCGGGCGCCGCCGTCGGGCTGCACGCCGCGACGGGAACGGGGGAGGAGCCCGGATGACGGTCCGTCCGCCTCGATCACGGCGGGTGGCTCGAGTCCCGCGCTCACGGGCGCGTTCCTGCGCACACGTGCGCAGGCCTGTTCACGGACGGGCGACTCAGGCGGCTCGACGGGATCGGATGGACGGTCGTCATCGGGTGGATGACTATACAGGACTGATGCATAGTCATGCAACTCCGTGCGGCGGCCGGTCGTATCAGCTAGCTCATCCTGCTCCCACCAGAGGATCCAGGGGATGGACGGGCAGAAGGACGATCGGGCGGTCATCGAGGGCCCGAATGAGGCGGGCGTGTGCGTTCCTGAGCCCGGATCGTGCCAGGGACAGCGGCGCGTTACCGCGATGCCGGCGCGTTGTCGACCGCGATGCCCAGGATCGGATGGTGGGGGCAGGATCGCACGAGGCAACGAGCAATCCCTACTTGTCAAGTCGGCATTGTATGGTATCGTCCGCGGACGACCCCACCACCCCTCCTGGAGCACCGCTTCTATGCCGAATGCCGTCCCTGCCGCAGCCGCCGGCGCGCTGCCGCCCGCTCGCATGATCGACCCGCGTGGGCATCGCTTCGGCGCCGGCGTCTCAGCGGTCATCCTTATCCTCGCGGTCGTGCTCCAGGCGCCGATCCTCGTGGTCGTGGCGTTCCTGTCGATCGCGATGTCGGCGGCGTTCGGGCTCAAGTACTCCATCTACGGCGCGATCTGGCGGCGCATCGTCAAGGTCGCCGGCCTCGACCCGACCGAGCCCGAGCACGAGTACCCGCCGCGCTTCGCGCAGGTGCTGGGGAGCATCGCCCTGACGCTGGCGCTCCTGGCCTTCCTTGTCGGTGCGCCCACGCTCGCGTGGGTCTTCGCCCTGGCCGTGGCCGGCCTCCAGACGCTGCTGGCGGTCACGGGCTATTGCCTCGGCTGCCGGCTGTACTTCCTGCGCTGGTTCGTGCCGGACCTCGTGACGCGCATCTGGACCCGCGGCCGCGTCCAGCGCGTCCCGTTCGCCGTGGAGCCGATCCGCTACTCGTAGCCGGTCCGTCGCGCGGTGGCGGTCACCGCCCGCGCTCGCCTGCGTCGCCGCTGCCCGCCTGATCCCGCTCGCACGGGGCGTGCAGCGTCGCCGCCGGCTCGCTCCTGCGGCGCGGTGGCCGCCGCCGCGGATCCCTGCTGACGCGCACCACGAGGAAGCCCGGCAGACCGTTCGAGGTCTTCGAAAGTCGCCCTGCTATCGAAGGAGCTTGTGCCACCCTCGCTCCGTCCGCTCTCGACGTTCCAGGAGGCGCCACCGGCCATCGACTCGACGGAGTCGATAGCGGTGCTCCGTCGGCAGACCGCTGGACCACTCTACTGTCGCCACGATCGCCCGGTCAGGGCTGGACCGCGTCACCAAACGTTCCGAGTAGTCGCCACAGCTACCCCCGGCGGGTCACCGAAGACGAGCGAGCCGTCGCGTATTCACATAGCGAATCAGATCTCGCAGATGATCCGATCTGGTGAACATGAGCGCGGGCATGCCCTGCCTCGCGAGCGCGACCTCGCCGACGCGTTCAGCGTCAGCCGGTTGACCCTCCGCGAGGCAATGTCGGCGCTTCAGCACGTCCGGGTGATCGAAACACGAGCCGGTCTCGGCAGCTTCGTGGGCCACGTGTTCCCAGGTATTCCCGTAGCCAGCTGTGGTCGCTTGGTCCAACCGAAAGCGTTGGCGAGGTTCTTCAGATGAGACAGGTGCTTGAGCCGGCCGTGGCTTTCCTCGCAGCCGGTCGACTGACGCCCTCCTCCGGGGATAACCTGGCCGCGATCCTCGATGCCATGGGTCAAGCGAGGAATCTTCTCAAGCACTTCGGGTCGCTTGATCTCCAATTCCATGCCGCGATCGCTGAATCGAGCGGCAACCGCGTGATGGCGAGATCTCCACGGCCCTACTCGGCTATGCTCACAAACGCCTATGGGTCTCGATCCGATCGAAAGCCTCCGAGCCAAAATTCCCATGTTGCCCGCGGTCTTCTTCGCCACCGAGGCCGACCAGACCCGGTGACCGTGTTTCCGGTTCGTCGCGGGAGAGAAGACCAGCCATCCTATCCGGTGACCGTGGTGCGCTGCGTGCTCCGGGTGTCGCCGAGCGGTTTCTGGACATGGGCCAAGCGACCGCCCTCGGCACGGAGTCGATCCGATGCGAAGCTGACGGCGACGATCTCAGCCATCCACCACGACAACCGTTGGTGTACGCATGCCCCGGATCTATGCCCAGCTCCGCTTCGGCGCGTGTTTCTCGCGTAAGCGGGTCGCCAGGCTGATGCGCACGGCCGATCTCGTCAACCGCACCTCCGCGTGGAGCGGCCCAACGCGCTGTGGGTTGTCGACAATACGTACCTGAGAGGAGATGCCATCCCCACACGTTGAACGCCTGACGTCCTACCGACCCGACTGTCCACGAAAGCGGGTCAACTCCACTCGCACGAATCATGGTATGGTCGAGTGAATTCTGCAGAAATGCTACCGGTTGGAGACACTAAATCGTGAGCGAGTACGACTTCTCGGCCGCCGGCCCTCGCGTCGGGGAGCGCTTCCCGGACATCGTATTGCCGGACCAGAGCGGGCGCCTTATCAATCTGCACGAGTTCAAGCATGACCGCGACGCGCTCGTTGTAGTCCACCGAAGCGCCGACTGGTGAGGCCCCTGTAGAACGCAGCTGGTCGAGCTGCAGAGGGCGCTCCCGGACTTCGAGCGGGAGGGCAAGGTGATTGTCGCGATGAGCTACGATTCTGTCGAGTTGCTCGAACAGTTCGCGAGCTCGCGAGGCATCCGTTTCCCCCTGCTCTCGGACGAGGGGAGTCGAGTGATCGAGGCACTTGGGCTGCTACATGAGCAGCTCACCTCGGCTCTTGGCCTTTATTCGGCTCGCAACGATCTCGACCGATTCCGTCGAGTCGCGTACCCGTGCACGTTCTTGCTTGATCGGTCAGGAGTCGTGATCGACAAGGTGTTCGAAGAGCATCATCTTGTGCGCCGCACTTCGGATTGGTTTCTGTCAGCGGCTGACGACGGAACTGCGGTTGCTCGGGGCGGGGCAGGTTCTGTTGGAATCTCGATCTCGCTCCCCAGCGACGGCTATCGTCCAGGCCAAAAGCTGCCGCTGAGCGTGGTTCTCGAGATTGCCCCTGGCTATCATGTCTACGCGCAGCCTGCTCCTGATGGCGTACGGTCATTCCGGATCCGCATCGACGCTGGCGTCGATGCAACAATCACTCAAGATTTGCCAGCGCCTGCCGGACGAATTCGCGACGATCTTGGAGAGGAGTTCCCTGTCTACGAAGAGTCTGTCAGCTGGCGCGCGAGCGTTGTGATTCCGAGCAATCAGGGAGACATCCCGCTGTCCGCGCACTTCACGTTCCAGGTCTGCAGTGATTTGACTTGTGAGCCACCAATCGAACTCGAATTGACACTGATGCTTCGTGGGCACGACCTTGATGGGCCTCCGGCCGTTCCCGAGGCAGGATGAGGTCTCCCTCCCTGTCCTCTAGATGCTGACCACAGCACCGCCTGATCCCGGACGGCCTGCGCCAATAGGCCTAATTACTTCCTGACGCGCCGAGTGTGTATTTCGCCGGGGCGCGCAGCCTGCGCCACTCGGTGACGTGGCTGCTGTACAGGCCCTCCCGGCGAAGCAGGGCGCCCTTTGCGCCGGGTTCGGTCGCGGCCGCCGAGGATCGCGAGCTTGAACGCCGCCGTGAACCGTCGGCGGGTCGGTCGCTCCGGGACCTCTGGGTCAGGGATCGCGTCCATCGGCCAAGGATGCACGCCCGGCCTCGGGACTGTGCCTGAGATCGCCATGTCGGGAACCTCCGTTCCCGCCCTCGTTCAGTAATCAGAGGAGGCGCGGTGTCTCACCCAATCTTGGCAGAGAGGGAACTTTGGGTGCCGTTCATGCCGGGCCGGAAGTTGATGACCAGACGATACCGCTGTCCTGGATGAGTAAGCGTCACGAGGGTCACCGACATTGATCTTGCCCAGGTTCGCCTACGCACGAATAAGCACGGCTCACCAAGATCGATTTGAAGCAATCTTGCTTCGTCTGGTCCTGGTAGCGCGGCCTCGATGGCCTGCTCCACCTCGGCCACGTCGGGCAGAACGCTCAACAGCCGTTTAGCGGGCGTGGTCTGCGTAAAGTCGGTGTCGAGGTACCCTGGGTCGGCAGCCGGGTTAACGTAACGGTCTTCAAGCTGAATCGGCATGTCATTCTCGTAGTGGAGGATTCGCGAGTGGAACGCCGCGCCACCAGGGGTTAGGCCTAAGGACCAAGCGACGAAGTCCGGCGGGACGAGTCGCTCATGAGCGAGGATCTCGGCGCGGTGCGTATGTCCCCGTGCGGCAACCTCGTCAGCGATACTGTGAAGCTCTAGCCCTGATTCGTAGCGCCTGTCGTCAACGAACGAACCCACTCCTTGAATGCGGGTTATGTAGCCACTATCCGATAATTCGCGGAGGGCACGATTGGCCGTTTGTCTTGACAACCCCCAAAGCGCCGCAATCTCGTTCTCGGACGGTATTCGGACACCCGGCACCCACGCACCGGTCTCAATCTGCGAGACGATCGAACGCTTGAGCAGATCGTACAGAGGACCGGGAGTCGCCCCGCTTGGCCTGCCTGGGAGGCCAGCGATGTGAGCGGGCCTGCCAGATGAGCTGGAAGGTAGGAAGCCGTGGCGTGGCTGACTCGCTTGCCCCTCGGCAGCGGGCTCCTTGGAGCGGTCCTTGTCTTTACCTGAACGCACGAGTTCCATGCAGGCGATGCTACCATAGTCCTATGAGTGATCCGGAACAAGCCGCCGGCAATTCCGGCACTGACCGCGAGCGGAGCCCTCGCGATTCGCAAGATAGGCCCAATGCCCCGTCGAACCAGAAGCCGCCTGAGGTGACACCGGAGCCGCCAGCATACCGCTATGAGGCCAGCCGAAAGCCTTTGGCTGTCGTAGATCCGGGCACTACCCTTCTCGTCAAGACACTCGACGCACGCTCCGGCGGCTTTGCGTCGCTCCCGGCCGGGAGGATCTTTCACGTTCCGGATCCTGATTCGGTTAATGCCAACCCGCTGACAGGACCGGTCGCGGTTCGAGGGTCACTCGCGGGGGACGCCTTGATCGTTGACGTGTTGCGCATCGAACCTTCAGATTTGGGCTGGGTCGCTGCGTTCTCGGCCAGTAATCCCCTAGGCAGGAAGCAGATCACGCGATCGCTCGGGCGTATTTGTAGCGTAAGGGACGGGACGGTCTGGTTCGCCGGCGGGGTGCCCTTGCCGATGTCTCCAATGATCGGATGCATGGGCACCGCAGTCGTCAATGCGCCTCCACGTTCCAATGTTCCCGGCAGGCACGGTGGGAACATGGACCATCCGACTGTTGGGGTGGGCAGCCGCGTATACCTTCCGACGGAAGCGGACGGCGGACTGTTGTACGTAGGAGACGTCCATGCGCTGCAGGGCGACGGAGAACTTTCGGGGACCGGTATTGAGGTAGCGGCTGATGTCACACTTCGCGTGGCATTTCAGCGTGGCCTCGCTCTCCGGTGGCCATGGATTGAGACAGTCGATCGTCTCGCAGTCGCTACTTCCGCACACAACTTCGTTGATGCTCGCGGAGAGGCTGTCGACGCCATGGTCACCGCCCTGATGTCGGGCATGCATCTTTCGGTAGCCGGGGCGCTGCAGTTCATATCGGTCGCCGGAAGTCTGCGCATTGGACAGGCGTTTGGCGGAGATCTTGAGATGACGCTCCGGCTCGAAGTCCCGAGATGGCCTGGCCTTCATCCAGCCTGATCGATTGGCCAGCCGCCAGGTTCGCGGCGACCTTGCAGCTGGACGGCGTGAATGTGACTCCATGTCAGGACGCATATCGGTGCTTTGTCGTCTCGTCCACCCTAGTACTACGACGCCGGTAAGATAGGGTTGCGGCGGCAATCGCACCCACAGGCGGTCCGGCTGCTCGCGTCCGAACTGCCGCTCGACGAGGTCGCCGGCCGTGACGAGGGGTCAAGTCCCGGGACGTGGTGTAACAGCGAACGCTCGTCGTCATCACGACGACATCGGTTTAGCTCGCGATGAGGAGCCCGGCGGACACCTCCTCGGTCGATGGCGGGTTGTCGATGAGGGCCATCGACTCAGCGCTGAAGTAGTTCCGCCCGAAGGCCCATTCGTCGTCCTGCTCGGCGAGGAGCATCCCGACCAGCCGGAGCAGGCTGCGCCGGGTCGGGAAGATGCCCACGACATCGGTCCGCCGGCGGATCTCCTTGTTGAGCCGCTCGATTGAC
>Ga0163151_10006737_pt1 | contig 13816 bp, 7 predicted proteins | sample OliLakLV19MP5IB2_FD_145596 | JGI IMG/M metagenome (GOLD analysis project Ga0163151, IMG submission 145596) | Freshwater microbial mat bacterial communities from Lake Vanda, McMurdo Dry Valleys, Antarctica - Oligotrophic Lake LV.19.MP5.IB-2 | ecosystem: Environmental > Aquatic > Freshwater > Lake...
ATCGTCTTTTGAATATGGATAATCCAGTATGGTAAAAGTTGTACGGTTACAAGGCAATATAGTTACCCGCTGCTGATCGGTTCCTATCAATTCGCAGTAATAAATATGGGCTGTATCCCTTGCGAAAAAATCATCCAGCAACTCAAAACTTTTGCCATCGCTGCCTGCAATTGGGATGCAACTCAGGTAGGCCTGGTAATCATCTTTTGTAAAGGATGCATTGATGGTTTTAAAACTATTGATGTCTTTCACTTTAAAGGGCCTGCCAAGAAAATAAGCATGCTTGCTATCCTTTGCATAACCATTACCAGCCGTTACAAAACTGGAAGGTATTGCCAGGTTCACTTCTGTGATAATCTGCTTTTTTGTGAGGTAATAATTTTGCCCTTCCCGGTACTCATCGCAGTAATAGGCTTTGTTTTTGTCCTTTGCATAATGTTCATCTACTGCCTCAAAACTGGCTATATCGACATATTGAAAGGACTTGCTTTTATAATAGGCGGCGGTTGAATCTTTGGCAAACTCATTGCTTAAAACCACAAAACTTTTGTCGGTAATTTCTTTACCATCGAAGGTTACTTTCCCATCTTTTTCACGATAGCCGGAACTACAGCGGGAAAATGGAATAATTCCAAATATTACCAATACTGCTTTAAATGCCCACTTAATAAACTTAAAGAAGAAAATGATGTTACTACCATTCATAGAGAGATGCGTTGATGATGACACAATTGTTGTGATGCTTTTTAAATTCCTGCCTTGCCGCCTTATTTACTGGTGGAAATGTGATTGCTTTTAAATTTTGAAAAGAATCCAGCAACACTAAATTTCCTTTATAACTGGTGTTGTCTAAATCTAAATATTCGAGGTTTGTCAGAGACTTTAAAAAATCAATGCTTTTAATTCGGTAACTGTCATCAATTACGGCTATATCATTTTCCTCAACAGCTAATCTATTTAATTTCACCAATTTTGAGAGATCGGGAATCTGCCTGCAGCCTTTTAGATACAACGCTTTCAGACTTACCAACCCAGCAATCACGGGTGCAGTATCCACCTTTGAACCAACGGATAATCGCTCTAAATTAACCATATTTTTTAAAGGAGATAAATCGGTAACACTGCTGTTATCGAGACGCAATTCCTGCAACTCAACAAGTTCACTAATTGGTTCTATTGACTGCAAAGCATTGGAAGAACAATGCAACACCTGCAGTTTTTTTAAATACCGCAGTGGTTCAAGATCGAGCAACTGGTTTTTAATTGGAACGGCATTGTCAATACCGCAATCGTTTAAGATCAACACCTTTAGGTTAGTAAATTTTTTAAGGGGTGTTAAGTCGCCCGGCCCATTGACCATGTAAATCCTATCCAGATCTTTTAGTGTTGCCAGGTTAATGCTATCATTGGCAACAACGAACTTGTACTTTATTGCCCTTGCATATAAATCAGGATAACCGAGACTGAACTTCATCATCTCATTCAAATCATGCAATGATTTATTCATTTCGGAATAGTCATCTTCATTCTCTGAATTCAATCTATTGATGTATTCATTTTGAAGCGTGTAGATGTCTGAACGTTGCTTGCTGAAATTTTGATTGATTAGCAGGATGGTCTTCCAATCCTCACTTAACCCATCCCACCAGGCTTTGTCAATGGGTGTTTCAGCAGGAATTGTATTCTTAACAGATGTGGGATACAGCAAATTAAAGCCAGTTGATAATAAAATGAGAACAATTATTTTCAGTGTCATTGTAATTTTAAATTGAGTGTTTTAATTAATCAAAATTGGGTTTGGTTGGGTAGCCATCCGCCAGCCGGATTTTATGCGGCCGATTTCTCTACCGGCAATTTTTCTACCTTTCAAATTGATAAGCATTGATGATGATACAATGATTGTGTTGCTTTTTAAACTCCAGCATAGCTGCACTATTTACCGGTGGCAATGTAATTGCTATTAAATGTTGAAACGAATCCAGTAAGTCCAAATTTCCCCGGTAACTGGTGTTGTCTAAATCTATATATTCGAGATTGGTTAAAGATTTTAAAAACTCAATGCTTGTAACCCGGTAGCTGCCATCAATAGTGGCCATTTCATTTTCTTCAATAGTTAATCTCTTTAATTTCTCCAATCTTGAGAGATTAGGAATTTGCTTACATCCTCTCAGGTAAAGTGCTTTCAAATTAATTAACTGACCAATTACCGGTGCATTTTTTACCTTTGAGCCTACTGACAACAGCTCTAAATTGACCAGGTTTTTTAAAGGAGATAAATCTGTAACACTGCTGTTATCGAGGCGCAATTCCTGCAGTTCAACCAGCTCTTTAATTGGTTCAATAGACTGTAAAGCATTTGAAGAACAATGCAACACCTGCAGTTTCTTCAAGTCCCGCAGCGGTTCTAGGTCTAGCAATTGGTTGGACATCGGAACGGCATTGTCAATTCCGCAATCAGTTAAGATCAATACTTTCAGGTTAGTAAATTTTTTAAGTGGAGTTAAGTCGCCTGGCCCATTCACCATATAAATTATGTCGAGGTCTCCCAAAGTTGCCAGGTCAATATTATCATTTTTCACTACAAATTTGTATCGCAAGGCCCTTGCATAAAAATCGGGATAACCCAAATTAAATTTTTTCATTTCAAATAAATCATGCAATGGTTTATTCATCTCAGAATAGTCGTCTTCATTTTCTGAATTCATTCTGTTGATGTATCCATTTTGAATTGCGAAAATATCTGAATGTTGCTTGCTGAAATTTTGATTGATCAGTAAAATGGATTTCCATTCCTCACTTAACCCATCCCACCAGGCTTTGTCAATAGCTGCTTCCCGTGCCTCAATATTTTTAGCAAACGACTTAAATATAAAAGTGCATCCAGCTAACATCATCATTAATAAAATTGACTTCGCAATCATTGTTTTATTTTTAAGGGTAAATAACCTAATCATAATTTGGCGTTGAGATGTATCCAATTTGCCAGCCTGCTTTGCTTTTATACATTTCAAATTCGTACTGAACTGATTTGTCAGATGGTAGCCTAACACCTATCAATGCCACTTTTTCATTCATCGAAACAATTGTAAACTTCAGGTTGGCTATTTTATTTAGAATGATCTCCGGCTCCTGGGTAATCAACACCAAGTCCATATCAAACCCTTCGGGAATATCGCTTTTGGTAGGATTTGTTTTAAGTTCCGCTGACTTATCATTAAAGAATACCTGCCAATAGCCAATATATTTGGATGACACATATTTGCTGCTTTTAATAAAGTCTAAATAGTTTTTGCAGGCAATTTGATTTACCATAAAATTATCCAAACTATCTTTTATTAAAAAAGGAAAACTGCCTGCTTTTTTATAATTAATTTTATACCAATGTAAAAACTGGACTATTATTTTTTGTGGTGATGCGATATCTGCTTTTGGCGGGATGGTTTTATTTTCTTTGTTGTTACCCTGTGCGGTTGTAAAGGCAACGAAAAAAATGCACAGGCATACCATCATCATTTTTATAAAGCGGTATTGAAACAAGCTTGCTTTCATTGTTTTTTATTTAATTAAAAGATGCTGAAATAATATTGCTGCGTCTCTGATATAAATAACCCTGCAAACCAAAATATTATTTCAACATCCTTATCTTAAATCCTTGATAAAAGTAGCCTGTATTTTATATTTTTTTGTGATGATGTAAGCAACGGTAGATCCTATTTATTGAACGGTGTATTTGCGTTAGAAAAGGGTTTATAAATCTTATTTGCATAAGCCATCTACGATAATGGCGTTGAAGATAATCCAATGCTTCGTCGTGATTCTTTAAAAATTTAACAACACGGTGCGATATTGCTACATCTGCTATCAGTGCCCCGGTTGGTGGCGAAAATAGGTGGGTGATAATTACACGTTTTGAAAATTCGCAATAAAGCAATTCCAAAAATTTCTTCAAAAATTAGATTGCCTATAAGTGACTTAAATAATAAGTGTCAATAAGAACATAGCCAGAAATAATAATACTAACATGGCTATGTCAATCAATGTGCTTTTCCTAAACTTCATGGATTAATGTTTCAGCAAATTTATTTAAGGCATTCTTTTATTAATAGTTAGCTCTATTAAATGGCAGTTTCAATTTAGTCAACGGTAAACCTTAACGAGTAGTTATAAATTACACCCTGCTTATATTTCCGCAGGCTAGCTTATAACAGCCCAACAGTAGTTAATGAAAGCCAGATTATTAAACCGTTTTTAGATTTGCAACATAAAATATTTACATGAAAAAGATCGTGCTGGTTATTACCTTATTTATTTTTCAAAAAATAAATGCTCAGAATGTTGCTATCAATAATTCCAATACTACGGCACATGAAAGCGCCATGCTGGATATTTCCAGCAAAACTAAAGGTATACTGATACCAAGAATGAATAGTTTAGAAAGGGGAAATATAAACAATCCGGCTAAAGGATTAATGGTATTTGATACTACTACCAACAGCTTTTGGTTTTTTGCGGGCACCTGGAAAGAAGTTCCTGTGAGTGTGAATGTAGGCACGCCCACAGGGCTTGCTTCTGGTGATTTAAATGGTATTTATCCATCCCCCACTGTAGCCAAATTGCAGAACTTGTCAGTGGCTGCCGGTGTTCCGCTAGACAAACAAATTATGAAATGGGACGGATTGAACAACCAGTGGAAAGGCTTGAACGATTCTTTGTTTCTGCCTTACAAGGCAGTTTTTTCAGAGGCTTCTGAATTATTTTCTATTACCAATAATAGCCTTTCTCCTAATCCGGTAGCGGTTCTTGGCAGAAGGCTCGGAGGCAGTGCTATACCTATTGCAACATCAATAGCAGTGTGGGGCGATAATACAAACGGTATTGGTATAGCCGCTACAAGTAATACTGGTGTTGGTGTTTCTGCCATATCAAATGATGGCAATGCTGTAGAAGCTTTATCTACGAACGGTGTGGGCCTGACTGCAAAATCAGTAAATAATTCTGGTATCGCCGGAATAAGCCAAAGTGTAGATAAACCAGGCATTGCCGGTACTAACACGAATAGCATTGGAAATGGTTTTGGAGTGATCGGTTTTTTAGAAAATACCAAGGGCGGTGCTGCTGTATATGGAAAAAACAACGCTGTAAACGGCCATGCAGGCTTGTATGAAATTAATAATGCTTTAAATCCTGCCATTGCTTTAAAGTCGGTAAGCTTAGGGAGCGGTGAGGCCATTTATGGAAGAAGTGAAAAAGGGATTTCAGCAAAATTTGAAAATACAAACGCACTAAATACCTATCCAACTGTGCTGCTTGAAAACAATAGTATAGGCAGTAGTTTATACATAACAAGCACCCACAGCGGGCTGGCAGGAAATACGATAGATGTAATTTCGCAGGGCACAGGCACGGGATTGAGTGTTGTATCCGCAAAAGGTAAAGCAGCTGATTTTCTCGTATCAGATAATACAAGCACCTCGGATGCTTTAAATACTTCTACAAACGGGTTGGGAAGTGTTGCAAAATTTTATAAAAACAACACCAATATTGCATCGCTAAGTCCTGCAGTATTGATAAATAATACAAGCCGCGGAAACGCTTTAAAAATTACTTCATTGTATAGCCCTTCAAATACTGCTGGCATCGATTTAAATTACGACGGACAAGCTTATGCTGTAAAAGTGATGAGTACGAATTTTGGAATTTATTCAAACACAACGGCTGTAAACGGAACAAGTATTTTAGGAGAAAATTATACTGATGGATTTGCGGTGAAAGGCATGTCTAATTCCGCACTGGCAGACCGGGGTGCGCTCACAGGAATAAATACAGGTTCCGGTGTTGGAATTTATGGTAAAGTAAACAGTGGCGGAATAGCAATAAAAGCCGAAGCACCTACCGGCGGAATAGCAGTATCTGCCACAGCAAGCAACCCCGGTGAACCTGCTATGTATGCCGCTAATTTTTCGGCAGCAGGTTATGGACTTAAAGCAATTGCAAGCGGAAATAATGGTATTGCCATACTGGGAGAAGGCGGCTATAATATTTCACAGTCGCAGGCGGCTATATTTAGAAATCTTTTTACTACCAACAGCAAAAACGTGGTGGATATTACCAGTACAGGATTAGGCACAAGCTTATATTTACTTAACGACAATATTTCTAACAATAAGCCAATGATTAATGGCAAAGCATCTGGTACAGGTTCGTTTTTATTGTTTGAAAACGCTGGGGGTACTAACATAACTGACATTGCTAAGACAGGAAACATCACTACAGCAGGAACCGTAACAGTGAAAAATAACAAAGGCATTGTAAGAAATAGTACTTCCACACAATTGAGAATGGAAATATTGCAGGCTGATTTAGTAATGCCTATTTCAGGGCAATTGCCCTTACAGCCGAACCAGAAGTTTATTATTGATATCAATTTTGCCACTGCATTTAGTGCGGCGCCTGTAGTTTATGTGGCAAATATTATGGGTAGCATTAATGGTGTTTATGCCGCTACTTCAATTACTAGTGTGACTACTACAAGTTGCAAATTTGTCCTTACCAATACCACCAATGAACAAATTGTTATTCTAAATAATTCGTGGAAGCTTGTTGCAATGGGTGCAGAATAAGTAATATGTTAGATGTTTTATTGCGTTTCGCAGAGCATAGAAAATTCCTAATAAATGTATTTAATTACGATTAAGCACTGTTTAATTTTAATGCCTTAAATAAACTGGTTGCCATTGGCACTGCATAAAAGTTTTTTGCATTTACCGAATAATAGCCAGAACATACCAATCAGTAAAAGTAAGTTATTATGCATTCGTTGCTGTGTTGAAAATATTATATTTGTAGTAATGCCATTGATATATCAAATACGGTTTTTTATTACCTGCATTACCCTGCTATCATTTATAAATACTACTGCCCAAACTAACGGCCATTCAAATATCGCTTTCTATCACTTGAGTACTCAGAGCGGGATTACGGATAACTATATAAATGACATGTGCAATGATAAAACCGATAACCTGTGGGTAGGAACCGGTGAAGGATTAAACATGTTCAATGGTAAAACAGTTACCAAATTTTTCCGGCAGCAATACCCCGTTTTACAGAACGACTTTATAGTGCAAATAGTTTGTGATCCTGAAAACCGAGTATGGATTCTTACTGACCTTGGTAATGTAACCATGATAGATGCACACAGAGAATTTCACCGGGTTGGCCTGTATAAAAAAAATGAATTTATAAAAACACGGCGCATACTTTTTAGTAATGAGAAAATAATTTTATTTACTGGAGATGGTCATTATGCTTTACAGGATCTTATCCCTTTGGGGAAACATGACTCACTTACCTTTAAGAATTTTATTGCTTTACCTATTACTCACTTTGATAGTATTTACAAAAAAGAATGGAAACAAATTGAAAAACTGGATAGTATCAATTATATTTTTTTAGATGATAGAAGTTTCTGCATAGTAAATTATCAGCAGAGGACGATAAGCAAAAAAGTCAATCTCAATTCATCTTTTTTCCTAACTGCATGGAGTGTTCATGAATTATTATTTTTTGATCAGAAAATTTTAAAACCATTTTTATATAACCTTCACAGCGGCTTAATATCCTACCCATTTGATACCGTAAAAGACCAATACGGAAATGTATTTTCAGGTGTATGTAACAATGCAAAAAAAATTGATGACCGTAGGTTACTCATTACCACTCGAAAAAATGGGATTTATATTTATGATCTAATTTCAAAAAAACTTAGCAATTACAAACACAACGCAGCAGACCCTTCCAGTATTATCAACAATTCATTAAATATTATTTGTGTAAATAACAGCGGCTGGGTTTTTATTGGCGGTATGCCCAATGGACTGAGTTATTTTAAAACAACTGCAGTGATTGGCCAGCAACTCATTTTCCAGGATAAGAAAAGCAAGAGCTATGATGGATTTATAAATACCATTGCAAGCACAAATAATGATGATTATCTCATTGGCGCAGGCGAAAATTTAATCAGGTGGAAACGCAGTACAAACCAAACAACATTTTTAAACGATCCGCAAATCACTACTGCAAGTTTTACTTACATAGCTTATGACAGTGCAGGAAATGCATGGATAGGAACTGTTGACAACGGTATTTATGTAGTGGATAAAAATAGTAAACTCATAAAACACCTGGTAAATGCTTTATCAGACAGTATCCTGCCAGGCAATTCAATCAAGCATATAGCATTTGATAAAAATATTGCCTGGATAAGTACTTCTTCAGGAATAGGAGGCATTGACTGTAAAAAGTTAACTAAAATAAATGTAGATAAATCTCTGCAGCTACTTTCCCGTTATCCATCCATGTTCATGTATAAACAGGATGCTGATAATTTATGGATAGGCACAACTGGTTACGGTGCATTCAGGTACAATTTTACCGCTAAAACTTTACAAAATTTCAAAGAAAGTACGGGCATCACTTCCGACAATGTATTTTGTTTTAACAAAGACCGGGATAATAATGTGTATATGGGAACGGGTAAGGGTTTAAGTATTTTACTTGCCACGGGGAAAATAAAAAATATCCGTGTAGCCGACGGCCTGCTCAACAAAAGAGTAGAAGCGCTTTTGCTGGATAAAAATAACAGGATGTGGATGGGCAATGATGTTGGCCTTGCATGTTATTCCATAAAAGACAGCAGCCTGAAGGTTTTTGATGAGCGATATGGATTGAGTGTAGAAGGATTTAGAATTAATGCGTACCACCAGAACACAGATGATGAATTAATATGGGGAACTGAAAAAGGCATACAATATTTCTATCCTGATAAACTGCTGAACCAAAAAGCAGAAGTACCTGCTGTTATCACCCGTATTGAAACAAGAGACATACAGGCTGATTTAAGCCTATCAGACACATTTAACCTGGGCGTAAATGATAATTATGTAACGTTTTATTTTTCTTCGATTGATTACACACATCACCTGCGTACTTTTTATCAATATAAACTTGAAGGGCTCGATAAAACATGGATTAATGTAGTAGATCAAAATTATGTAAGGTATAGTTCACTTGCCCCAGGTAAATATGTTTTTAAAGTAAGAGTAAGTAATGATAATAAACAATGGAAGGATGCAAGGAATATGGTTAGCGTTAATATAGCTATGTCTTTTTGGAAGACGCTTTGGTTCAAAATCTTTTCCCTTCTAATGGCTATTGTAATGTTAGGGATTGTGATAAATTATTATCGCAGGAAACAAATGCATCAAAAGGAAGAATTAGAATCAGAAATGGTCATCAGCTATTTTGCAACCAGCATAAACAGCTTGCAAAAAACCGATGAAATATTATGGGATGTTACCCGTAATTGTATAAGCCAGTTGCAATTTGAAGATTGTGTTATTTACATGCTTGATGAAGAAAAAAATATACTGGTACAAAAAGCTGCATGGGGCCCCAAAATGAAAAGTGATTATACTATCCACCAACCCATTGAAATATCGGTAGGCAAAGGCATTGTAGGTTCTGCTGTGCTGTTGGGAGAAGCTCAACTGGTAAATGATACTTCTTTAGATAAAAGATACCTTATTGATGATGCCATCCGTTTATCAGAACTATCGGTACCGATATTTCTCAACGGAAAAGTAATTGGTGTTATTGACAGTGAACATTCGCACAAGAACTTCTTTAAACAAAAGCACCTAAACATCCTTACTACCATTGCCGTGCTTTGTGCTAACCACCTGGAACGGGCTAAAGCCGAAGAAGAAAAACAACAGGCACGAATTGAAATACTGGAACAAAAACAAAAAGTAACAGATTTCCGTTTACAAAGTCTAAGGCTGCAAATGAATCCTCATTTTTTATTTAATGCACTCAATTCTATACAACAAATGATACTGGCAAATGAAGATATGGTAGCAACGAAATACCTGTCCCGTTTTTCCAGGCTACTCCGTAGTATACTGGTGCATAGTGATAAAGATACCATCTCCCTAAAAGAAGAACTGGAAATTTTAAAATTGTATGTAGAGCTTGAGTCAGGAAGATTTAAAGATGCTTTTAAATATGAAATAATATGCGCTCCAAACATAGACACTGATGAAATAATGCTGCCTACATTGTTGATACAACCATTTGTAGAAAATGCAATCTGGCATGGGCTGATGCATAAAGAAGGTTTGCGAAAATTGGTTATCCAATTTTTTGAAAAAGACAATATGCTTAGCTGCATAATTGAGGATAACGGAACAGGAAGACAAAATAAAAACGTAACACAAATTTTAAACGGACAACCCCGCACTCATACAAGCAAAGGCATTAAAGTATCGGAAGAACGGTTAAAAAATCTTGGAAAAACAAAAGGCAAAGAAGGAGAATTAAGAATAATTGATTTAAAAAATGAAGATGGAAGCGCAGGCGGAACAAGAGTAGAAATAAATTTCCCCATATAATATTATAGCTATGTTAAAAGTACTTTTAATTGATGATGAAGAAAGAGCCACAGATGCATTGCGGATAATGATTGAGAAAGCCATACCCGAGATATCGCAGGTGATGGTTTGTAATGACAGCCGCAACGCAGCAGAATTAATACATACATACCAGCCTGCCCTGGTTTTCCTTGACATACAAATGCCCTATTTAAACGGATTTGAATTGCTGGAAAAAATTCCCAACAAAAATTTTAAAATAATTTTTACTACTGCCTATAACGAATATGCCATACAAGCCATTCGGTTCAGTGCATTTGATTATTTATTAAAGCCGGTGGATATTGAAGAATTGCAAGGCACAGTGCAACGATTTTTGCAAACCAGTGAAAATTATAAAGAACAATTTTTGCAGTTAAAGAATATTATGCACAACTTAAATGCCGGTTCTGTAGATGATTTCAGGCTTGCATTACCCACAAGGGAAGGCATACATTTTTTAACTCCAGCAGAAATTATACGTTGTGAATCGCTGGGTAATTATACAAAATTTTTTGCTACAGACAATCGAAAATATCTTATTTCCCGTACACTGGGAGATTATGATACATTGCTCTCTACCCATCATTTTATACGTACACATAAAAGTCATTTAATAAACAGGAAATATATTTCATTCATTGACCATGATGGGTTTGTTGTGCTTAACGACCATACGAAAATTGAAGTAAGTCGCAGGAGGAAAGAAGAAGTTTTACTTGCCATGAAATGACGCTGATCATGGCAAGGGCATTTTGAAATGATTCCAATTAACCTGCAAAAAAAGAACTCAATTGAATGTTATTTTTTTTTAAATAGTGTTTCACAGCAACCCAAACAATGCGGCAACCTGATACCTTTTTTTTAATAAAATCTATCACTATTACCCGACTAAAACTTTACCAAATCGCTCAAGTGCTTACTGACCTCACCCCAACCCCTCTCCTTTGGAGTGGGGTTGGGGTGAGGTCATGCAGGCTTGATAAGGCTTTCAGACATTTAGTCGGACAACAATAAAAATCTATCTCAATTATAATGGGTATTTGAATCGTCGTAAGTGTCATTCGATTGAATAATATTAACCCAACCAATTACAGCATCAACGTATTGAAATGTAATATTTGACCTTGAGCTATAAACTGCGAATTTAGTCTTAATAGTTGCAGATAATTCATATTCCATTTGTCCGCTAGAGTAGCTTAGGTTATTATAGTAAGGCAACGAAGATCCATCCGCATTTACAAACGAAATATTTCCTTTAGGACGATTACTAGGCCCGTATGGAGATGTTATGTATGTGTTTGGCAAATTGATACCAACTACGTTGATGATTCTACCGGCAGTTGCAACTGGCAAATAAATTTTTATATCGATGTTCCAATTTTTCTGCATATTTACCACAACTGTATAATCATTGCTTTGAACAACGTAGTCGGCAGTAACAACTTTTATTGGTAACACAACACCGCCACCAACTGTAAGCCCACCACTAATTTTTACATTACCAGCCACCTCTAGTTTTGCTGTGGGAGAAGTAGTTCCAACACCAACATTGCCATTATCAGAAACTGTTAACCTTTCTAAAAGTCCGGCTTTACTGCTGGAGGCAAAAGTAAAAAAACCAAGGCGTGCTTCACTACCATTTTGCCCGATGGTTTTAACTGCACCTGTAAATGAATATAAACTGCTGCCTGTTTTAAAATAAAGGGCATTTTTAATACCTGTGTTCAGCGACTGCATGTTATCCAATAGTACCACATCTTCATCCGAGGCCTCTATATGTAATTTCGTTAAAGGAGTTGTAGTGCCAATACCTACATTACCTACATTGGTAATACTCATTCTTTCTAACAGTCCATTTGGATTAGAGGCTGCAGAAGTAAACAAGCCTACCCTTGCAGCACTTGAACTTTCGCCAATCGTTTTTACTGCCCCGGTGTATGGGGTATTGCCAGCTCCTGTTTTAAAATAAAGGGCATTGCTAACATTACTATTTAATGCTTGTGTATTTTCAAATAATGCTACTGCGCTATCGGCGCTCGTAACGTGCAGTTTCATTAACGGAGATTCGTTACCTATGCCTACATTCTGTGCGAAGCTTTTTAAGACAAAAATGGATACAATAACAACAGTAATTATTTTTTTCATTGTCAGTTTTTTTTTAAACGTTTTAGTTAATCAATTCCTTTTCGAAACCTTTATTTGTTGAATTCTATTTCTTTACATCAAAATTATTTATACAGGGAATGTGCCTCTACTTAAAAAGAAGTTGTCTCTTTATCGATAAAGAATTAACGTTCCACTTATTGTATCCATAATAGTAAAGTAAAAATATAACGCCCTATTAAAAAGCAATGAAAACATCTCTTCAAAGGATTGTACTAGCTATTAAACGGTAATGATATTGCATGTACACATCAATCTATGGATGTACACTATTGAAATTTTTTGTGCCCAACCACTGAAATAAATACGTAAAAGTATTATGTACACCAACTCTGGTAATTGATTAACAATATGCCTGAGTGAAATAAAAGCAGGAATTATCTATCCGCCATACTAACAGTGGCTTTACATTAGGAGGCAGATTATTTTGCTCTAATAAATACCGCAAATACATTGTAACGTGAATCACCTTCATAAAAAAGGTTTTCAGACCTTTTTTATGAAGCAATAAGTACAATCTGTAAATATTAAATTAGAAAAAATGCTTTTTTTAAAAAAATATCGACGCCGTTTAAAATTTAACTCGTAGATTTTTTTCGGCCTGTATAATATGCCTTTCAAAATGATACACATGAAAACGCAGCGTATCGCCTAAGCGTAGTTTTATAAATTTAGATAGTGAGATAAGCGTTTTTATTTTGGTAAGATCGGCCGTTAATGCCTGTTTAAGCAGAGTTTTAGCACAGGCGCAGGACTCCGTCCTGTGTCTTCTTGTTACTAGACAATGGAAAGTTTGACAATTGGGTAAAAGTTGAAGCTATTGCTAATGCAATCTGATATTATTGTACAGATTAAGTTACAGTGTTAACAGCGCTATTGATAAAAGTGTACAACAATTCATAAACAAGAATTGCCGTGCTTGTTTTGAATAACCGGAAAGTACTGTTGGATATTTGCAGCCGCACCTTTTTAATAATCATTTAAACCAAACAGGCTGCCAGTGGCATTTCTACATGTGGGCTCTCGTTGCTCACTGATGAAAGCACAACGATAACACTATCCGCCGGAAGGAAATTTGGCCGAAGTAACTTCGGGAATAATCACCAAAAAATCATACCCATTAATAATTCGCCGAAGCCCGTCCGTGCAATTAATTTGCTTTACTTCCAGCACCTTTCTTA
>Ga0163151_10006740_pt1 | contig 13797 bp, 12 predicted proteins | sample OliLakLV19MP5IB2_FD_145596 | JGI IMG/M metagenome (GOLD analysis project Ga0163151, IMG submission 145596) | Freshwater microbial mat bacterial communities from Lake Vanda, McMurdo Dry Valleys, Antarctica - Oligotrophic Lake LV.19.MP5.IB-2 | ecosystem: Environmental > Aquatic > Freshwater >...
GAAGATTAGTCCCTTTCTTTTGGACTATTATATATTGAGTTTCGGTGGTAATGCCGAACTACATCCCGAAAGCCCCGCTTAATCCCGATAATTATCGGGATGCGGGGAGATTAGTCCCCTTTTTTTGGACTATTATATATTGAGTTTCGGTATAACTAACGTTTCAGTTGAAAAAGTTTTGTCCCAAATTCAAGAAGTCTATACTGTAATCCTGATATAAAGTTCTAAATTCCCAAATGTCATTATTGAGTTTTTTGAAAAGTTCGGGTTCCTGTTCTATTTGAGCTTTACGAGTGTTGTATAGGATTTTTTCATAGTGTTTACAATCCAGACCTTTTAGAAACACTACTGTTGTTTGATATTTGCTGCCATTTTGGTATTTTCAATGCGGATTATGTCTTGAATACACAAATGCCAAAGCTCCTTAAATTTTCGCTTGAAGATTTCTTATAAAAGTCGAGCTAGTGCTCTAATTAAGGTCTAGCTTGTTTAGACTTTCCATTTTGTCAGCGGGCTTGTTTATTGGTAAGGTAAAATAAAAAGAGGAACCTTCACCTTCTATGCTTTCCACCCAAATTTCACCACCGTTTCTTTCCAAAAAACCTTTTACTAATAATAAACCAATACCAGCTCCTTTATTTTTAGCTCGTGCTTTAGCGAGTGAAGCCATTTGCGGAGCAAAAAGTTTTGCCATTATTTCTTTCGACATTCCAATACCACTATCCTTCACTTCTATAATAAGTTTATCTTCGTTTCTTTTTGCAGTAATGAAGATTTTTCCTCCAGGATTAGTATGCTTTATAGCATTTGACACTATGTTTTGTAAAATAGAAAGTAGCATTTTTGCATCGGCAAAAACCCTTTCGTTTTCTTCAATTTCGTGATGAAGATTAATTCCATTTACTTGGGCCGTTTCCTTCAGCATATCAAAAATCTGATTTATATATTTTACAAGTTCAATTTTTGAGGGAGAAAACACTTCTGATGCATATTTTATTCTTGCCCATTCCACCAAATAGTCTAACATGTTTAACCCCTCTAGTGATGAACTATAAAGAAGTTCCAACATTTCTTTTAGTGCCTCGGGTTTCATCTTTGCAAAATTATCCTTCAGATAACTGGCAGTTCCAATAATTGATGACAGCGGACTTCGCAAATCGTGAGACAGAATTGCAAGCACACTCTCTTTATGGGTATTCAATTCTTCCAATTCTTTAACATAATTTTTAATGGAATCTTCTGCTTTCTTTCTCTCTGTAAGGTCACGCAGTATTTTTACATAACCCAGCATTTCTCCATCAATGCCCGTAAGCGGAAACACTAAGCCATAAGCATAAAATGTACTTCCATCTTTACATATATGCCAACGGTTATCTACAGCCCTACCTTCTTTTAATGCTTTGTCAATTTCACCCTGTGGAATCCCAATTTTTCTATCCTCTTCAGTAAAAATGATATCGAAATCTTTACCTAAAACCTCTTCCGCTTCATAACCAAAAATGGTAACCGTACCAGAACTCCAACTATTAATTTTTAATTCATTATCTAACGTCAGGATAGAATAATCTTGCAAACTATCTATTATCTGGCTATAAAATTCCGAAGTGGGAATATATTGGCTTCTGAGTACTTTAGGATCTTGCTGTTTATCGGCCATTTTTTTGTTAAATTTATGAAGGTCTATAAGGTTTAACGCCATCTATACTTCGGTTTCTCACAAAGATAGTCTATTCATTCATAACAACAAGTCATTGCACGAAAGTCTTTTTGTGAACGGGGGGTATTCTTTGGGAGGATTGGTCCTCGCTGTTGGCTATAACATGCTGTTTGCTTCCGCCTTTTTTGGAACACCTTTGTGTACCAAAATGTTTCAATAAAGATGCAATTGTTGCTAGGCTTTCCATATTAAAAATTAAAAAAGTTTCTACCGCTTTTGCAAATGTTTGGTTGTATGCAAAAGCTCGACCAAAACTTATGTTATAGCTTCCTGTTATTGTAATTTTTTTTTATTTGTGAGAACAAAGTTGTCAAAAGATATTGGCTCTTGTCCCGTAATAATTTTTACGCAATTCGTTGTCTTTGGCGTTTTTTGAAATCTTGGAAAGTAATGCAACATAATCATCACTAATATAAGCATTGAAGGCATATTAACTTTTCGTTTAGTTAAAAGAAAGACAATAAATTAGTTGAAATGAAATTTATTGTCTTTCCAATTCCATTACTAATTCTTTCAGCCATTTCAGTAAATGTAAATGTTTCGTAGTTGATCAATTTATAACTTTTATTGAAATGGTTTTGTGGTTCGGTTAATATTTTAGCAGCTACGGAACCAATATCTTCTACTTCTATTAATGTAAATTTTGCTTGTCCTGCTGGCAAATATTTTTTGTCTTCAATGCCCACTATATAAACAGATATTCCTGTCGTGTTTGCACTTATACCAATTTGATAAAACTCTTTGGTCTTTCCGTCAGCATATTTTATTGTTTGAAGTCCATATCCTACATTAGGATTAGAAACAATTTTACCTTTATTGTCTTTTCCGTCTAAGAACCATAGTTTACATTTTGGCAAAGCTTCAAGTATGCGTTGGTGCAATGATTCGATGTCCACACGTTTTGCTTCAGGTTGGCTGGCAATATACTTTTTAATTTGTTCTTGTATGTTCATATAAAATAGCTGTAAGCGTTTCGTTGTACTTGTTATGTAAATTGGTGTCCTATGTTATTCGTCATTTAAAGAATTAATTCCTTGCTGTTTAAGTTAAGGTATTCCGTATTTCATTGCTTTAACTTGCTCGGTTGGATGTCCTTGCCAAATAGTAATTTCTTCATCAGCTTTAAATGGATGCGTTGAACGATAAGTCATAGTTGGATTTCTTGGGAATTTTTTGTCTGTTAAATCAGGGTCATTCTCAATTGGTTCATTTGGTTCACCTATATGATATCCATAGGCAGGAGCATGGCAAGTATATCCTTTTTCTTCAAAATATTTAATCCATTCATCCCAACTTTTTGGGTTCATGAATAAATACAAGGTTTTGCTTTTGGTAGAATCACCCACTATATATATACTAATAATTCTTAATAATTTCTATTGCCAATTCAAAGGCTTCATCCCTTTGTGCTCTAATACCTTCAATAGTACGAGTCACTGCTACTTCGGGAACTATTCCTACTCTTTGTGTTTCCTTACCATCAGGATAAAACACCCCAATACCCGACATATAAGTTTCAATACCACCAGGAAATACGATCATAGAAACATTACCGTCAGCACCTGCAGTTTGGCTACCAATTACCTTTACTTTGGGAGCAGTTTGCAATGCCATACAAGTAAATTCGCCATGACTTTGGGTATTTTCGTCCACCAAAATCACCACAGTTCCTTGATAATAATAGTTAGTATTAGAGCCACACATGATGGGTTCGGTATAACTAATTACGCCTGGATATTTTAAATCAAGTAGGGTGAATTTTGCAAAAGGCAATTTCTCGTGATTGAGCAATAGAGAGAGGTCTCGTTGGGTTCCATTGGGGTGATTTCTCAAATCGAATATAATAGCTTGTGTATTTTTCAATCGCACTATCACATCCATCACATCATTTTTTTTAAGATTGCCCATATTCACATAACCAATATTGGTTTCTACAATTTTCCAAACCGCAGTATCAGCATGCTCTCGGGGTATATATTTTAATTCTTCATAATAGTACCTGTGTATCATTTTTGTATTTACCGTGCCATTTCTATCATAAGTAACTTCTATCATATCCGAATCTCCATTGAGTATTACTTTGCTTAAATTCCGCAACTTGGCAGGCATATTGGAAGCGGGTATATATTTTAGTTTTTGATTGATGAGTGTATCAATTTCTATATTATTTATTTTTAGAAAAACATCGCCATATTGTATATCATCTATTTTAGCAAGTGAATCATTTTTGAAACCCGTGACGATGGGTTTATTATCAATTATTTTTATCGTAAATGGAATAAATTTGGTTCCATAATATTCAGATTGATGTCCGAATGGCATGGCATGTGTATCGTTGATGCGAGCAATCAATTCAAGCACGGCATATCGATAAGCAACAGTATCATTCGCATTAATAAATTTTGGAATCATATCTACCAAAACATTGTTCCAATCTTCGCCTATTATATTTTTGTAAGGAAAAAAGTAATTGATAATATTCCAATAACGAGCCAATCCCAGTAAACGTAATTCTCTGGATGGCATTATAGAATCATAGTATCCTTTTTCTTTCCATTCTGGGCCTTGCTCAGGGGCTCCTTCTGATATATATGATTTGGTATCTTGATTCCTGTTTTTTTCTATATAATGTAATTGCTTAATCACCTCTTTTTCGAAACTGATAGAGTCATTCATCCAAGTCAAATCCAGATTTATTTTTAAGCTGTCTGCTACATTATTATTACATTCTTTACAAGCTTTCACACCGCCCAAACTCTTGAGCCATTTGGAATAAAACTTATTGATTTCTTTTTTGGTATTAAGCGAATCAAGTTGTTTTAACTGGGCCCTGAATTCATCGTCCCATTTCATTTTTTTTGCAGTAACCTCGGGATGGTAATATTTAAAAAATCCCCATACTTTGCAGAAAGTAGTGATTCTGTCGGTTTCAGAATTAGGGTCTTGGCTCTGCGATTTATACGATAGAAGTATAATAAGTCCGATTAATAGGGTTCTTAACATAGATGAAGTTTTATTTGCACAAATGTAATGCAAATTTCTGCCACAAAAGAAGAGCCTCGAAAATTACTCCGAGGCCCTTCTGCAAAATTGTATGAAGAATTAATTGCTTATAGTAATACGTTTGCAATAGTTCCTATCTCCAGTTGAGATATTTAGTATATACATCCCATTAGCCAAAGGTGTATTTTGGAATGAAACAGTATTTCTAAAATTTATACCGACACTCAATATATAATAGTCCAAAAGAAAGGGACTAATCTCCCCGCATCCCGATAATTATCGGGATTAAGCGGGGCTTTCGGGATGTAGTTAGGCATTAACATTACATTATATACTTGAGTTACTTTTTTGCCATTGAGGTCATACATATCTATATATAATTTCTCGGCAGATATATTGTTCAAATAAATATTAAAGTTGCCATTACTTGGACTTGGGAATATTTGTATATTTTGCTCAGCAATATCAGCAATAGCAGTAGCAAAATATTCTTGATATTGAGTTTTGGTATTACTGTAGCCTCGTTTTCGAATACATCAGATTCTTCGCTCCAACTCCGCAAGATTGCGGAGTTGGAATGACGGGAAGTCCCTACCTATTAACTGCAGGCGACACATTAAATTTCTTCCTGTCCAAAGAGTAAGGTTCAAAATATCTTGATATAGCAAAACTTATCGATGCTACAATCATCAAAGGAATCATTAAAGTATAACCTCCAGTAATTTCTGCAATTAAAAAAATAGCAGTTAAAGGAGCATGATAAATTCCACTTAGTATTCCAGCCATTCCTACAATGGTAAAATTGCTTTCGGGCAATGAAGTAAAGTTTAATAAATTGATTAAACGCGAAAAGAAAAAACCTAAATATGCACCCACAAAAAGCGAAGGTGCGAAATTTCCACCATTCCCGCCACTGCCTATGGTAATGGCCGTCGCAATTGCTTTAATGAATATAAGTACACCTACAAATAATAATACAAACCATTCATTGTTTTTATATTGATGAAAAAAACTATCGTCTAATAAATTTTCAGGTTTTTGTAATGATAATACTTTGATACTTTCAAAACCTTCGGCAAACAAACTGGGGAAAATAAATATCAGGCCAGCCAAGGCTATACCACCTGCAAAAACATTGATATATGTCTTTTTTTTCTTCTTGCTAAACAATCTTTCAATTTTGCTAAAAGTACGACTATGATAAACAGAAACCAAACCTGCAAAAATGCCCAACAATATATAGAAAGGGACATTATAATAGTCGAAAGGTTGTTGCAAAGTGAACGACAGCAATATATCATCTTGTAATAGAATTTTAGAAATTAAAGCTCCAGTAGCAGCAGCAATAATTACGGGCGTAAATGCCGACATGGCCACATCCAATAATAAAACTTCTAAGGCAAACAAAACTCCCGCTATGGGTGCATTGAAAGCCGCTGCAATACCTGCGGCGACACCACAAGCAAGCAATAAAGTCCTCTCTTTTATGGTTAAATTATAGGTAGTGGCATAGTTGGAGCCCAATGCTGCACCCGTAATCACAATAGGTGCTTCCAATCCTGCTGAACCTCCCATTCCTACTGTAAGCGAGCTCGTAATTATCTGTGCATAGGTTTGCTCTTTGGGTATGATGCTCTCATTGTTTTTGATGGCCTCATGTATGGGGGCCAATCCTTTTTCAAGCTTGCCTTTCAGTACTTTTCGTACGACCAAAACCGTTAATAGAATTCCGTTTAAAGGCAGAATTAACAATAAGTACTTGAGATTGTCATCCTTACCCAAAGTGGCAATGATAAAAACATAATGCACGAAAAATTTGAGCAAAATAGCGGCAAGCCCCGACGAAAGCCCAACTAACACGCTTGATAACAGGATGAATTGCCTTTTGGTAAGCTTGCTTTTGGTCCACTCAATTAGTGAATGTATTCGTGTTAACCTTAGCCATTTCATGGGGCAAATTTAGGGTATTGTAGTCAGTAACTAATGGTCAGCCCGCCGCGGCGGGCAGTAGGCAGTGCGACAGTAGTAATTAGTTCTTTAGACACTTATAAACTAGCTGACCACTTGCTATTGACCACTAGTAACTATTTCCAAACCTCTTTCCCATCAAAAAACAATTCGCCTTTTTTATCACCTATTTCTATATAGGCCGATTTGTCACTTTGGCAACCCATATTATCATATTTGAATTCAGATAGTTTTGTGCCCATATCAAACATAGCCCATTTTTCATTTTGTTTTACTTTTATCATATTTTGAACGCCAAAACATATAGAACTTACTTCATCATAAAGCATCGAAATAAGTTCTTTGTCTTCGCCCGATCGTACTCCCCATTTATTGTTATTTTGAACTGCGATAATAAATTTACTGATATCCTTTGGAATTTGAATACTTTGTATGCCATCATATATAATAGGAATGATTATTCTGCCAATGCTATCAACCAAACCTTTTTTACCATTTTCTTCTGCTTCAAAAATCCTTGCAGTGATAAAGCCATCTTCATCTAGATGGGTTTTTACGATACGCCAAGTTTCGGCATTGAAAAATTTAATTTTCTTGCCTTTCCTAAACACACAGTCGTGTCCCCAAAAACCCAGAAAGGCATCGTACTGGTATTTGTCCTCAATTTTTCCGTTGGTATGCATCAATTTTACCTTTCCATTCTTTTTTACAACAATCACTTCAGCTACTTTTTTATCCACATACCACATATAATTTACATCTATATGGTCATAAATAAAATCGGTGATGGGTTTGCCAAAACAATTCAATGCTGCATATCTTCCATTTTGTGCAAAGACAAAAATATTGCTGCTATCATAATACGCAGCTCCACCATCCACTTGAAAGTCCCATTGGAAATATTTTGAATCATATTTGAAAGGGAAAACTTCCTTCCCTTTGTCATCAATTAAGCCCACATAGTTGCCCAGCTTGTATGCAAAGTAAGTTGGGAAATAATAACAAGACACCAACTCATCATAAATAAAAGCCGTAATTTCCTTTCCTTCTTTATTAATCAAAGCACATTTGTGTCGGCGGTTCATTACTGCGGCAGCATCACCATAAAATTCTGAACCTTGCTGATAAATATAGTCAATCACTATTTTCCCATCAATGCAATAACCAACAGAGTCGTAGCTGAGCTCGCAACGTTCAATTGTGCCAGTTTGTGCGGCAGTTCCAAAAGAACAGTATAATAAAATGGCAGCTAATATATTTTTCATAATGGTATTATTTATGTTGCAAATATAGTAGATTGAATTACGTCTGGCTTATACCTTGGTGGCGGTATTTATTTAGTTAAAAGTTAAAAGTTAAAAGTGCTGACGCCATGCAACAGCTATTTGCTGCGAACCGATAAGTAATCTATCAACTTTTAGCTTTTAGTTTTCAAGTTTTAGTTATTCAACAACTACCTTCTCATGCACAATCTCATTTTCAAATGCAATACTTAAAACATATACTCCAGTGTTAAGCAATTCAGTATTTAATTCAAATTCACTGCTTGTAATCTTGCCGCTTAAAATTAGTTTTCCGCTCATATCATTTATATAATAGCTTTTGCCAATATTGCTTTCGGTATAGATAGAAATATTGGTTTTTGTAGGATTGGGATAAACGCTAATGTGCATTGAATTTCTTTTTGAAAATATTTGAATGCCTGTTTTTGAAATGCAGTCTCTCTTGGCTTGGAAGGCCGAATCCATTATGATAAAATTGGCACCGATATCTTTATTATCAGTAGCAGTATTATGATAAATACTGGTTGTTAAAAGAGCATAGTTATGATAGTCGGTAATTCCATTTGAATAATTTATAAATCCAACATTGCTAGCAGTAGCCGGAAAGTAATTCATACTCGAAGTATTATAGTTAGTATATTTATTTGCATTACCACCTATCATCACATTTTTATTAATTCTTTTATTTGCATCGGTAATATCAGGAAAGTAATGTGCGATAGTCGCATTGCCCTGCTGATAGCCTGGCCCATAAATGCCTTGGTATCCGCCAGTGGAGACAAAACTATGGGAAATATTATTGGTATAAATAAATCCGCTACTTGTATCAAAAGCCCAAGTAATTGCTCCAGTTTGAAAAATAGTATTGTGGTCTATAATAACATCGTGTACTTGCCCAAATTTAATAAAAGTACCATCATTCGGGCCATATATATTTGCATCGCCCAATGTGGGGCCATTAATATCTTCAAATAGATTATTATATATCTTTATTCTTTTCGATTGTATGCCTGCACCACCATCAGTGCCTGCAAAAGTGATTCCTGCACCCACATGTTTTATTATATTATTGCTAATCGTTATATCACTCACTTCCGCTTGTGGCGAACCTCCACCTTCCGTTCTTATAGTAAGCAAAATGGCATATCCACTTTGGCCTGTCGGTAAATCCGCCCACGAGTTTTCTAATATATTTCCGTCAAATAAAACACGCTTTCCTGTTTTTAATTCAAATATATTTTTGATAGTCCAATGCTTGCCTGCATAGCTTGCGTGGCCCACTTTCCACGACCAAGGTTTGTGAAAATAGTTTTGTCTAATTTCTATATCACTAGGCACAAGTCCGGCAATTGCAGCAGCTCCACCACCAAACAATATATTCTCGCCCGATGCTTCCAAATAGTTATTGATAATTTTAAAAGGTCCTGGCCCATTTACACCCGATATAGCTTGGGCATCATAACCCACGCTATGGAAATCGGATATATAAGAATCGATAATTGCGGCATTGGCACAATCGAGGCGAACGCCAAATTTCATTATAGTAGCCTGCGTATGGCCATGTATATAGCATCTATCGATTACAAAATATTCCGGCACTTGGCTCATCGAATTTTGTGCAGAAGAACCATCGCCTAAATTTATCAAACCATAACTGTTCACCACAGCCACATCGGCAGTAATTTCTAAGCCAACAAATCTATAATGGTGTGCATTTGTTTGGGTAACAAAACATGGAATTCCGGAAGTGTTTGTGGTAATAATTTTTGCCATTGCACTGGCTTGTGTTGTATATGTAGCATTGCCTGTAGCAGCAGTTGGGCTCACTCTTATTTCATCGCCAGATAGCAAATCCATTCTCGAACTTGTTATAATAATCCAACCTGTGCCCAGCGTTTTTTTAGGTAAAGTAAAACCACCTTTAAATATTTCGCCCGCATCCAACACTATAATAGTTCCTAAATTGGCAGCATTGATTGCTTTTTGCAAATCAGTATAATCTCTATTTGTTGGCCCAACAGTAATTGTTTTGTATCCTGCTGTGTCAGGAAAACAAGTAACAACCGCAGAAGTATTTGGCAAAATAGGAGGACTTACCTGCGAGAACATAGGTGCAGATATGATAGTAATTAATAATAGGGAGAGAGATTTTATCATAATGGTTAATGGTTAGTGAAAAGTGAAAAGTGCTGACGCCAATAAATCTTGAGAGGTGAAAAGTAAAAAGTGCCGACGATTGTGTATAACAGTCTTTTGGTAAGGACTGGCCTTTGTGAGGAAGTAAATGCTAAACCTTTCATTATTGGTTTTTAACTTTTCTTGCAATATTATTCCGAAACTACAACTGCTATTTTATTATTTTGTTTATTTACTGCCAATCGTGTTGTTTTTTCAAGGATACTTGTATCATCATTGATGGTAAGTTGTTTCCAAATATAGTTGCCATTTGGATGACAAAGGTATATTTTCTGTCCATCACTCATTAGCATAGTTCCATCTTTCAACCAAGTTAAATCTTCACTGTTTTTAAGTGTTGGGATGATAGTTGTAATACTTTTTGCGACTATATCATATCGTTTAACAAACCAATTGCTGTCATTACTTTTATCAATAAAACTCATTGCTTCTTGCTGTGGAATTTTATGTAATGCACGACCAACTTTTCTCGCTAGTATAGTGTCTTTTTTGCTCACACTATTGTATAAATGCAAATCGTTTGATGAGTCACCAAGCACAAATAGAAGCAAGTTCGATTGATCTATCCAAGTATGATAGCCCACTTTCAAATTATTGATTAATTCAATAGCACTGTCACTTGCATTATCTATTAGGTATTTGCCCAAATCCTGTTTCCCATTTTCTCGCTGTATAATGCATGATATATACTTCCCATTGGGCATAACAGTAGGGGAGTACTCTCGCAAATTTTTGGTAATCGTAAATCGTTTTGTTTCTTTGGTTTTATAATTATAATATTTGATATCGGTATTAGTGGTGTCAATTTCTGAAGTATAATATATAATTGGTTTGCTTGGGTGAAAAAAAGGTTGGTTGTCGTAACCCCTGTGCTGTGTAATATTTTGAGGATTTGATAATATAATTTTGTTCTTTTGCACTTTCATATCAAACAAATATATTTCATTCCCCTGCTGGGCAGAGCAAAAATAAGGGAAAAGCATCAACAAGCTATATATGGCCTTTTTCATGTTTGTGGATTTGTGAGTCACTTTGCAAATATAATCTTGTGAAGTGGCTTTTTGAGAATATACTTTTATTTTCTCCCTTTTTTGTATTTAATTTACAGCCTCAAATCCATTTACAACCATGACTGATTTCTCTGTTGATCCTGATATTGCAAAAGCAAAAACCCTTCATACCGATTTCTACAAAAGGATAGAAATATTTGAGCAATGTAAAGAAAAAATATTTGCACCTTCCTGGCAGTTTATAGGGAATACTGACTTAGTTCCGCAACATAACGACCTCTTCCCTTTTACCCTGTTGGAAAATTATTTGGACGAACCATTATTACTTACAAAAGATAAGAATAATGATATACATTTATTGTCCAATGTATGCACGCATCGAGGAAATATAATTGCTGAAAAACCTTGTGCTGCTGCACATTTGCGTTGCAGGTATCATGGACGTAAATTTGATTTAAACGGAAAATTTATGGCGATGCCCGAGTTTAAAGAAGTAGAAAATTTCCCCTGTGATGATGATAACCTTACACAATTAAATATCTTCAAATGGAGCAAATTTTTATTTACTACATTGAATCAAAAACTAGTTGCAAATATATTTTTAAAAGATATGATAGAACGTGTAAGTTGGATGCCTTTAGATGAATTTGTATTTCGTCCTGAACTAAGCTAAGAGTTTAACGTAAATGCACACTGAGCTTTGTATTGCGAGAACTATTATAGTTTAAGAATTGGTATAATGTTAATGTCATTGCGAGTGAGGCTCTACTGAAGCTTCCACGCGGCGAATCGAAATTCCAAAGACGTCATTCTAAACGATGCTTAGTGCGAAGATTCTCATTCTGGCAAAAACTGCTAATGGCTGCGTCAGCGTACTTATTACTCATAACTGACCACTACTTCACCTCCACCCCATCCACAAACACCCTCTTCGTTCCCCTATACATTTCATATTTCAAGAACCTACATTCCAGGGGACCATTATATATAACAATTTTTTTTGAAGCTTTTAATCCTATCTTTTTTATCGCTTCCATATTGCTCGATATAATCCAAGCATCATAACCTTGGTATTTTGTTTTAAGCGTATCGCCCATATCTTTATATAACACTTCTACATCATCTTTATCTAAGCGTTCGCCATAGGGCGGGTTCATTATTACTACACCTGTGCCATCGGGAGCTGTGCTGTCTTGAAACAATTGATTTTGTATGGTTATATCCTCCCTCACTCCTGCCGATTTTAAATTACTTTTGGCAATAGCGATACTAGATTTCGCACTATCACTTCCTACCATTATAGCTTTCAATGGAACTATATTCTTTTCAGCAGTTGCAACTATTTCATTCCATAATTTTTCATCATACGCATATTCGCCTTTCCAGTACATAAAACTATATGTTTTACGAAAATATCCTGGTGGAATATTTTTAGCATACATTGCAGCTTCAGTTAGTAAAGTTCCCGAACCACACATAGGGTCTACGAAATTACTTTCCTTATCCCAACCGCTTAATAATACCAATCCTGCACCCAGTACTTCGTTCAATGGTGCTTTATTGCTCTCCAATCTATAGCCACGTTTGTGCAGCGAACTGCCCGAACTATCCAAGCTCACAGTGCAATCGTCTTTATATATATGTATATTAATTCGGAGGTCTGGGTCTTGTGTATATACTGAGGGACGAACCCCTGTTTTATTTCTAAACTGATCCACAATAGCATCCTTCACCTTCATGCTCACAAACATACTATTGGTAAATACCGAAGCATTGGCCACACTGTCTACGGCTATGGTGTCGTTCTCTTCTATATAAGTGGCCCAGTCTATTTTGCCAATCTCGTCATACAGTTCTTGCTGGTCGTTTACTTTAAAAGTAGTAATAGGAATAAGCACCCGCAACGCAGTGCGACACAAATAATTTACTTCATATAATGTTTTCATGCTGCCCTCGAACGATACAGCCCTATTGGCCTTCACCACTTCTGTAGCCCCTAAGTTCTCAAGCTCCGCAACCATTACATCCTCAAGCCCTGATAAGGTTTTGGCTACCATTTTTATATTATTGTTCATTGGTGCAAAGGTAGGGGAATAGGATTTGGTCCGCCGCAGGCGGATGAGATTCGGTTCGCTGCGGCGAATGAGGTAGCTGACGTGAGATGGCGTAGGGTTCGGGCATTCGCTGTGGCGAACGCCCGATAAGGGATATATATGATAGAAAAGTTATTTTAATCATATCGCAATTTACTTAATTCATTCACAAGTTTTGTTCTTTTTTGTCCAACGGGTTCGGTTTTTAATTGTTGTTCTATTTCTACAAATCTATTTGCTTTATCTAAAAATTTTCTTGTTTGAAGTTGTTGAGTTGTCCAATTTGCAAAATCTATAAATTCTTCATCGTTTTTATTATAATGAAAATGTGCCGTCACACTTTGAAGTTCCCAACTCGAACTTTCATCCTTGCCAAGTTCTAAAAACTCTTTTTCAAGAAATTTGTCAAGCAAATAAGTGTTTGAAAAAAATGTGGAATGAATTTTTTTTTCTGCTTCGCTTATTTTGCCACACTTATATAAAACAAATGCATACTCAAATAAGAAAATCGGATAACAACTGTCGTT
>Ga0163151_10006748_pt1 | contig 13789 bp, 11 predicted proteins | sample OliLakLV19MP5IB2_FD_145596 | JGI IMG/M metagenome (GOLD analysis project Ga0163151, IMG submission 145596) | Freshwater microbial mat bacterial communities from Lake Vanda, McMurdo Dry Valleys, Antarctica - Oligotrophic Lake LV.19.MP5.IB-2 | ecosystem: Environmental > Aquatic > Freshwater >...
AAGCGGCCAGCAAGTCGGCGACAGCCTTGCCCGTTTCGAACGTGGTCTCTGGCAGGGCGATGACTTCAGCTCCGGTGTCGAGTGCCAGTTTGGCGATGACCTCGGGGGCGGGCGCATCCCCCAAGGTGTTCCAAGTCAGCACAGTGATGGAGCTATCGGTTGCCGACTCGAAACCCAAATTGCCGAAGCCACGGGTAGCGAGCACGACCGTGTTGACAGCGCAGAATACCAGCAACAGGATCGCTAGCGACGCGGCAAACCGGCGGGTCGGTGCCGCTATTAATGCTACGAGCGTCAGTGCCAACACGAGTACGATTCCGACCGCAACGGCAAGTCCTCGAAGCGAAACCGCCTGCGCGACGATCGGCGCAGTCGCGAGGCCGAAGACTTGCGGCCACGCGAGCACCGCAAGCGCCGCCGCCACGATAATGACGAACGCGAACGCGAGAAAACGGGCAAACATGGCTCGCTGAGCCTAGACCAATAGGCTTATCGGATGCCCGAAGCACCCATCGATCTGCACACCCACAGCTCGGTCTCTGACGGCACGGAAACCCCGAGCCAACTGGTTCGAGCGGCGATAGACGCCGGGCTGTCGACGGTGGCGCTCACCGACCACGACTCGACCGCGGGCTGGCAGGAAGCCTTTGCCGCGGCATCCGGAACTGGGCTGACCGTCGTACCCGGCATGGAGTTGAGCACCAACTTCGGCCAGGCGAGCGTGCACCTGCTCGCGTACCTGTTCGACCCGCTCAACGCCGACATCGTTGCCGAGACCGCCCGTATTCGTGATGGTCGGCTCCACCGTGCCGAGCGCATCGTGCAGCGAATCGCCGCAGACTTTGACCTGTCGTGGGATGACGTGCTCGCCGAATCCTCGGACGGCACGACCCTTGGCCGACCACACATCGCCGACGCCCTGGTGCGAAAAGGCCACGTGCCGAACCGCAGCGCCGCGTTCGAAAGCATCCTGCACTGGCGCGGTGGCTATTACGAGAAGTACTACGCGCCGAGTCCGCTCGAGGGGGTGCGCATGATCGTCGCGGCCGGCGGGGTGCCGGTGTTGGCGCATCCGGCAACCTACGGAAAATACCGACCGATGGATGACCGTGTCGTCGGCGAGCTCGCCGACAACGGCCTGTTCGGCCTCGAGATCGACCACCGAGATAACACCGAAGACGGCAAGGCACGGCTGCACGTGCTCGCCAAGAAGCTCGGCCTCGAGGTCACCGGATCAAGCGACTACCACGGCGCTGGCAAACCCAATCGCCTAGCCGAAAACACGACAAGTCCCGAGGTGCTTGAGAAACTGCTCGCGCGCGGGACGGGCGCCGTGGCGTTTCGCGAATAGCCATATCGCAACACAGCACGGCAACGAGTCAGCGTAGCCACGTCGAACCGACGGGTGCTCCCGGTGCGTAGAGAAAGAGCTGATCAGTCGAGCATGTGGCTTCGACATTGCTGAGTTGCGTCACATCGAGTGATGGAATGTCGACCTCGGGCGGGATGTCATCCGTCTCGTCGACCTTGGCCCAGTTGTCGAACTGAAGTACCTCAAGGTCGGTCCGGCTCCAGTCGCCGGTCGCGGTGTACGCAGATGGAACACTCAGGGGAACTCTCGTTTCGCCCGCGACGATCGTACCGGTTGTGGTCAGTGCGACGTCGGCTGCAACCAAGCCGTCAGCCGTGAAGGTCAGCTTGCCAGCGCCGGACATGTCAAACCCCTCGATGGGAATACCGAGCCCGAGCACGTATCCTTCAGACTCGCTGGAGTACGCGGGGACATCGAGGTTCCAAGTGCCGACGATGCAGTCTTCGCTGTCGACAGTGCCCGGATCATTGAGCACCGGATCGGTATCGTCCTCCGGCACCGGTGAAATGGCGCACCCAGCAAGCAACGCCAGTGCAATCGGAATTCCACTGAGCTTTATGGCATGGACACTGCGCACGGCGACCTCCAGTGATTCACCATCCTCCAATGATCCAACCGTGTCAAGAGGTGGGCAGGCGGCAAGCGTAAGGCGGCAAGCGTAAGGCGGCAGGCTTGCGGGGTGGCGGCCCCGCCCGCCGGTAGTGCGCCGGTGTTTGCGCATCCGGCCGCCGGTGGAGGATGTCGACCGATCGATGACTGGGTCAGTAGCGAATTCGCCCAGCGCTGGTTGATTGATCCAATGGTAGTACACCAGTTCGAACGGAATGTCAGTGGCACGGTGTCTACTCAGAGTATGAAGTTCGCCGAGGTTTCCGAGACTTCCCCGACCGGGGTCGATGTCTCATCCGCGGACCCTGCTCTGTCGATGAGCTCGGCGGGCTCGCTCTACGGCGCGATGTCGCGCAGTCTCGGCGACCTTGTCGGGGCGATCGCCGACGTGGATCGCGTGATCGCCGCGGCTCACGCTGCGCGCACGCTCATGATCGACCAAGCGCGGCAGTGGTCTGAGGCGACCGAATCGGTCTCCGAGCGCGCCGCTGACGGCGGTTGGAATACGGCCGTGCGGGCGCAACGCGTGCTCGCATCGTCGCTCGCCTGTGCGCTTCGTCTGCCGGAGCGCAGCGCCGAGCGACTGATCGCCGACAGCGAACTACTGGTCCACGAACTGCCACAGACCCAGCAAGCGCTCTCTGATGGGCGCGTATCGTGGCGGCACGCGCTCGCGATCGTCGAACACGCACGCACTCTGCCCGAGGAGTCGCGCGCAGCGTTCGAGGCGGCGGTGTTGCCCCACGCGGAGCGGCTGACGGTCGCGCTGCTGAACAAGAAGGCTCGGCGGGTGCGGGAGCTGGTGCATCCGGAACCCGTCGATGTGCGTCACCGGCTTGCCGCCGAAGAGCGCCGCGTCGAGTTGGATCTCTGCGCCGATGGCATGGCGTGGCTTTCGCTGTTCTTGCCGGCCGTACAGGCAAAGGCTGCCTTCGATCGCATCGTCGATATTGCTGACTGCGAAGCTCGGGATGCCGCACGGCATGCCTGCGCTGTCGGGTCACCATCTCGAGATGCAAGCCCGGGCACCAGCGAGCTGACTCTGACTCAGCGTCGAGCCGACATCGCGGCCGAACTGCTCACCACGGGAACTGCGGCGACTGGCCGAGACCGGGGCATCCGAGCGACGTTGGCGATCACGGTCCCAGTGCTCAGATTGCTCGGGGTGAGTGACGAGCCGGCCACGCTCGAGGGGTACGGCCCAATCGACACCGAGACGGCGCTCGAGTTGGCTGGTACCGCGACGAGTTTCGTGCGGATCCTCACTCACCCCGAGACCTCAGCAGTGCTCTCGGTTGGGCGCGATCGCTACCGCGCGCCGACCGATCTGCGCACCTTTCTCCGAGTCTCAGACGAAACCTGCCGATTCCCCGGCTGCAACCGCAGCGCCAAACGCTGCGAGCTCGATCACACAGTCGACTGGGTACACGGCGGCCAGACTGCCCACGACAATCTCGCGCACCTCTGCCCCTCGCATCACCACCTCAAGCATCAGACCGAATGGCGCGTGCGTCAGTTGGCCGGCCGAACCCTCGAATGGACTTCACCCGGCGGTCAGACTTACCTCACGCATCCGGCCGCGTAGTGGTCGCGAGAATCTCGGAGCACGCGTCGCGCTGAAAAGCTGGAGCCGACCCACCCTGCCAGACGGAAACCTGAGATTCCTACGCGAGCCGCGACGACGGGTTGTCCATGCTCGTCCGGGCCGGAGCTCCGGACCAGGTTTTGGGCGGGTCCATCCCGCCCGGAAACCTGGTTGGGAATCCCGTTCAGCTCTCCCAGCTAGGCTTGCTCGCGTGCTTCCGTGTCACTCATCAGGGTTGGGAATCCCGTTCAGCTCTCCCAGCTAGGCTCGCACCGCGTCTTTCTCGCGCTGTTCTGCCGTTGGGAATCCCGTTCAGCTCTCCCAGCTAGGCTCGCCATCAGCGGGGAATGTTCGGAGTCGTAGTTGGGAATCCCGTTCAGCTCTCCCAGCTAGGCTCGGGAAGCCTGTTGATGAGTGAGTCTGGCGGTTGGGAATCCCGTTCAGCTCTCCCAGCTAGGCTCGAACCGCGCTGCAACACAACAATCTGCTTCGTTGGGAATCCCGTTCAGCTCTCCCAGCTAGGCTCGCAAAGCGAGCACAGCATTCATCCCCACCGCGGGGAATCCCGCTCAGCTCTCCCAGCTAGGCTCGAGAGCTCAATGTTCTTCGCGGCCAGGATGTTGGGAATCCCGTTCAGCTCTCCCAGCTAGGCTCGAGTACCCGGAGGCGGCGATGAGGCAACTGTTGGGAATCCCGTTCAGCTCTCCCAGCTAGGGTCGGATACGGGTGTATTGAGTGGAAACACATGGTTGGGAATCCCGTTCAGCTCGCCCAGCTAGGCTCGGAATCACCCATCGCCTGCGCGTTCGTGTGTTGGGAATCCCGTTCAGCTCTCCCAGCTAGGCTCGACTCAGGCGTGCACTTGGGTCGCTGGCGGTTGGGAATCCCGTTCAGCTCTCCCAGCTAGGCTCGGCAGACCAATGAGTGACCCGACCGAGTAGTTGGGAATCCCGTTCAGCTCTCCCAGCCAGGCTCGAGTAACCCCGGTGAGGCCCGGAATTCCAGGCCTCACCGGGGCTATTGCGGTTTGAATTCGAGCTTGTAGTGCTCAATTCCTGGCTCGATTGCCTGCCGCGATCAGAAAAGCAGAAGTTGGTCGGGTGGGTCTTCGATGGCGACGTACTTGTCGCCGTAGAGGTGCCAGCCTCCCGCCCATTGACGATCGGTGAGCTGCAGGATTCGGACATATCCGTCGTCAGGGACCGTCGATTTGAGGAAGTTCAGCAACGGAATCGCCGCGGTGCCGTTGATCATGTAGCGGCAGTAGATAGAAAGTTGGACGCGCGAGAAACCGCGATCCAGAAGTAATTTTCGGTAGCCGTTGGCGGCCCGGCGTTGCTCTTTCTCCAGCACGGGCAAGTCGAACATGACCATGAGCCGCACCGAGTCAGCCATCCTCGCCCTCGAATGCTTCGATTGAGAGCGGATTCCACGCGGGCGGATTGAATCGGTCATGATCGCCCTCAACATAGAGCGCGAGTGCCGTAGCGATATCGAAGATCTCGGTGGCAACCGTCGTCCCCGACGCGTTCATCGGTTCGGACGTAACTGCGACCAGCTGCTTCTTCGCAGATCGATCCTCGATCGTGAGTTCGCTGGCGATCCGGCGAACGCAGTGGTCCACCGCTGGCCTAAATGGCTCGATGAGATCGTCTGCAAGCGCGAATGTATTTCCACGGCTTCGGTGCCAGAGGCTACATGTTGGCCAGAGCCCAGCCGCCGAAATCGCTTGGATGACGAAGCCCCGCATCACGGTGTATCCGTAGTTGAGCAATGCGTTGACGTGATCGGGCGCGCCGGGCGTGCGCAAGAACCCCTCGTCCGGAAAAATCGCGGACCAATAGAGTCGCGCTGCTTGCGCTTCACAGTTCGAGGGATCGCCCGAACGCACTTCCTTGCGGATCGTGCTCAGGCGCGCAGCCACAATGCTGCCTATCGACTCCAAATTTCGCTGCTGACCAAGAATCTTGGCGCGCACAATGGCCTGTCACGCGCTCTTGCGGCGGGGGCTCACTCGGTTCCGCTTGGCAGCGGTGTCTGGTCGCAACTCGCGAATTCTGACTCCACCCATAAGGCACAAAGTCTGGAATACCGCGCCAATCGCAGTTCAGGACGATGACATCGTATCTAGCACAGAGGCTCATTGCCCCGCCGGAAATAGAAGTTCTGTTGCCGAGGATGATCACTGCGACGTCTTCGAGGGGTACGCGAACTTCCTTGATCTTAACGCCGCCAGTGGTTGAAGTGATCGTGCCTTGATAGGTGATCGCGTCGATCACTTGGCGGCCGCGCATGATTAGCTTCCGTGAACGGCGTCGTACGGGCTCCAGGTGGCGGGGAGACCTTGGGCCCCCTCGGGTCGGATTGTTCCGAAACCTGTCCGGCGGATCACACGGGTTGAGGGGGTTGACCATAGCTGAGTCGCTGAAATGCGCATCGTGCGCTTCAGCACCTCGGACACCACTTCTGGGACCACGACTTTGCGACGGTCCTTCAACGAATTCGAATCTGCGATTCCTTCACTTGACAGAAGCAGAGGTCTCAGATTTGCTCGACTGATTTCCTCCCAACTCGAGAGCTGCCAATGCGTTTCTGGAAAGTGCGTCAAGAAGTCGGATCCCTTGTTTGCTTTGCTCATCCATTCGGCCGGTCGGATCCTTACTTCATCACCCTTAACGAATGTCCCCACGTGTTCGGCACGGCCGTCCCGAACGGCTTCGCGGACAGCCGCTAATGAACGGCGGATTGCGCGCGAACTGGGTCGCAGCGGGCTCGTGAGTAGGTCGCCCTTGATGCCGTCCTCAAGGTCGTAGAGATCGCTCGCCCAAACGCGAACAACTCCGGCTGTGAGTTTGCCTTTCGCGTCCGTCCAACGGAACAGGCGAATGTGGTGCATCGTTGCCCCGAGCGGCGATGAGCTGTTGTTGGGTAGCGAATGGCGCGCAGCACCATCTGGGAAGAGAAAAATCTCCCCGTCGGCGTCCAACCGCAGCCCATTCGGAAGCATGATCGTACGATCCGCAGCCTCGGGCAGTGACTCGCCTGGCTTGACATTTGCGGCGACCGCCTCGTAGACACGGTCATCGACAATCCGAGCTAGGTCTTCGGGCGCCCAATCGTCACCGAGACTCTTTCGTGCGTGAGCGCTTCTGCCATCGAGGTGAAGTTTTGCGTGATGTGCTGAGAATCGCACGGGCTGCATCACGACAATTTCGTCATTCACGACTAATTTGGCGATGAGTTCTGACAAGCGCTGCATAGCGCGCTTCCAGTGGCGAAACCGATCAATCTGGGTCGGTCCAGAGCCTTCGTAGTCCCGCCAAACAGTCGGCTTCCCGGTATCCATCTCCTCGCGCCGAAGGTCATCCCGCTCTGCAAGCGTGCTTGCCACTGACGGGTCAAGCATCAACGTGACCGCCGCGTCGATCGCGTGATGGCGCCGGTCAAACCGGCTTTTGACATCAAGGCCCTCGCGAAGCCGAATCATCTTGTCGATTCCCGAGGCGTGACGAGCCATGCTGACGATGCTGCCGGAGTAGACATCCACCGGTACTTGTTCGTCATAATGTGAGCGAATGCGGCGGCGCATGTCGACTGCCGCGTAGGCCGTCGAGGCGAGCGATCGTTCATCGATCGGGTCATCAAGTTCGGTTTGCTTCAACCGGCGCCCGGTTTCGGCACGTAGCCGCTTGAGCTGGGTTCGATCGAGGCTGCCCTGTTGATATTCGTTCACCCGCTGAAGAGCGCCGTCCAGTGACAGGTTTGCACGTCGACCCGACGCGGCGAATCGTGCGAACGGCTCTTTGCCCTTAGCGGCATTACACTCTCGGCACACTGCAACAAGGTTTGCGCGGGTCGAGTTGCCTCCCGAAGCCCGCGGGACGATGTGATCCATCTCAAACCCTGACCACTCTGGTGTCGCTCCGCAGTACAAGCATTGTGAGTTTTGGCGAGTGAGGGCTTGGAACTTGCGAATCATGCCATTGTCCGCATTCTCCGCGGTAACGCCTAGTCCAGCGTTTGCAATGTCGCGCTTTGCGTTCTCGCGATCTCGGCGAAGCCGAATCATTCGAAGCGATGCCTCTTGCTTGGCGTTGAAACCGAGAAACGCGTCTCGAACGTGCTCTATCACCACACGATCAGGTGCGCCGCTTTCGCGTTCGATCGCCAAGAGAAAACGGCGGAGTACCGGAAGAATTCGCTGCAACGTTGGGTGATCGGCCTGAGTGTCCAGATCTTCGAGATCCTGCGGAATCACGTTGCCACCATCCTTGCCAAAGAGGCGGTTTCGCGCTTCAACATAGGTGTCCCCGGTTCGCTCCATCTCAGCGTTCATCAACCGAAGCGCTTCGAGAGAGTGAGCCGACCTGCCAGAAGAAAACTTGAGCTTTGTGAGTTGCTCCTGCTGCTTCTCGTCGAGGTCGAGGATCAGCGATTCCAAATCGGCTGCGACTTTGTCACTGAACCCAGAACCCGCAGAGTCACCGAAAAACAGCATGAACTCGCAGCGGTTGTCTGGGCTCGCAGTGATCCACCACGCGATCAGTGGATGTTTGACATTTAGCGAGTGGAGTTCCAGCACTGAACTATTAACTGGCGCAAGGCCCGTGAGTTGTTCCTCGGGTTGGTAGTGCACGAGGAGGTTTGCTGGGATGTCAAGAAACAGTTCGGCGATATCGCGCCAGGTCGGCCGCTCTTTCGCATCCGTCACGCTCATGAGGTGATCGACGATCAAGTTCTGCTGGCCGGCGCTGATCCTCTGGCGCTCCTTCGATCGCGCAGTTTCCCGGATTGCTAGATTCGCGACGGTTTGACGTATCTTGAACTCTTGGTGCTCCATTGACGCCACCGCGGCACGCTTCTTGTCGCGAAAGCCCTCAAGCCAGTCGTTGCCGACACGTTCGACCGGGACGTGGGGTTTCTTTTGGCTGAACGCGATTCGCGCGAGCACGACGAACTCTTCATCCGGCACCTGCTGAACGCGGCAGATCTCTCGCCACTCGCGAACAACATCGGCGCGACGTTGCGTGCCGAGAAGATGCCCCCCGGTGGTCGCAGGCTGTCTTGGCCTGAGCCGAGCGCTCGCATCAAGCGCAAAAGATGCGAGGTCGGCCTGATACCGGATCGGCTTCGGGCCGACGTCGCCCCACCGGTCAGCATCAACGAGTTGTGCGACAGCAGCTTTGAACTCAGATGTTGGCTCCTCTGACCAGAGATACGAATCCAGTGACACCCACGCGTTCGCCCATCCGCGGTGATTTGACATGTGCCGGATCGCGCTCGACAGCAACGTCCGTCGCTGCTTGGTGTCATCGACGAAGTCGGTAATGAGCTGCTGTCGCGCATCCCATGGTCCATAGGTCGTTGGGGCCTCGCGTGGAGGAACCGGATATCCACGATTGGCGAGTTCAGCTTCCAACAATGCGGTTCGCCTGCGCCGGTTGCGGAAAAGTCGTCGCACCCGTCTGGCGGCACCCCCCGATGCTTTCCGGCTCACTGATGCAGTCTGCCCAGACTCGACGGTGTCCTTGCCGCTATCGTGCAAGGTCACAAGCAGGCGCTTGACGCTGACCGGCATTCCGTCATCGTCGAATTCGACTGCTGCGGATCCGACGGAGTTCTGGCCGACATCAAAGCCGACACGTACTGGAGACATGAAGAAAGGTCTACAGCATTCGTCCGACATACGGATAGGGGCAATCGCCGAGCCTCAGGAAAACGGAAACCCTCCCCCGAGGGGGAGGGCGACAAGTCACCAGTGCAACCCGAGAGCCACTGGCTTATTGGGAATCCCGTTCGATGTCAACGTAGCTCAATACCGAGAACATCCGCAACCGCGTGCGGCATATGCCGCACGGTGTCGCTCGCGCTTGGCTGGGTCGCCTCAGTTCACTGGGGGAGTGCTCGGTCGGCGGGTGCGCGTGCGGCGGCGGCGCGGGGATGCCCCGTCGTGGGTTCCGCCGCCCTCGCTGCTCTCGCGAACTGCGTCGCTGCCGTGGCCGTGCTGGCGGGGAGGTCGCGAACCTTGCTGCGTGCCTGCACCAGATCCAGAACTAGATCCAGAACCAGATCCAGAACCACCGCCAGACCGCTGTGAGCTAGAACCCGACCCAGACCGCTGCGAACCCGACCGATCTCCGCCGCTACCACCGCGACCGCCCTCGGCAGCCACAGTCGTCTCGCGAACCCGAGGCGGGCCAGCCGTCTTCAGTCGACCTTTCGCGCCGTCCGGAATCTCAAGATCGGCGAAGAGGTGCGGGGACGACGAGTACGTCTCGACCGGCTCGGGTTGACCCATGTCGAGCGCTCGGTTGATGAGTGACCACTTGTGCATGTCGTCCCAGTCCACGAAGGTGACGGCGATGCCGGTCTTGCCTGCACGGCCGGTGCGACCGGCGCGGTGCAGGTAGGTGTCATGATCCTCGGGGATTGTGTGATTGATGACGTGGGTGACGTCGAGCACGTCGATCCCGCGAGCCGCGACATCCGTAGCAATCAGAATGTCCTTCTTGCCGGCCTTGAAGGCGGCCATCGCGCGTTCACGCTGCTCTTGGTTGAGGTCGCCGTGCACAGCGGCGGCATTGAAGCCACGGTCGTTGAGTTCCTCAACGAGCTTGGCGGCTGCACGCTTCGTGCGCGTGAAGATCACGGTCTTGCCGCGACCCTCTGCCTGAAGGATGCGGGCGACAACCTCGTCTTTGTCGAGCGAGTGCGCTCGGTAGACGATGTGCTTGATGTTCGCCTGGGTGAGCCCCTCGTTAGGGTCGGTCGCGCGAATGTGGATCGGCTTGTTCATGAACCGCCGTGCCAGAGCCACGATCGGGCCCGGCATCGTCGCCGAGAACAGCATCGTGTGCCGCGTTGGCGAGGTTTGCGCGAACAGCTTCTCGATGTCGGCCAGGAAGCCGAGGTCGAGCATCTTGTCTGCCTCGTCGAGCACCATGACCTTCACGTCCTTGAGACTCAGCAAACGTTGCGACGCGAGGTCGAGCAGTCGGCCGGGCGTGCCGACAACAACTTGCGCGCCAGCCTTGAGCTCTTCGACCTGGCCTTCGTACGCCTTACCCCCATAGATAGCCGCGATCTTCGTCGCCCGATTGGATGCCGCGAGCACGAGATCCTCGGCAACCTGAATGCACAACTCCCGGGTCGGTACCACGACGAGCGCTTTGACCCCGGGTTCGGGATCCGTGCCGAGGGACTGCAGCAGCGGCAGCCCGAAACCAAGGGTCTTGCCCGTTCCGGTCTTGGCCTGACCGATGATGTCCTGGCCGGCGAGGCCCATTGGGATGGTCTGTTCCTGAATTGGGAACGGTTCGAGGATGCCCTTGGTGGCGAGTGCCTCGACCATGTCTTGATCAATATTAAGTTCAGCGAAATTCACCGTGTGATGCCCTGTCAGCTAGCGAGGTACGCCCGCTTTGACCTGGGGCGCAGTGCTCCCTCCAGAAATGGGAAGCGTAAGACCAGTTTAGCTGAATCCTCGTCAGGGGCAGCGCAGCAAGGCTCTGGCGAGTGGGGGTCGCCTATGCTGGGCGGGTGGCTAACTGGTTCTCGCGTCGGCGCAAGAGAGCAGAATTGCCTCGCTTCAGGCTGCGGTCAAGTGACCAAGCCACGACCAAAGTCGACCTCGGAGATCTCACACCAGCCTTGCCTGAGTTTCTCGGGAGAGCCGCATACGCGCAGTTGACAATCTTCGAGAATCTCGGTCACGCCATCGCCATCGCGCCGACCACGGCCGTGAAGGTCGAACTCGGTGAGGCGGCGCAACTGTCACTATCCAAGCACCGGGCATTGTGCGACGAGATCGAGCGCGACGGTTCAGACGCGGCATCCGCCATGGAACCGCACACGCGCGCGGTCGACGAGTTCCAGCGTATGACCGCCGGGGCCAACTGGCTCGAAGCGGTGACGACAAGTTACGTCACGGCAGGATTTCTCGACGAGTTCTTCGTGCTGCTCGCCGCGGGGCTCGCCCCAGAACCGCGGGCCAGAGTCACTTCGATCCTCACACCCCACACCGGCGAGCCGATCCTCGCGACCGTACTTCAAGCGGCATTGGCGGATGATCCGAGGCTGTCATCGTCGCTGGCGCTGTGGGGCAGGCGACTTATTGGTGACACGATGCTGGTCGCGCGTTCTGCCCTCAGTTTCACCGAGAACGCCAAATCAGATGAAGCGCACATCGAGCCGGTGTTTACCGAACTCATCGCCGCGCACACGCGCCGGATGGACGTGCTAGGCCTTACCGCCTGAGAGTCGCAGGAAGAGCGCGTCGTCAGCCTCTGCACGACGTCGCGGCAGCAGAAGACCGGCAACCACGGCCGAGACGAACGCCGCGAGCAGGCTCGCCGCCCAGATCCAGCCGCCATCAGAACGCAGCCCGAGCCACAGCAGGCTCACCCACACGATCGACGTTGCTGCGCCACTAATTGCCGGCAGCAGCAGAGCGCCGTGTGTGTCGCGGTTCGGCATCACATACCGCAGGACGAGGCCGACACCAATGCCGACCACCACGACAATGAACAATTCCATCTCAGGCGACGAATCCGATGCGGCGCGATGACTCCGAACCGATCTCGACATACGACAGCGAAACGGAAGGCACGACGTAGATCTTGCCCTTGTCGTCCGCGAGCGTGACGAACTTGGCGCCGTTCTCAAGCGCATCCGCCACAATCTTCTGTACCTGCTCAGCGGTCTGCGACGACTCGAAGGCGATCTCACGGGGGCTGTTGGCAATACCTATACGAATATCCACGCAGTCAGGTTACGGCACAACCCCCGGCAGCATTTGCGCCGTTCTCTGTCAGCGCATCGCACTACCGTTATTGCATGGTGAAGTTCGCGCGGCAGGTGACACCGGCTGCCGATGCGATCCCGTTTGCGCTCGACCCGTCACAGCTCGCGGTGCTCGCCCTCGGCGAGGCGCAAAGCGCGGCAGTGATTGGCGCTCCTGGCACGGGCAAAACGAGAACGCTCATCGAGCTGGTCGCCGACAGAGTGCGGAACCGCGGGTGGTCGCCAGAGCGGGTGCTCGTGCTCGCACCAAGTCGGGCAACGGCCACCGACCTGCGCGATCGGCTCGCCGCTCGGCTTCAGGTGCCGACGCTCGGCCCGCTCGCTCGCACCGTGAACTCGATTGCCTTTCAGATCGTTCGAGATGCCGCGGCGAGCGCTGGAACGGAGCCGCCAGTGCTGCTCACCGGCGCTGAGCAGGATCAGATCATTGCCGAACTGATCGCCGGCGAAATCGCCGAGGGAATCGGCACGGCGTGGCCTGAGCATCTTGGCGTAGACGTGCGTCAGCTGCGCGGGTTTCGCACCGAGCTGCGCGAGCTCATGATGCGCGCCGTCGAGCACGGGGTATCCCCAACACGGCTTGCTGATCTTGGTCGCGCGACCGGTCGCCCCGAGTGGATCGCGGCAGGGGCGTTTATCGATAGCTACGACAGCGTCAAAGCCAGCTACCGTGACCGACATCTGGATGCGAGCGAGCTGGTGCGCGAAGCGGCAGCACTCATCGAGTCCGGCAATCCGACAGCGCTCGCCACCGTTCGCCTGATTGTGGTAGACGATGCTCAGGAATCAACCCAGTCGACGGTCACACTGCTTCGCGCATTCGCTAAGCGCAGCGGTTCCGTCATCGCATTCGGGGATCCGGATCTTGCGACTGGAGCATTTCGCGGCGCCCAGCCCGACCTGCTCGGCAAGCTTGGTGTACGCCTCGGCCTGGCCGAGGTGACGACACTCCACTTGACTAGCGTGCATCGACACGGGGCAGCGTTGCGCATGACGACGGCTGCTGTGGCCGGCAGAATCGGCGCCGCCGCAGCCGGGAAACAGCGCAAGGCCATCGCAGCAGCTCCCGAACTGCCATCGCACGCCGAGGCGTTCCTGTTGAATTCGCCCGCCCAAGAGATCGCCTTCATCGCCCGTCGGTTGCGGGAGTGCCATGTGCACGCCAAAGTGCCGTGGTCGGAGATGGCGGTGATCGTGCGCTCTGGCGGGGCTGTTCCGGGACTCGCCCACCAGCTACGCGGCCTCGAAGTGCCGACCAACGTATCGGGTGCGAGTTCGCCGGTACGTGATGAGCCAGCAGTCAGTGCCATTACGCTCGCCCTCGAAGTTGCCCTTGGGAGCAGGCCGCTCGACGTGCCCACGGCCGAGGCCTTGGTGACCGGGCCACTCGGTCGACTAGACCCTGTCACGCTTCGCCGGCT
>Ga0163151_10006749_pt1 | contig 13781 bp, 10 predicted proteins | sample OliLakLV19MP5IB2_FD_145596 | JGI IMG/M metagenome (GOLD analysis project Ga0163151, IMG submission 145596) | Freshwater microbial mat bacterial communities from Lake Vanda, McMurdo Dry Valleys, Antarctica - Oligotrophic Lake LV.19.MP5.IB-2 | ecosystem: Environmental > Aquatic > Freshwater >...
AACGCCACCCCTTCGACATTATTTCAACACTGCAAATTTCGGGCAAGCCCGCGTTGGATCATGAGAGCATGCTTACTATCTTGTGTTCGACTTTGAGATAGAGGTTACGGACAAGTTTGCGAGGACTACGGCGCGCGCCGGCTTGGGTGGCACGTGCTTTGATGACATCAAGGTCTTGTCTGCGGATGAAGGTCTCTGTCGATTGTTGGGGCGTCGCTTCCCCTCGCCAGTTCTTGGGCCGCCCCGCTTGGCGCTCGGTGCCGGGTGAGTCGGATCACCACTGTTTTCGAAGTCGGCGTGTTGCTCCTATCCGCAGTGCTATCGATGGGCACCAGGACGTTGGTTTCAGGAAAATATGTGGCCGCACACTTCTTCGGAATATCAAAGGGCACCACCACAAATTTCCTGGCAACGCGCGCCCGGCCACCGTGCTCGTTGTGCAGATCCACCCAATCTCCAGCATTGAGCCCTGCTTCAGCGATGTCCTCGGCGTGCATGAAGATAACGCGCCGTTCGTTCTGAATGCCACGATAGCGGTCGTTGAGGCCATAAATCGTGGTGTTGAATTGATCGTGGCTGCGGATGGTCATCATCATCAGCTCACCCGCTTTGAGTAGCTGCTCACTGAGCTCGGCTAGCGAGAATTGGGCTTTCCCGCCCGTGGTTTCGAAGCGCCGCTCTTTCACGCCATTTGGCAAATAGAATCCGCCAGGCTCGCGCACCCGCTGATTATAGTGTTCAAAGCCTGAAATCGTGGCAGCGATGGCATCTCGAATTGCATCGTAGCTTTGTGCATAGAGCTCCCAGGCAACGCGCGTGCGAACTCCGAGCGTCGCTTTCGCCAACCCACACACAATGTTGGGCTCGCTCCTCAGTTGCTCCGAAAGGGGAGAAAGGTTCCCTTCGGTCATCTGCACCACGCTCATTGAATTCTCAGTGGTGAGGAATTGAGCCTCGCCCGCTTGCAGATCGCGATCACTGCGAGCCAAGCAGGGCAGGATTAAGGCTTCCTTCCCGTGGATCAGATGGCTTCGGTTGAGCTTGGTGGACACGTGCACGGTGAGCTGGCAGCGCCTGAGTGCTTCGGCGGTGAAGAGGGTGTCAGGAGTGGACGAGAGAAAATTACCACCCATGGCAAAGAACACTTTGGCGCGCCCCGCGTGCATGGCCAAAATGCTATTCACCACGTCGAGCCCGGGCTCACGGGGTGTTTTGAAGCCAAAAACAGCCTCGATCTTGTCCAAAAAAGCTGAGGAAGGGGCCTCGTTGATGCCCATGGTTCGATCGCCTTGGACATTGCTGTGCCCGCGCACGGGGCAGACGCCCGCGCCCGCTTTGCCCACGCTGCCCTTCATCAGCAATAGATTAACCACTTCTTGGATGGTGAGAACGGCATTCTTGTGTTGGGTGAGCCCCATTGCCCAACACGCGATGATCCTCTGCTTCTTGGCCAAAACAGTAGCAGCTTCGAGAATGAGTTCGCGCGGCACGCCCGAAGCGCGGATCAGCTCATCTAGCCGTTGTGCTCGGATATGTTGAGAAAATTCTTGGAAACCTTGCGTGTGCTGGCCGATGAATTCGTGATCGAGAACTCTACTTTCGGGTTTGGCGTCCGCCTCCAAGAGGAGGACTTCGAGCGCCAGCAAGAGCGGCAGATCCCCGTTGATCTTTACTTGCAGAAAAATATCCGTGAGTTCGGTACTGAAGCCTAAAAGGCCTTTGATCGTTTGCGGATTCTTGAACCCAAGCAGGCCAGTTTCCCGGAGTGGATTCACGGAGATGATGATGGCGCCTCGCGCTTTAGCGCTCTGTAGCGCAGTTAGCATGCGCGGATGATTGGTGCCGGGGTTTTGGCCCAAGATCAAGATCACTTCAGCCTGGTCAAAATCTGCGAGTGTGACGCTACCTTTGCCGCTCCCTAAGCTTTCGCTCAGCGCCACGCCGCTTGATTCGTGACACATGTTGGAGCAATCCGGCAGGTTGTTGGTCCCGAACTCTCTCACGAAGAGCTGGTACAGGAAGGCGGCCTCGTTGCTGGTGCGCCCCGACGTGTAGAAGACGGCTTCATCGGGCGTGTCGAGCCCATTCAGGTGCGCCGCGACTTTTTCAAACGCGGTTTCCCAACTGATGGGTTGATAGTGTGTCGCGCCTGCGGGCAGCACCATGGGTTCGGTGAGCCGACCGTGTTTGCCAATTTCGTAGTCGCTCTGGGCCGCGAGGGCGTGCACGGAGTGTTGGCGGAAAAACTCCGCATCCACGCGTTGTTGGGTGGCTTCTTCAGCGATGGCCTTGGCCCCGTTCTCGCAGAATTCGCCAAGCGACGAACGCTTACCGTCGGGATCGGGCCAGGCACATCCCGGACAATCAAAACCGCCCTTCTGATTCAGGGTGCGCAACGCCTTCACGCCGCGCACGAGGCTCATGCTGGAAAACACATGTGCCGCACTTGAAACGACGGCCGTCAACCCCGCCGCTGCTTGAGGCGTTCTGGTAGTCCGGAGCTCTAGCAGCTCTTCGGGATTTTCCGCGTTGCCGGGCTCTTCATCTCCAGACGCCATGCTTCAGCCAGTTTCTCAGTTCCTGAGGATGCGCTCTTCGCCGCAATAAATATTGAAGGTCTCCCCGCGCAAAAAGCCAATCAAGGTCACGCTATGTTCCTCGGCCAGCTCGACTGCGAGGCTGGAGGGTGCGCCGATTGCTACGATCAGTTGAATGCCGGCCAGCGCTGCCTTCTGCACCAGTTCGAAACTGATTCTACCGCTCAACAGCAAAATGTGTCGGTTCAAGGGCAGGAGACCCGCGCGGAGAGCCGCTCCGATCACTTTGTCGAGCGCGTTGTGGCGACCCACATCTTCGCGGAGCAGCAACAGCTTCCCTTCCAGATCGAAGAGGGCTGAAGCATGCATGCCACCCGTTTGCTCGAAGCCAGCCTGCCGTTCCCGCAAACGCGCAGGAAGTCCGGGGATGAGTGACGCTGGCAAGCGTGCCAAGGTCGAGACTTTTTTGTTTGGGAGTTCGATCCTTAGGCCAGCCAGCGAGCTCTTGCCGCAAGCTCCGCAGCTTGTTGAAGTGTACGAGTTGCGCTCGAGTGGAGTGAAGTTGGGGGTAAGGCCTTCGCCAAGCGTGACGTCAACGCGAGTGCCATCTGAGTCAATTCGCGTCACCTCTTCTGCACGGCGGATAATTCCTTCGCTGAAGAGAAAGCCAAAGGCCCAGTCCGGATCGTGCCCTGGCGTACGCAGGGTGATTGAAACATTCTTGGGAGCCCCGCCGGCGGAGATCCGGAGCTCCAACGGAGCTTCCACGGCTAACTGATCATTGAGTTCCACGGCGTGGCCAGCGCTGATCTTCTGTATCCGGAAGCCGCGTAGGGCGGCGGGGGGCGTCATGGGAGCGGCTCGCGGCAGCGTACCCCTATCTGCCAGCGCCAGGGTCATGGAAGTCGCCATTTAGCCCGGAGAGACGCGTCTGCCACCGCCCACCTAGGGTCACTTGCCCCCACGAATTCTTCGGTAGGCCAATTTAGTAAGGTCCAGTTTGTGCCGTTCCCACACCGTGTTGGTAACGATGGACTCGCAAATACCAGGGGATTTCAAGGCTCCTCCTGCCGGTGACAGCGTCCTCAGCGTCGGGGCGCGGCCTTTACCGGTGCGAACCTTGAGCCTGAGTGAGCTGCTCCTTGCCGGCGGGTTGCCAGCTGTTGCCCCCCAGACCTCCCAGGCTGCCGCCCGTCTCGCCGCACTGGCCGTGAGCGCCACCGAGTGCACGAACGGCGAAGCAGCGGCAGGTCTCCTACGGGAACTGCAGGAGGCGCTGAATGCGACCCGTTCGGAGGTTCCGGAGGCCCTGCGCACGCTGCTGTCGATTTGCCGAGCGCGGCTACAGCGTGTGGAGGGACGCCCACATGTCGCGTTGAATACTCTGCATGGGCTCGCGGCTTCTTTGGCTCCCGAATGGCGCTCTTGGATCGGCTGGGAAACGTTGATGGCGGGCGGCGCGCGCGTCACTCTTGGAGAGCCTGCTGTTGTCGAGTTGCCTTTCAGTCGCATGCTGAATGCGGCTTCGGCCGCACTCGAAGCGATCCAGCGCACAGATCGTGTGGCATTTGAGCATTCGCTTGGTGCTCTCAAAGGAGCCTGCCCAAGCTGGCCTGGTCTTCAGCAAGAGGTCGACGCGTTCGGTGCACTTCTCTGTCCCGATCAGCAGACTGCCGATCTAGAAGTGTTAGCCTGGCGTGCGGGAATGCGCGCACAGTTGCCCTTTGGTTTCAATTTGCCGACAGTTTCAGCCGAAGGCGCCGAGGCCGAGGCCTGGGTGCTCTGCGTCCCCGAGCGCTCGGCTACACGCTTGATGTCTGCTGGCGTGGGGCTGCAGGCTGGTGTCTGCAATTTGTCTGGTCCCAACGAAGCCGGCACGGGCGGCACGCGCACCGATTCCGCGATTGCCGTGCTGGCGCTCGCTGGGGAAAAGGGCGTCGCTTACACAGACTTCGTGCGGACGATTTACGGAATCGCGTTCGTTCCAAAACGGCACCAGGGCATGCTCGATGTGCTCGTGCATCGCATGCGAGTTCGGCTTTCAGGTCGCGCTGAGATTCGACGTACTGAAGGTTCACACTTGGTGCTGTCTGTTAAGGAGCCGTTCGTGATTCCGGATGGGCGCACTTCGATTGAGATGCCAGATCGATTGCTCCGCGTGCTTGGAACCTTCGGTGGTGCCAGTGCCCAACAGGCATCGCTGGCGCTCGGGATCCCGCGGCGCACCGCGCATCGGTTGCTCCAGCAGCTAGCAGCAGAGCATTCGTGCAGCGCCCTCCGAAAAGGTGGGCGTGTTTTGTATAGAATCTCAGACGCCGCGCTGTAGGCGAGCAAAACCGAGCTAGAGCCAAGCTTGCGGGGGGCCCGAAGAGCGGCTACACGAGCCCCGCCGATCCCCGAGCTTTAGGCCTAGCTTCTTATGATTTCAACCGAACAACTGTCGCTGAGTTTCGGCGCGAAAACCCTGTTTGAAAACGTCGATATCCGGTTCATCCCCGGGAATTGCTACGGCTTGATCGGCGCGAATGGCGCGGGGAAATCGACCTTTCTGCGCTGCCTTTCGGGAGAGCAAGAGCCTACCTCGGGCTCGGTCATCGTGCCCCCAGGCCTACGGTTAAGTACGTTGCGGCAAAACCACTTCGCTTTCGATGAGGTTCCCGCCCTTGAAACGGTGATCCGAGGGCATCAGCGCCTGTATCAGATCATGCAGGAAAAGGACACGATCTATGCGAAGCCAGACTTCAATGACGAAGATGGTCTTCGCGCTGCCGTGCTCGAGAGTGATTTCTCCGATCTAGATGGCTGGAACGCCGAGGCGAATGCGGCCCAGCTGCTCGGTGCACTCGGGCTGGGTCCGGATCGCCAGCAGAAGCTGGTTAAAGAGCTGGCCGATGATGAGAAGGTGCGGGTGCTGTTGGCGCAAGCGCTGTTTGGCACGCCGGATATTCTATTGCTCGATGAGCCCACCAATCATCTCGATGTGGATTCTATTCTGTGGCTTGAAGAATTCCTCGCGAATTTCAAGAATACTGTGATTGTGGTCTCGCATGATCGCCACTTCTTGGACCGTGTTTGCTCGCACGTGGCCGACGTGGATTTCCAAAAGATCCAAGTTTATACGGGGAATTACACGTTTTGGTATCAAAGCAGCCAGCTCGCGCTTTCGCAGCGCCAAGAATCTAACCGCAAGAAAGAAGATAAGATGAAGGAGCTCAAAGCCTTCATCCAACGCTTCAGCGCCAACGCATCAAAATCGAGCCAAGCCACCTCGCGCCGAGCCCAGCTCGAAAAGATCACGCTGGATGATATTCGACCGTCTTCGCGCAAATATCCCTACATCGAGTTCAAGCCCACGAAAGAGCTGGGGCGTGAAGTGCTCGCGGTGAATGGTTTAGGGAAAATGCTGGATGGAGTCTGTCTGTTCAAGAATTTGCGCTTCAGCGTGGGGAAGGGTGATCGCGTGGCGATCGTCGGTGAAGATCGCGCCGTCACGGCCCTGTTCGAGATCCTCGGCGGACAAATGACACCGGATACCGGTGAGGTGACCTGGGGCCGCACGGTGAACGCGGGCTACTTCCCCAAGGACAACGCCGCCTTCTTCGATACCGAGCTTTCACTCATCGATTGGCTGAAGCAGTACACCAAGGAGCAAGAAGAGAGCTTTGTGCGTGGGTTTTTGGGGCGCATGCTGTTCAGTGGCGATGACGTTAAAAAGAACACGCGGGTGCTTTCCGGCGGCGAGAAAGTGCGTTGCATGCTGTCGCGCATGATGCTGCAAGACCCCAATCTTCTGATGTTTGATGGGCCCACCAACCATCTCGATCTCGAATCGATCACAGCGCTCAATAACGGCCTCCTGAAGTTCGAGAGCACGATGCTCTTCACCTCACACGATGTGCAGTTCATGGAAACCTTGGCCACGCGCGTGATCGAAATTGGCCCCACCGAATACTACGATCTCGGGATGACCTACGGTGACTACCTCGTGGACCCTGGGCGCCTCGCACGGCTCGGCCGCGCCAAGCACTGAGCCTCTGGCCTAAGCCCGGCGCGACACGCGGAGGCCGTAGAATTTTAGATAACGGCTTTCAAGATGGCCTATTTGCCAAGGATGATCGGTGGCTTGCCCGCCCCGATGGATCACCTGCAGGCTGACGCCAGCTTCTCTTCCTGCACGCGCGAGCGTCTCCAAGAAATCATCCTCTCCGATTTGCGCGGTGCAGCTCGCAGCACAGAACAGCCCGCCAGGCTTCACGCGCCGCAACGCCAGCGTGTGCAAGCGGGTGTAGGCACGGAGTGCGCCTTCGCGATGCTTCTTTTCTTTGGCAAAGCTTGGCGGATCGCTCACGACGATGTCGAAGCTTTTTTCAGAGGCTACCAAGAACTTGTTGACGTCTTCAGCCACGATGGGATGAGTTTCCGGGTCAAAGCCGTTCAAGCGAAAATTCTCGCGGGCGGCTTCACAGGCTGGCGCTGCAAGATCCACACTCGTGACGCTTGAGGCGCCCCCTTTGAGTGCATGCAGACTAAACGCTCCGGTGTACGAAAACAGATTCAGCAGCGTCTGGCCTTGGCAGCGCGCGCCAAGCCACGCGCGATTTTCACGATGGTCGAGAAAAAGGCCCGTCTTTTGGCCCACGTGCAGCTCCACTCGGTGTTTGATTCCGTGCTCACGGATAGGGAAGGATTCCGGAGGCAGATCGCCAATGAGCGCGCGCAGCCCCGGCTCCTCGGAGCCTCTCCCAACGATACCCTTGAAGCGTTGGAGCTTACTGATAGCTCGCGCAATCTCCGGCAAGAGCGTTTCGCTGGCAGGCGAGTAAGCCAAAAGCACGCAGAACGGACCGTAAACGTCCGCCACAATCCCAGGCACGCCGTCACCTTCGCCGTTGAGCAAACGAAACGCGTCCGTCTCGACGGAACGCACAGCTGCACGCAACTCCCAGGCGCGCCGTGTGGCCGCTTGAAACCAGCGTGCATCAGGCACTCCGCTCTCCGAGTAGATCCTGAGCGCGATGGCGGAGCCTGGCTCCCAGAGTGCAAAGCCTCGAAAGGCACCACAGGTTACCTCTACCCAGCTGCCAGCCTCTGCCTGAAACCCAGGCGGAACATGCTCGCGGTAGATCCAGCGGTGGCCCTCCGCGAGCGAACGCTCAAGCCCGAGCGGCAAAACAACTGAGCGGACGTTCCGGGTCAAAATTCGCCTCCAAACCGCAGGGAATAGCAAAGGATGAGGCAGAAAGGGCTCGCACTCAGAAGAGGCATCTGAAGTCTTCTTTATGCGTGATAGCTTTGCCAGATCAATGGGCGAGGTGAGAGCAACCATCGAAAGCAACGGCCCGCTCACGGGACTTCGCCTTGGCCGCTATCGGTTGGGAGGCAGGCTCGGGGCAGGGGGAACAGCCTCCGTGTATTTAGCGGTGAGCGACGGCCCCCACAACTTTGGGCGCGTCGTGGCGCTCAAAGTGATCCATGAACATCTGCTCGGAGAGAAGGCATTCGTGGATATGTTTCTCGACGAAGCCAATCTGGCGGTGCGCCTCAATCACCCCAACGTGGTGCACGTCTACGATCTCTTGCAGGAAGAGGGGCGCCTCGTCTTGAGCATGGAATATTTGGCAGGGCAACCTCTTTCACGGTTGGTGGCGCGAGTGCGGCAGCGAGAGGAAAGGCTCCCCTATGCTGTGGTGGCGTGGATCGCAGCTCGCGCACTCGAAGGTCTACATCACGCGCATCAACTCTTGGATGAACGCGGCCAGCGTGCGCAGGTGGTGCATCGCGATGTGAGCCCACAGAATATTTTTATTACGTATTCAGGCCACGCGAAGATTATTGATTTTGGCATCGCGCGCGCAGAAGGTCGGCTGCAACAGACGGAGCTCGGGCAGGTGAAGGGGAAATTTGCGTATATGGCTCCGGAGCAGGCGCTCTCGCAGCAATACGATCATCGGGCAGATATTTTTTCGCTCGGGGTGACACTGTATGAGGCGGCTGTGGGTGCGCGGCTGTTCCCGGAGCTCGATCGGGTGGAGGCGTTGCACAAGATCGTGATGGGAGAAATTCCCGATCCCGGCACGCGTGTTTCAGGCTTTCCAGAAGAGCTTCGCCGGATCATTCTGCGTGCGATCGAGGGTGATCCAGAGCGCCGTTTTCAGTCCGCAAAAGAGATGCAAGAGGCGCTTGACGCGTTCGTGGAACAAACGGAGCAAGAGCCCGTGGCGGAACGTTTAGCGGCGCTGATGAGTGAGCAATTTGGCGCTGAACGTGAACAACAGTTGCTCGCGATCCAAGCCTTGAAGGCCGGCGAGCCAGGCACCTTCAAAGTCGAGACGGACGCACACTTTGGGCTGGCTTCGAACACGGGTATCGCGCCAAGAAAGTCGCCGAATTATCTTGCATTCGGGCTCGGAGCGGCGTTGCTTTTGCTGGGGGGCATCATTCTGCTCCAGCGCATTTTAGCCGAGTCAGGAGCCGCTCAGGCGGGGAACATTCCGCCTGCTGCAGCTCCAGGTTTTAGCGGCGCCTCCGCCGCTGTGGAGCCCATGCCTAGCGCAAGCATGCGGCTAACTGGCCCCCCAGGCGAGCCACCAAGCCAAGCTGAGTTTGCGGGCGCAGCCGGCCGTGAAGAGAAGACGCACTTGCCGAAACGCTCGCCGCTCATTAAAAGCTATCCGTTCTAGACCGGATAGCCATGCGCGCTCGCGTTCTCACATTTGGTCTCGCGCTCCTCTTGCTGGCTCGGCCGCTGTTTGCTGAGAGCACCACGTGTAAGGATGACCCCACGCTGTGTGGTCGAATCGCCTTTGAGGCGGGTGTCGCTGCTTTTGAGAAGGGGCATTTGAAGGAAGCCCGCAGTTTGTTTCGCGTTTCGTTGAAACTGCGCTCGCATCCCACGATTCTTTTTAATCTGGCGCTGTCTGAACTTGGGCTGGGGGATTATGACGCAGGAATAGCGCACTTGAGGGCCGTGCTCACCGATAAGGAGAGCACGGCCGAATTCCTGCGACGGACACGTGAGCAGCTCGAGGTGGCGCGTCGCCAATCAGCTGAGCTCCGCCTGGATGCGCGGCTCGTTGAAAAGGCACAGTTTAGAGTGAACGGCCAAGCGCCGGCGCGAAACGGTGTATTTTATGCGGCTCCCGGCAAGTTGAGTGTGAGCATCAAGCTGCCTGGTCAGGCTACTGTGGTGCGTGAAGTGGAGGTGCGTGCGGGAGAAAAACGCGAACTGTTGCTGCTGGACGCACCGCTCAAAGTGGCTGAACCATCCCGCGAGTTAGGATCCTCGAAGACTCTGCTTTACGTCACTCTTGGCCTCGGCGCAGCGCTCACTTCCGCCACCCTGCTGAGCACTCTCGACGCACACCCAGCCGACACACGCACGATCTTCCTCGCGGGTTCAGCAACTGCCTTCGTGGGAGCGGGGTTGGTGCTCTGGGCGTTTGATGGCCCAAAAGGCAGTCCGCAGGGGCTCGCCTTCGCGCCGGGCGCTCGAAGTGTGTCCTGGGTGGGGACGTTTTAGGTAGTGGTCGCAGCGGTACTTCGACCTTGGCACTCTTGCCCACGGTCGTGCTAGCCATTGAACGGAGACGATCGCACGTTGCCCTGCCGCCTACGCCCGGCGCACCGCCGATCGACGCCTTCATCGTCACCATGGCCCCATGCTCGCCCTGGCCAGAGGAGAAACCACGACGCGGCTCCTGGGATGCGAACGTCGCCTTCTCAGGCACCACTCCTCCTGGGAGCCCTTGTTGTGGAACGGGAGTCCCCTGTGCAATCTCATTGGTCGCAGGAGACAGACGAGACCCCTACAAAACCTTTCGCTCGACTACTTCAACTAGTTGAACTAGTCTAAGTTCATGAAAATTAAGCAGGTGGGTGCGTTCGAGGCGAAAACCCAGCTGTCGGCTTTGCTGGACGAGGTGGAGAAAGGCGTCGTGGTCCGGATCACCCGCCATGGAACGCCGATTGCCGAGCTCAGGCCTCTTCGCAAAGCGGAGCGACCTCGCTTTGGGTCCGCCAAGGGCAAGGGCTTTAAGCTCGATGCTCACTTTGACGACCCTCTTAGTGACTTCGAGGAGTACATGCCTTGAGGCTGCTCCTCGACACCCATACGGTCTTGTGGTTTCTCCAAGGTGCTAAGGAGGCGGAGCCTGTACGCGAGCTCATTGAAGCCGCGAGCAACACCGTCAGCGTGGTCTCGCTTTGGGAGGCGGCCATCAAAGTGAGCGTCGGTAAGCTGAGGCTTCCGTACGCCATTGAGCGCCTCCCCGAGCTCTGCGCCCGGAATAGCTTTGAGCTGCTGGCGCCCGAGGCCGCCGATGTGGTGGGTGTCGCCAAGCTCCCCTGGCACCATCGAGACCCGTTTGATCGCCTGCTCGCGGTTCAATGCCTATCGCGGGGGCTTACTCTCGTGAGTCGAGATACGCAGTTCGACCGGTACGGCGTGAAGCGTCAGTGGAGCTAGAGGGGTACGCTGGAGCATAAGACATTCGAAGTGAGAGTCGGTCGGTAAGCAGGGGCAGCGCCAAGAGCAGGCGATCCAGCCGAAGGCGCTCTGCACCCTCGGAACCAGGTCAACGAAGCATAATAGGCGGTGAATTCGACCCAATTGGGGGCCAAGAGCCCACGTTATGCAGGCACCGATAGACCAGCAAAGGGAGCAGCATCCCTGGATCTAACGCTGATCTAACGCTAGGGCGGGCGCGCCATCTGACAGGTAGGTTTGTTCCGCAGATGTCGGTTTGTTCTTACTTTGTAGGATCAATCTGAGAGCGTGCGCGCTAGAGCGATTTCCATTGGGGTGGCACGGGTGTTGAGTGGGGGGCATGGGTAATGAAAAGCTGGAATATCTGGGCTTGTTCACGTTTTTTGAGGCGGTGCCGGAACCGCGAGTTGAGCGCACGCGGCGACATCCGTTGGTAAATATACTGACGATCGCGATGCTGACGATGATCTGCGTCGGGGAGGGTTGGGAGGATATGGAGAACTTCGGGCAAGGCAAGAAAGAATGGCTGAGCGGTTTCTTGAATCTAAGGCGGGGTATTCCGAGCGCAGACACATTTCGACGGGTGCTCAGCGCGTTGGACCCGAAGGCCTTCAATGCATGCTTCATTGCGTGGGTCGAGGCATTGTCGGTGAGCACTTCTGGGAAACTGATAGCGCTCGACGGCAAGACAGTGCGCCGCTCGTTTAACCATGCCACTGGTCGAAAAGCGCTGCACATCGTGAGTGCATGGATTTCTGAGAATCGCCTAACGCTCGGACAGATAGCGACCGAAGCGAAGTCTAACGAGATCACGGCCATACCCAAGCTGCTTGAGCTTCTCGACATCCGCGGGGCCACGATCACAGTTGACGCCATGGGATGCCAACGAGCCATCGCCGACAAGGTGATCGACCAAGGAGGCGACTACATCATGGGACTCAAAGGAAATCAGGAAACAGCGCATAAAGAGGTCCGAGAGTACTTCAGCGAGGCTTCAGCGGGAGACTTCAGAGATGTCCCGCACACGTTTCATGAAACGGTAGATGGCAGTGAGCACGGACGACTCGAAGTGAGGCGCGTTTGGGCTTCCCAGGAGTTAGCTTGGTTTGCTGATCTGTCGAAATGGAAGGGCTTGCGAAGCATCATCATGGTCGAGCGAGAGCGAACGGTGGGCTCCGCTAAACCCACCGTCGAGCGTCAGTACTACTGGAGCAGTCACACCGTGGACGCGATAATGTTTGCGCACATGATTCGGAGCCATTGGGGCATCGAGAACCAATTGCACTGGTGCCTTGATGTCGGGTTTCGTGAAGATGAATCACGCATCCGAACCGATCACGGGCCCGAAAACCTGGCCCTTCTGCGCAAAATTGCCTTGAATCTTGCGAAGAACGAGCGAACCCACAAAGCGGGCCTTCAGGCCAAGCGTAAGCTGGCTTCCTGGAGCAACCCCTACCTGCTTAAGCTCCTCTTCGCAGGTTTGAACTCAAATCAAGCGAAATAAGATGCGCTCGCCCTGGATCTAACGCCCTCTGCCCTTTACCGGCCATTTACCAGGGTGCTAGGGTTCGCGCCCGTCGCCGCCGCATTCTGAGGAGGAAACCGTGATGAAAGAACGCACCCTGTTCGTCTTGCTCACCATCTTGTGCCTGGTCTCTTGCAGTACCAGCGACGAGAGCCTCGCAGAACCGGTCGCGCGGGTAGAGCAAGCGTTGCTCTCCGGCCCCATGCCCTATCGCGGCGTGAATCTGGCGAGTGCAGAGTTCGCCGTGGATGCAGACGGTGTCGGCCAGCTGCCGGGCACTCACGGTACAGACTACGTCTATCCTGATCCCGCTTACGTCAGCGGTTACAACTCGGCCGACTATTTCATCGGCAAGGGCATGACGACGTTTCGGCTCGCGTTTCGCTGGGAGCGCTTGCAGCCGAACCGGCGCCAGGCTTTCAATTCAGCCGAGCTGACCCGACTGCGCACGACCGTGAATCGGCTGACCGGCAAAGGGGCGCAAGTGCTTCTCGATCCACACAACTACGCCCGCTACGGTACAGCTCTGATCGGATCGAGCTCGGTTCCGAACGCCGATTTTGCCGATTTTTGGTCACGCTTGGCGACCGAATTCAAGGGCAACCTGAACGTCCTGTTTGGGTTGGTCAATGAGCCGCACGATATGTCCACCGAGCAGTGGGTTGGCGCCGCTAACGCCGCGCTCGCTTCAATTCGGAGCGCTGGTGCCACGAACCTTGTACTGATTCCCGGCAACGGCTGGACGGGTGCGCACTCCTGGAGCCAATCGTGGTACGGCACTTCGAACGCGACGGCGATGCTCTCCATTTCCGATCCTGGCAACAACTACGCCTTCGAGGTGCACCAATACCTCGACGCCGACTCGTCCGGTTCGGGATCGAGCTGCGTCAGTAACACGATCGGCTCGGAGCGGATGCAACCCTTCACGAGCTGGCTTCGCGCCAACGGCAAGAAGGGGTTTCTGGGCGAGTTCGGCGGCGGCTCAGGCCAAACGTGCCTGAACGCGATGGACAACATTTTGGACCACCTCGAGGCGAACTCGGACGTCTATCTCGGCTGGACGTACTGGGCCGCGGGTCCCTGGTGGGGCGACTACTTCTCCTCGCTCGAGCCGAACGGCGGTGTCGACAAGCCCCAGATGGACACGCTTGAGCCCCACCTCGGCAGCATCACACCACCGCCACCACCGCCACCGCCGCCGCCGGCGTCGAGCTGCACGGACGGCATCAAGAAC
>Ga0163151_10006750_pt1 | contig 13778 bp, 6 predicted proteins | sample OliLakLV19MP5IB2_FD_145596 | JGI IMG/M metagenome (GOLD analysis project Ga0163151, IMG submission 145596) | Freshwater microbial mat bacterial communities from Lake Vanda, McMurdo Dry Valleys, Antarctica - Oligotrophic Lake LV.19.MP5.IB-2 | ecosystem: Environmental > Aquatic > Freshwater > Lake...
TTGCAAAGCATTGTCGCTGCCCGCCGTCAGGCTAGAGATGCGCCCGGTCGCCGCATCAAACCCACGCCAGCTACCCAGCGCCGCCGTGCCATGGCGCTGATCGGCGGTCACATTGCCGCGCGCATCGTAAAAATTCTCGCTGCCTTCGCGATAGGCAAGCGGCGCGCCATTAGTCTCTAGCCAGTTTTGACAAATGCCGCGAAGAATGGGTGCCTTGTTGGTTCCGACTCGTTCGGCTTAGGATTGGGATAGTTCTCATCGAACATTCCATGGGATATCACAGCAAACCACTTCATTTGTGTTTCGCTATTTGCGTTCGAAGCCAACCGATGCGCATCGCTGCGCTCAGCGCACCATAAATCGTACCACTAATCCTCAGCAGTAAATGGAGCAAAGAAAATGTCAAGTGTGACATCAATTGTTCCGACTCTCATGCGATCTTTTCCTGAGACATTTCGAAAAATGCCCTTTACACGAACATAATTATTCTCAAAATACGCAATATCGGCGGGAGTCTGGTCAATAATATTCAGGGCAAGAGATTCACTGCGAATAGAAAACTTAGCTCGTTCTCGATCAAAATAAAGCACATACCCCTCACCATCTTCCTTAACGAGATAGCCAGTTGTAAGCACTCGACTGCCGTTGCTGGCGTCTGGGTTGACCAATAGAGTGAAAAAGGACTTTTCGCAATACCGTAAGTAATCTGTCTCCGTCTTACATATTTCTCCGGCGCTGACCTTAAAACTCGACACAAACGCCAGAGTAATGCAAAACACACAAGCGAGTCTCATTTCATTCTCCTGACGAATTCGTTGTGACCGACAACTGCGCCCGCTGGTGCTGACCGGGAGGCAGCCCGAAATAAAGAGTAGTTAAATGAAGTATCAATGGAATTTCCGGAAATCGACAAAGATGGTGTGCGGACGAAGGCACTGATTTCATTCTCAACCGCGAATTTGATGTCACCGCGTGACAATTGCATTCCGGCTTTTTTGCTATAAAATGCTCCGCCTGATAAATCGCCACTGCTGCCAGCAGGATGCGTATGTGTAAATGCCACCCAGCGATCACCGCCTGCATATACTGGCAGATACGGCGAACTTTCATCACCGAGCCTAAAATCAACTAATCTGAATTTTCCTGGAGATGGCGAAACGATATTCGCCCCCGCCTCAAACCCATAAAGCTGGGTCAGACGCCCCACCGGATCTGCGAATGCATAGTGGGCATTTTCGGCTGTGTCGAATGTCATGCCATCCAATCTTTCGGCTATCCTGTCAAAGGCCCTGAGAGCCCTGTTGTATCTATCTTCGCGACTTGCGCTAATCAAATGATTAAACGCCCAAGCAAACGCCGCGGTCACCGCCCCATTTGCAAACTTCCCACCACTGAGTTCCGAGGTTGTTCCACCCACGATAGCAGCGACGAAGGTTTGTGCTGCACCGTTTTCGATTTGGGCGATGCCGGGGGCGAAGAGTTCGGTTAGGCCGGCGCTGGCGAAGCCGTGGCCAAACTGGCCGCCTTGCAGGGTGCTCAATACCCCGCCGGCGATGCCGTGCGCCAGGATTTTCTGCGCTTGCAGTGCGTGGCTCATGCCACCGGCTGCGGCGCGTTGGAAGTGTGCGCCAATCGGGATGAACATCGCGGCTGAGAATGCGCCACTGATGGCGCCCTGCAAGCCGCCCGCCAATAGGCCGCCGGTGAACCCTGCGGTGACCGCAGCGGAATTGGCGATGGGCGCAAAGGCGCTGCCCAGTCCGGGCATGTAGACGCTGATCACAATCGCCCCAACCACCCGCAGCGCGCCGATCGCCTCGCGCCGGCTGAGCATGCCGCTGGGATCAGTCGCGGTCAGCGGGTTGTTCAGCACATAGCTGTAACGGTTCCAGCCCTGCGTGGCGTCTGGCTCTACCAGCGGGTCCGGCTGGATGAAGCGGCCCAGGCGCGGATCAAAGGCGCGCGCGTTCATGTGGATCAGCCCGGCGCCGTCTAGTTGCTGGTGGCCGGTGAAACCCTTGCGCGTGGTGACATCCACGCCGTAGCTCAGCAGCGTTTGCCAGTCGAGCACACTGCGCCGCCGGCCATGCGCGTCAAAACTCATGCGTTCGATCGCTATTCCAGACTCGTTGGCGATCACATCGATAGACCCTAAGTGATCGGTAAACGCGTAACGGTGCTCGGTCAGCGGCGCATTTCCCGCAATGAACCGCGTGATCAGGATCAGCCCGCCGGGCAGGCTCAAACGCGCTTCGCGATTGACACTGCCGCCGGCGCTGCGATCGGTCCACTCCAAAGCACCGATGTAATGCGTTCTGCGGCTGATCTGCGCGGCGTCGTACTCGATCTGCCGCGCCAAGCTCAAATCGGGCGCGTAAAAGTAGGTGCGAAAATCGCTGGGCGTTAATGGACTGCCGACGAGCGTGTGCGTCAGCCGATGAAAAGCATCGTATTCGCTGATGCGGTCATCCGCGCTGCCCGCTCCGTCGGCCTGCGTCTGTAAGCCATTGGCGTCGTAGGCGTAGGCAAAACCAAAAGCCTGGGTGACCGCATGCGCACTTTTGTCCGCCAGCCCCTGCGCGCCCGCGCAGCCGGCGCGACCGGCATAGGTGTATGCGTTGCCATTTTTGCTGCAGATATTGCCCAGCGCGTCGTAACTGAGCGACAGCGTCGGGATCGCGATGGCATCCAGCTTGGATTCGGTCAAGCGGTCCAGCTTGTCGTACTTGAAGCGCTCAATCAGGCTCTTGCGCGCATCGGTGCGGTCCACCACGTTGCCCGCTAGGTCATAGCGATAACTCATTGATTGCAAAGCATTGTCGCTGCCCGCCGTCAGGCTAGAGATGCGCCCGGTCGCCGCATCAAACCCACGCCAGCTACCCAGCGCCGCCGTGCCATGGCGCTGATCGGCGGTCACATTGCCGCGCGCATCGGTGCTGCTGATCTGCCAGTACACCGGCTGCGCAGGCATATTGGTCGGACAACCGCTCGGCACCGCGCTGGCATCGGGCGCCTTGCAAACCCGGCGCAGAAACCCGCGCGCATCGTAAAAATTCTCGCTGCCTTCGCGATAGGCAATCGGCGCGCCACTCGGGTTGGGATAGTTCTCATCGAACTCATACAGGGTTTTCAGCGGCCGCCCGACACTATCGTAAATGCTGCGCTCGATGGTATTGCGGCCATCCAATTGTGTGGTGCGCGTTGCCACCCGCGACAGACTGTCGTAACTGCGCGTGCGATTCACCGTGGTGGTACCCATTTGTGCGCGTTTTTCAAAGGCCAGCAAGCCATAAGCATTGGCGGCGGTGTCGAACTCCCAAGTATCCTCAATTAAACCCACGCTTGAGGGTGCACTGTCTTCGAAACCGTTTCGAAACAGAGTATCGCCGCCGTTGCTTTGAATGGTCTGCGCTCGTACGCGCCACGCGCGGCCACGTGCATCAATGTCAGTACGAATGCGTTGGCCGCGCGCATCGGTGCTTTCGATCAGTTCGCCGGCTGCATTGTAGCTGTATGTTTTGGTCCCAGAGTCTGCGTCGGTCTGGCTGATTTTGCGCCCGCGCGTGTCATAGATCGCGCTATTGACGATAGGCTGGCCGTTGATCCAGCGCGACACGCCGATGACATTGCCTTCTGGATCGCGGCTGTAGTCCACCATAAAGCCGTTGGCGTCGGTGGCTCTGATCACTTCGCCAGCGGCGTTTTCCTCTTTGGAAAACGGCCGATTGCAATCCTGATCCCCACCGACGTTATTGCAAGGTGCTGACGTGGTGGTCAGCAAGCCGTTGTAGACCATGCTGCTGGTTGCCCCATCTGGAGCCACGGTCTGCTTTACCCGCGCTAGCACGTCAAACGTAGTGGTCGATTTGTATGGCGCACTGCTGCACACCCCCGCTTGCCCAGCAAACGACGGCTCGCCCACCATCACGCCGGTCAGAAAGCGCGGTTGTGTTTGCACGGTTTCGCGTCCGTGCGCATCAAAGCCGGTGCAGGCGATCGTGAGGTCTTGGTTGGTGACGCCCGCATTGAAGCTGGCGCTCACCGCCGCCATCGCCCGTCCCAGACGATCAAAGTAGGCCCAGCTTTGTGCGCCGGTATTGGCGAGCGTCTGCAGGCGAAAACTGGCGCCCGTCGGGCACGATGCCGTGCCGCCGTTGAAGCCCACACACCATCGATAAGTGCTTGTGGTGGACGCGCCTGTTTCTGTCCAACTCCAGTACGCCCTACCGAGCACGCCGCGGGTCGCCTTGGAGTCCAAGCCATTGATGTCTTGTGCGGCTGTCACCTCGCCCCATTGATCGCGCGACAGGATGGTCTGGGCGGTCCGCTCAGTCCATTGGCGCGTCGCGATGGCTGGATCAAAAAACGGCTCCCGAGATGACGTGGGGTAGCGGCCGATCGCGTCAAAGGTGGTGCGCGCGTAACGCCGCACGCTGCTGCTTGGCGCATCGCCATTGACCGGTTGAAACAACATCGGATTGCCCGCCCATTGCGGCGCGCGGCAAGCGGCTTCGGTGACATCGGCACTACAGGTGTAACTGGCGATGCGATTACCGAAGTCATCAACATCGTAATAGGTCAACAGCTCCAAAACGCCGCCTGCGGCCGGCTCAATAATCTCTTTCTTGAGTAAACCAGTGTTGGCTGCGCTCTGATCGTAACTAAAACTCGCCTTTCGGATGCTCGTTTCCAGGGGCAAGCCTGGAATGCTGCGCCGCGATGACTGAACCACTGTGGATGACAGGCGCCCCAGGCGCCAAGTCGCTGAATCATTGTTGTACAGATTGCTGGTTCGTTTGCGTCGTAGGATTGAAGCTTCATAGTTGGCAGGGTTTGGCTCTGCGCTATGCACATCCGTACTGATTTCTTTTGGATTACCAAAGGAATCATGATTGCTTTCAGCAGTTTGCGTCACACTGAGTAATGCGCCGGTGGAGGTACCCGCTGGCAGATTAAAGCGCCGTTCGCGGGTTACTGATTTGTACAAAAACAGCGGCGCGGGTGCCGTGGCAAACGCGGGAATGCTGGCATAGGCGGTTTCCGCGCTGGCGACGAGTGAACTGGCCGGTATCGAAAACCCGCCCGGCGCGTACGGCTGCCTGCATGCTTCCTTATCCCTGTCCGTGGTTCGGCAGAGTGACAGCAAAGCCGCTCCAGCAAGCACGCGCTTTTCTGTGCCAATGGGCATGCCAATGAAAGGGAAGCGCTGCCCGTAACTGCTGCGCGACAGCACATGGGCGGCCGGTGTGCCGCTGTAGTTGTGATCCAGCGTCCAGATTTCCCGAAAACCCAGAAATCCACGACCACCGCCCTGCAATTTAGCGCCCACATAGCGGTAGGACAGCAAACTACGTGCCGATGGATTGCTCAAGGTTGGCGCGTCGCTTTCAACATGGCTGACCACAAACATCGGGAATATCGCGTCCATCACCGGCGCGCCGCGGCCGGCGAGTTGTACCCCCGCGGTGGTGCTGTCCCAGTCCTTATTGCGCGTGCAGGTCGCGGTGATCGGCAAATTGTTGGCGTCGACTGCGCAGCGATCCGGCCGATAGACATCCTGGTTGGTCATGGGCAGATAACTGATTACCGTGGTGGCGCCGTTGCCGTTTTCAATTTCGGTTATCGCATCACGGGGACGAAAGCGATTCGCGATACCTGAGGTGCTGCTGCGAAAGTCCTGATCTTGATCACCAGGGGAAGGGTCAATGCTGAAATAATCCAGCAGGCCATCGCCATCCATATCGACGAAAAAATCGATCGTCTTGCGGTCCACGTCATCCTGGCCATTGACAGTTGCAGCAAGAAATGTCTTTTCGACTCCGAAGGAACGACCGTTGGGTGCTGCCAATCGATAACGGTATTGACTACGCCCAACCACCGCTGGCAAATACACCAAATCTGCCCGCCCATTTCCGTCCACGTCTGCTAACTGTAGGGCATCCATATTGGGCAAGTCAGTGGTTTCACATTGAAACCCGCCTTCGTTTGGCCCCTGATTAATGCAGACCCGATATCGGTCATTAGGCTTAATCAGCAGATCCTGTAGGCCATCGCCGTTAAGGTCGGCTATTTCATGCACGTCTGTGGGCAGCTGGCCAAGTCTAGGTAACAAAAAGCTAGAGTAAATCGCTTCAACCGCAACCTGCTGCAATGCTTCGTTGCGCTCTCGGGTTCGGAAAACCACTTGGTAAACCGGCAAAGTCGCATCATCGGTTTCAGAATCTACAAACGGAATGAACGGCCGATTTGGTAGGGTTTCACGGAATGTGACGTGAAAATCGGCACGGCCATCGCCATCCAGGTCCTGAGGCCGAGATGCATGTTTCGCTGAGGGCGAAATACTGAGCTCTGCAAAGGGGCAACGTTCATTCGTGCACGGATGCAGATTCGGCAATGCAGCAGTGAAATCCACGGCGTATGGAGCTGAGAACTTGAATTGCGTAGCCTCAAATTGACGCTCCAGAAACCGGATGTAATAGTTACGCCGTTCCGAGGATCCATTGCCAGTCACAATAGCGTAAACCATGTCAGAAAGGCCATCGCCGTTAAAATCCGCTAATTGCATCCGGGAACGCGTTGAGAGCACGGGGATGTTCAAACCATCCAATGCCAGCAAGTCCACCGACGTATCAAAGCCGCCCACACTTTGACCATTGATGAAACGACCGCGTGAAGGATGAATTTTCCAGCGCGCATTAGGATTAGTCGGACTATCGGTGGGCTCTGGGTTTTCCGCCAGTAATAAGTCGTCGAGGCCATCGCCGTTGTAATCGATTAATTGCCACCACTGATCGACGGAACCGGGTCCGGTGCTAGTAAAGCCGGTGCAAATCGGAATTCCGCTTAGGCCATTATTAAAACGCAGCGCGCCTATATTGGGCCCACTTTCTAGACGCTCAGCAAAAGCGATCTCCAACCGGTTTTTACAGGGAATTTGCGCACTGCTGTCCACCCATACCATATCAAGTCGGCCATCACCGTCCACATCGCCCATGCGCGAACTGACCAATCCCTTCATTCCCCGCAGTACTGGCCCCACATTGTCGACAAAATCGATCTTCGCATCTGTCCAACGAAAGTGTGTGGGCGGGTAACAGACAGATTCAGTGTTATTGCTGCATTCTTTAATCGCTGTAAGTAAAGACTCGCCCGTTCCAGACGCAGAAGACGAATAGTTCAAGGCATAAAATCGAGTGCCCGCAGCATCAATCGATTTCAGCAAACGCGAACGCGTCGTTCGTGAGTTGGATACAAATCCTTCCGCTCGCAGGGCACTTGGAAAGTAGTCGAAGGTGATTGCCGCGGAAGGCGCGGTGGCAGCGGTTGTCTGGCCCGACAACTGGCGTTTGCCGGTGTAACGCATGCGTTTAATGACCTGTTCACCCGCCGCGTCAATACCGCTGTTTTCTTCGTACTCGTAAAGAATGTAGTTACCGGAGGAATCTTCGAATCGATCCAGGGCCCATACCAACGCAATTTGCGGATTTCGCTGATTATTGGCTTCCAATCGAGAATCAACGGTGTTTCCGTAGGTACTGATTGAGCCATCCTTGCGCTGTACTTCAAAGTATTGCGGCCCGGTATAAAAGACCGTGCCAAACGTGTGTTGCACATACGTCGAATTATTACCGCCGCGGCTATAGATGCGGGTAAAAGGGTCCAGCTCCAAACGGTACTCCGCGTCAGCATCACCGTAGCTTTTGTTGCTACTGATCAGAAACAACCGCTGTCCATCCAGGCAAAAGCGATCCTGCGGATGAAAGTTAACACCCAGCGAATCACCATCAACCGCCAAACCTCCGACAATGAAATCGCCACTTTCACGCGTCGCCTTGCATCGCGAAATGGCCGACAGCCCGCTGATCGACCAGCCCGGCCCCATGGAACCGTTTCCACCACTGGAGTCATACGACAACATGACTTGAGGTTGCACGCCCGCCGTACCCGGCGGAATGCTGATTGGAACTTGGTAGCTCGCGTTACCTGATTCGTTGACGTTGAACTGGCCAGCCACAGCACCCACTCGATCTGACAGCAGATCCGCTGCTGGCGGCGTCTGCGCAAATGTGCTGGCGCTGCATAGCATCAGCAAAAGCACCGCACGAACAAGCGCAGCAACACCGGTGAAAGACTGACGATAAGGCTGCATGGGGGGCTCGCTGTGGCCACGGGTCGTTTGGAACGATACTGAGCGCAGACTCGCGCCAACAGTTGATCTAAGAGATGTCTGCGCGGGGCGCGAAATCTCGCACTTCATTCCAATAGTTTACGTTCTTGCAGGGCATGGGTGACGTTTGTCCTCAAGGAATCTGCCTCTGGCGATCGGTGTATGCACACCCAGATCCCATCAGGAATCCGGAACACGTAGACGCGACGCACCATTGCCGCCAGCACAACCACTTGGCCGCCACCAGGATTCCAAGCCACGTCAGCGACATCAACATTGGGCGCGGCTACCGTGAAGCGAGCTTCCAACTTGTACTCCGCACGAGGCCGCTCGTCCATTGCAAGTACCAAGGTCGTTCGATAGCGCAGCAGTACAAACCCGGAAAGGAAGAGTGAAAGCCCAAGACCGGGTGCGCGTCAAACTGAGATGGCGGGTTTTGTTGTACCGGGCAAAGGCGAACGAACGCCCCTCGCCGTGCCAAATCTCGGGGAAGCTGGCACAACCAGCGCGCAGGGGTAGGCAACGCACGCTGGGGTTAATTAAACTCCTACAAACGCCGACCGCCAGCGACACCACCACATTTTGCGGATTGCGAATCGTAAAGTACTCCCGCCGGCCACGTCGTCGTCTGACAACATCGGAACTGACGTGGACGATCCGCGGTTTGGATCAAAAAGCGACACCAAGCCGCGCGAGCCAACTGCGAAACAATATCTTTAACCTATGCAGTTAAGCACTATTGTGGTGCCGAACAACGACGCATTCGGGTCAAAGGGCGTGGAAATAATTGCAGTTACTTTCGCCGCATTACACTTGCCTCCTGACCTTGATCAATATTGGATAGCGCCATCGATGCAACACTGTCCGCTTGAGACTATGCAGGATCACCCCGATGAGTGCTGCACCATTGACCGAAAAATTCGAGCGCCCGCCCAGTGGACGACTGTGGCTCTGGTTAATTCTGTTACCGGTGGCCGCTTCGGTTGTGGCGGGATTGACCACTCTGGGAATTGCCATTCGCTACGGCGATAAACCACTGCCTGAAAGCGTATCGCGTACCGGTCCGGTGCAATATGGCGAGAACAGCGGACTGATCCGGGCGCGCGAACTTGAGATTTCAGGCAGCGCGCGGATTGATTCAGCCAGCCATGCTATCCACCTGAGCCTGCGCGGTCGCGAATTACCCCAGCAAGTGTTGTTGCGCCTGTGGCATCCAACTGAATCGACACTCGATCAACTGCTCGTGCTGACGCGCGGCGACGACGGCAGCTACCGCGGTGTTTGGCCCGCGCAGAGCGATGGCTTGGCTTTGCTGTTGACTGCGCCAGACGCCGGCTGGGAACTGCCCGGTGCCAGGAACAGCACCGACACACTGAGCTTTGTCACTGACTAGTGCCGGCGGACTTACGCGTGTCGTCATCGTGCTTTCATTGCCAAGAACCGCTACCCAGCAGTGCTTGCGCTGTACAAGTCGCCGGAACCGAACAGTGGGTGTGTTGCATCGGCTGCCGCGCGGCGGTGCAATGGATACACGGGCAAGGATTGGGTGACTACTACCGTTTGCGCACGGACGGTGCCGGTCCGGGGCGCGCCAATGCGGTGGACCTGGGTGTGTTCGATCGCCCGGCCGTGCTCGATTATTACGCCGGTATCGCGGTGGATGGCGTACGCGAAATCACGCTGGGTCTGGACGGTCTGCGTTGCGCTGCCTGCACTTGGCTGATCGAACGCGCGTTGAGCGCCGCGCCGGGCGTATTGCGGGTTCGGGTGCAGGCGCTCACGCAGCGCCTGACCCTGCGCTGGCGTGAATCGGACACCTCTTTAGCGGCGCTGGCCGAGCGCTTGGCGGCGCTCGGTTACACGCCCCATCTGGCCGATCCCACCCATGCGCTGGATCGCATCAAACGCGAACGCCGGCAAGCGCTGAAACGCTTGGTGATTGCCGGCGTGGGCATGATGCAGGCGATGATGTACGGCGTCGCGCTCTATGCCGGGGCCTTCGACGGCATGGACCCAACGGTGCGCGATTTTTTCCGCTGGCTCAGCATGGCGGTCGCCGCACCGGTGATCTTCTATGCCGGCCAGCCGTTCTTCAGCGGTGCGTGGCGCGAGTGGCAGGCGCGTCGTTTGGGCATGGACACGCCGGTGGCGCTCGCCTTGCTGCTGGCCTTTGTCGCCAGCATTTACGAATCGGCGCGCGGCGGCGCCGAAGTTTATTTTGATTCGCTGACCATGTTTGTGTTCTTTCTATTGCTCGGCCGCTACGCCGAGCAAAGTGTGCGGCATCGTGCCCAAGTGAGTTTGGGCGTTTTGTCGTCTGGCTTGCCACCTCTGGCGCGACGCATCGACGGCGATCAGGAAACTGAGGTCGCCACACTGGAATTGATCTGTGGCGATCTAGTTCAAGTCGCCGCTGGCTGCACCATTCCAGTCGACGGCGAATTGCTCGATGCCCAAGCAGAAGTCGACGAGGCGATTCTCAGCGGTGAATCGCGCCCCTTGGTCAAACACGCGGGGAACAGCTTGCTGGCCGGTAGCGTGGCGGTGTCGCGGCCCTTGCGGCTGCGCGTGGTGCGCAGCGGCGCGGCAACCGTGTTGTCGTCGCTGGCGCGCATGGCCGAGCACGCACAGGCAGACAAGCCGGCAAGTTTGTTGATGGCGGAGCGCGTCGCGCAATTTTTCGTCGCACGCGTGCTGATCCTGACGCTTGTGGTGGGCCTGCTATGGCTTATTTTTGCCCCTGAACGCGCCTTTGAAGTGTCGCTCGCGGTGCTGGTGGTGTCGTGTCCCTGCGCATTGTCATTAGCGCTGCCGACTGCCCTCGCTGCGGGTAGCCAGGGCCTCGCGCGTTTGGGCGTCATGGTGGTGCGCCCGGCGGCACTGGAAACCCTCGCGCAGATCCGCCAGGTAATATTCGACAAAACCGGCACCTTGACCGACGGACACATCCGCATTGCGCAGATCAACTTGGCTGCGGGCGTGACTTCCGAACACGCGTTAACCATCGCCGCGACGCTGGAGAGCGAAGCTACCCACCCGATCGCGCGCGCATTTGCGCACCCAGCAATCCTGAGCGAGGTCAGCGAGCGGCAACAGATCGCCGGGTTGGGCGTTGCAGCGCACATTCAGGGCAAAGCCTATCGGATTGGTCGAGCTGACTTCGCATTGAGTCCGGCCGCTCAGGCCTTGCCCTATCCGGCCGGCGACATAATCTTGTCCTGCGAAGGTCGCGCCTTAGCAGCCTTCACCCTCGAAGACCAGTTGCGCGATGATGCCAGTTTGGCCATAGCAGACTTGCAGGCCGCAGGCTGTCAGACCGTTTTGCTCAGCGGCGATAGCGCGGCCCGAGTTGCCGAAGTAGCGCAGCGCTTGAAAATCACGCAGTGGTACGCCGATCAGCAACCAGCGGCAAAAATCACGGTGCTGGAGCAAATACAAGCCGCCGGACCGGCCTTGATGGTGGGCGATGGCGTCAACGATGCACCGGTACTGGCTCGCGCCGCGGTGTCGGCGGCCATGGGGCAAGGCGCCGATCTGGCCAAAGCGCACGCCGACCTGATCTTACTGGGCTCGCAATTACGCGCGCTGCCGCAGGCCATGGCGCTAGCAAAACGCAGCATGGCGGTCATTCACCAGAACTTACGCTGGGCCTACGCCTACAATGCCATCGCAATCCCAGCCGCCGCGCTGGGCTGGGTTCCACCGTGGCTTGCGGCCATCGGCATGTCACTCAGTTCCATCGTGGTGGTGGGCAATTCGATGCGTTTGTTGCGACCGCAGGCAACCCCAAGCAAATCGGACCACGCGCGGGAAATTGTCGACAAAGATGCGTTGCTCGCGACTCGCTACCCATAACCCCGCCAAATGAGGTTTCCAGGTTGAACATCCTGTTCGTGCTAATCCCGTTATCGCTATTGCTGGTCATCGCGGCCGTCTATGCCTTCTTTTGGGCGGTCGACAACGACCAGTTCGACGATTTAGAAACGCCTGCGATTGCCATCCTTGCCGATGATGATGTGGGCACAAAACAGTGAGCTGGCCGGGCTAGAAACCTCAACGCATGATCGGCGAACTTACTTTAGGCGCGGCGCTGCTGCTGGGTGCCGCCGGTAGTGCGCATTGTTTAGTGATGTGTGGTGGCATTGCCAGCGCTTTTGGCTTGTCAACGGATAACAAGCAGCCCATCGCGCTGCCACTGGCGGCCAGCATTGGACGCGTCAGCGCATACGCCACGCTGGGTGCCTTGTTTGGTCTTTTTGGCGCAGGACTGCGCCCGTGGCTGGAGCAACCTGCAGGAATCTTGCTGCTGCGCGGGTTGGCTTCATTGACCCTATTGTTGATGGGACTGCAACTGGCCGGCTGGATTCGTCTATTGGATCGATTTGCCATCGTCGGCGCGCCGCTCTGGCGCCATCTGCAACCCCTGAGTCGACGCTTGCTGCCCATCGACAGCCTTTTTAAGGCGCTGAGCTTTGGCGCCATCTGGGGTTTACTGCCGTGTGGGTTGGTTTACGGCATGCTGAGTCTGAGCATCGGTTTCGCCAGTCCAGTACACGGTGCTCTGTTTATGGCAGCCTTTGGTTTAGGCACCTTGCCCGCATTATTGGGCTTGAGCATCGTCGCCGGTCGCAGCACACAGCCCGGTTTGCGGCCGGGCCTAAAGCGCGTCATTGGCACTACGCTGGTCGTGTTTGCGGTGTTCTTTCTGATTGCCCCGTGGATCCTGCCGCACAGCGGCCCCTGGTCTGCTCTGCGGCCGTTGCTGGATTGCCATTGAACCTAGAAACCTCAGCGTGAGCGCCACTTCATTAACAACATATAAATCGCACCGGCCACAAATAAACCGACAAACCAAGCGTAAGCGTAAATCGAGATGAACAATGCCGGCACCGTATCGACAAAACCAGCGGCCTTCAAAAAACCGGGCAGATTAGGCAATACACCAACAATAAGCGCGATCAGCGCCGCCGGATTCCAACCGCCGCGATAGCTATAGATACCATCGTGTCTAAACAAGGCCGGCACATCTAATTCGGTACGACGGATAAGGAAATAGTCGGCCAACATGATTCCCGCGATCGGTCCTAACAAAGCGGAATAGCCGATCAGCCAAGTAAAAATATAGGTGCCCGTCGATTCCAGCAACTTCCACGGAAAAATCGCGATGCCAATGCCGGCGGTAATATATCCGCCCATTTTGAACGAAATTTTACCGGGCGCGAGATTAGAAAAACCATTCGCTGGCGCTACCACATTGGCCGCCAGATTGGTGGTCAAAGTTGCCAGCAACAAAGCCAATAATGCAATGACCACCGAGAACCCACCCATACGAGCGGTCAGCGCGACGGGATCCCAAATCGCTTCGCCATAGATCACCACGGTGGCCGAGGTCACTGCGACACCGACAAAAGCCAGCAGTGCCATCGGCAATGGCAAACCCAGCGCTTGACCCACTATTTGGTCGCGCTGGCTGCGCGCAAAACGCGTGAAATCGGGAATATTCAGTGCCAAAGTCGCCCAAAAACCGACCATGGCGGTTAAGGATGGCCAAAATGTGCCCCAAAATTGTCCAGCCTTGGCGCCGCCAACGTCAAATTGCGAAGGCGTAGAC
>Ga0163151_10006751_pt1 | contig 13776 bp, 6 predicted proteins | sample OliLakLV19MP5IB2_FD_145596 | JGI IMG/M metagenome (GOLD analysis project Ga0163151, IMG submission 145596) | Freshwater microbial mat bacterial communities from Lake Vanda, McMurdo Dry Valleys, Antarctica - Oligotrophic Lake LV.19.MP5.IB-2 | ecosystem: Environmental > Aquatic > Freshwater > Lake...
GGCCGAGCGTCGGCAGCGGCTGGTCGTTGCGGGCCGGCGGCGACGGGAAGATCGCGGCGACTTCGGACTTGAAGTCGTCGAACGGCGACGTCTGCAAACTGAACGCCGCGGCCTGAGTGAGATCGTCGGCGAGTTTCTTCCCTTTCACCCGGTCCAGCAGCAACCGCGCCCCGGCCTTCGATTTGCCGAGGGCTTTGACGCTTTCCTGTCGCACGGCGAGCGGCTGCTTGGCGTCATCGACAATCGGCGCGAGGAACGCCGCCGTCTTGTTGTCGGTGGCGTTCCCCAGCGCGCGGGCGAGTGCGGCCGCGCGCAACGGATCGTCATTGCGCAGTCCCTGCATCAACAGTTGCCGATGCTCCCTGTTGACGAGCAGCTTGACGGCGTCCACCGCCAACTGGCTGTCGGGCTGGTCCTGCGCGAGGGCGACGATCTCCGGGTAACGATCCTGCAGGTTGAAGCGGTCGACGAGTGCGAGGAACTGCAGCGATCCACGGCTCTGTTTGAGCACACTGTCGAGCACCTCACGGGCTCTAGGGTCTTTCACCACATCGAAGTCTTGCACTCGGTTGAGCGCTTCCGTGGCGATGAAAGCGTAACGCCCGCCGTCACGGCTGGCCGTGTCATACGCCAGTTGCCGCATCGCCAACGCCTTTTTGTCGCCTGTTAGGAAATCGAATGCGCGGAAGTACCGCGGCAGTTCCTCTGCGGGGGTGTTGGGATCGCTAATGATCTTGGCAAGCAGTTCCGGCGTTTGAGCGGCCCGAGACCGCCAGATGATGTCCCGGCCGGCTTTGGTCGAAAGGGCCTTCGGTACAATTTTCAGATAGGCGGCGAGCCGATTATCCCATTGACCGGTCGCACCGACGCCCAGAGCTTCCAGCTCCCAGCGATCATCGCCGCGATACTGCACCGCGAGACTGGCCCAAATGTTATCGGCTCCCGCACTCTTTTTGCCGGATAATTGAATGGCCGCCTCGCGTCGCAGTTGCGGTTCGTGGCCCATCTTCGTGGGCAAAATGGCTGACGTTGTCTGCCGGCTCAACACTCGGAGCGCCATCACGCGGAAATCCTGCGGCGTGCCCTGATCGGGCTTGAGCGTCCCCATCACCAGGGTCTGAGCGGATTGCGTCGAGATGTTGCCGAGCAACCAGAACGCCCGTGCCCGGACCCGCGGGTTCGGATCGCGTTGGAAAACTTTCGTGAGCGCGGCTTCGGCATTCTCGCCCATCTTGCTCAGCGCCGTCCACGCCAGATATCGCGTCTCGTGATTCGGACTCTTGAGCGCGGCAATTGCGCCTTCCACCGTCGTGAAATCCGTCTTCGGCACGGTGTACTTCACCTTCGGCGGCGCGACGCGGAACAGCCGGCCGCGGTCGACGTCCCCCTGCCGGTGTCCGCCGACGCCGGGGTCGTACCAGTCGGCGATGATCAGCGAGCCGTCTGGCGCGACGCACACATCGCTCGGGCGGAACCATTTGTCGCGAGTCCCTTCGAGAATGTTGACCATCTCCGCCTTGTAACCGGCCCCGTCGTTCTTCACGGGATACGCCCGGACGATGTTCGGCCCGGCGTCGCAGTGGATGATTTGATTGCGGAACACTTCCGGCAGCAGATCCCCCTCGTAGATGCAAATCCCCGTCGGCGATCCGGCTCCGGTCTGCAACAGGTTCGGCACGACGCCGGGATCGTTGAGGTGCCAGTGCCGCAGCGGGATCTCCTCTTCCATGTTGGTCCGCGGGTCGCGCCAGCCGGCGCCGGTGAGCTCGTCCTTGTAGCCGTAGTTGCCGAACTCCATGACGAAATTGATGCGCACGCCGCGGTTGCCGTCGTCGTCGTTGTCCGACTGCCACAGCGTGCCGAAGCTGTCGACACACACCTCCCAATTGTTGCGGAAGTTCCAGCCGAGCGTTTCGACCTCGCTGCCGTCGAGATTGCAGCGGAAGACCATCCCCTCCTGATACGGCTTGCGCGAATCGTTGATCTCGTTGCCGGCCTTGTCGATGATGGGCTGGCCGTGCTTGTCCTTGAGCTGTTTCCCCGAGTTGCCGAAGTTGAAGTATAGCTTGCCGTCGGGTCCGAACACGAAGGCGTGAATGCCGTGGTCGTGCTGGGTGCCGCCGATGCCGGTGAAGAGGAGTTCCTTCGACTCGTCATCGGCCTTGAGATCGCCGTTGCGGTCATACAACGAAAAGACGCTGTCGCCGGCGGAGACGATCACGCGGTCCCCCAGCACGCAGAGACCGTGGACCGAATCGATGTCCTTCCCCTGATAGAACACGGTCTGCTTGTCGGCGACGCTGTCGCCGTTGGTGTCTTCGAGGACGAGGATGCGGTCCCCCTCCGGCCGGTCGGGATTGTCCTTGTTCGCGAACCGGCGGTAGTTCATCACCTCGCCGACCCAGATGCGGCCCAGGTGGTCGATGTCGATGTTCGACGGATTCTTGAGCAGCGGCTCGGCGGCGAACAGCGTCGCCTCCAGACCGGGGGCGACATCCAGCCCGGCGACGGCGTCCGCGGCGTCGCGACTGGCGTCGGGGGCATTGGACGGCGCGGCGATGCTCGCCGGCGGCTTCTCGGCGAACACCAGAAACTGCACCGTGCTGCCGCACCCCTGCTCGGTGCCGCTGCTGTCGAGACCGGCCAGCGCCTGGAACTTCGTGTAGCCGGCGGGCAGGTCGTAGGCAATCACGGAGTTCGCATGGGTGCCGATGCCGTTGGCGACGTCGCGGCCATTCACGCGCAACGGCTTGCCGCCGGCATTGGCGTTGATGCGGACTTCACCGTAACCGGCGGAGGCGGACTTCCACTTGAGGTCGGTGAGTTTCTTCTCGCCATTGGGACCGACGAGTTTCGGCTCGACCCAGTCGGCCCAATCACAACCGAAGCTGTCGCCGGCGTCGCGGACGACGAGGTACAGCTCCTTCGCATTGGCGATGTCGACGTCGATCTTCACCGCCTGATTCGGCGTGCCAATGGACACCACCTGGCTGTCGAACAGCGGCTTGGGATCGGCGGCGAACGCGCTCGCGGCGAGCGCAGACAGAACACCCACGGTCAGGCACAGACGGCGCATCGGTTGACACTCCCGGCAGGCGAATCCAGAGGCGAAATGAGATGCCGCACATGATAGTCGGCCCAAGGGGCGGCCGTCACGCATCGGCGAAACAATCCGCGGGCGGTTTCTGCGAACCCGGAGGGTTCCCAGCCATTAGCCGGTGGTTGAGCGCAGCGACACCACCGGTTGGCGATGCTCGGCGGGATCGACCCCGGCAGGGGTCGCAGCCATTGACGGACAGTGCTGCGACCCCTGTCGGGGTCGAGGATTCAATCACGTCCAATTCCGGTGGTATCGCTACGCTCAACCACCGGCTAATGGCTGTAGTCCCTCCGGGACAGAAGACTGTGCCGCTGATTCGCAATCGGTTGCACGGCCATCGCCACCGACACCCCGTCGCCGCGTAAACCATCCGCCACGGTTGACCCTTTCCCCACATTTGTTAGGATTCCTGTTCACACCACGGTCCGGAAATCTCCGCGGCTGTCCGGTGTTGTTCCACGATCACGACAATTCAGGAGACTCCCGGGCATCTCGGCCCTGGAGCAGAGTTCAGCGGTAGAACCGCGGCCGGGCCGGTCCCGGCGGCGGGTGTCCGTCGCGTTCGGGTCTGTCGTCACACGGGTCAGTCTGGATGTTTTCTGTTCTTAACGGATTGCTGTGCGTGCTGTGGCCGAGGCTTCGGCAACGGCCCGCGGTGTCGGTCGCAACCTCCATCGTTCGCGGTGGTTGGAGCGTGCCGGGCGTCAGCAATCCGTTTGGGCTGCGGTGGGGGTTGACGGGCTACGCCGTCGCCCGTGCCGCCCGGCCTTGCGGAACCGATCCCCCCGACGGTCGGTTTGACGGGTCTTGCGTGCGGCGGCTGCGGCGTTCGCGTCCCTAACCTGCCGGGCTTTGTTCCCTTTGGGCGTGCGTCCCCCGGTTGCTGGCAACCGGCCGAGAGGCTTGCGCGTCTTCTGCCAACACGAAGCAGGTTTGGCAGATGGGAACCGAATACATCATTGGCGCCGTCGCCCTGGTGCTGGGCGGCGTGGCGGGCTTCTTTGCGGAACGACTGCTCAAGGCGCAGGCCTACAAGTCGCGTGACGAGATCCTCAAGCAGGCCGAGCGCGACGCCGAGTCCGTCCGCAAATCGGGCGAACTCTCCGCCAAGGAAGAGGTGCTCAAGCGCCGCGAACAAGCCGAACGCGAGTTCAACGTCACCCGCGAAGAATTCCGCCAGCACGAAAAGCACCTCGACAAGCGCGAAAACTCGCTCGAAGAGTTGCAGAACAACGTCGGCAAGCGCGAACGGATGCTGGAAACCACCCAGCAGAAGCTCGCCGACAAAGGCAAAGCCCTCGAAGCCCGCGACCGCGAACTCGACAAGCTGCTCAAGCAGGAGCAGGAGCAGCTCTACCAGATCAGCGGCCTCGACCAACGGGCCGCCACCGACCTGTTGCTCGACCGCCTCGGCCGCGAACTGCAAAGCGAAACCGGCGCGATGATCCTCAAGCACGAGCAGGAGACCAAGCAGCAGGCCGAGAAAATGGCCCGCGAAATCATCGGCATGGCCATCCAAAGGTACGCCTCGGCGCACACGTCCGAGACCACCGTCTCGACGATCGACATCCCCAACGACGAGATGAAGGGCCGCATTATCGGTCGCGAAGGCCGCAACATCCGGGCCTTCGAGAAGGCGACCGGCGTGGACGTGATCGTCGACGACACCCCCGGCGTGGTGGTCGTCTCGGCGTTCGACAGCGTCCGCCGCGAAATCGCCAAGCAATCGCTCAACAAGCTGATTCAGGACGGCCGCATCCATCCCACGCGGATCGACGAAGTCGTCGCCGAAACGCAGAAGGAGATGGACGAATTCATTCGCCGTTCGGGCGGCGAAGCGGCGCAGGAGGCGGGCGTCTCGAATCTTCACGAGAAGCTGCTCGATTTCATGGGTCGGCTTTACTTCCGCACGAGCTACAGCCAGAACGTGCTCAGGCACTCGATCGAAGTCGCCCACCTCACCGGCTTGATGGCCGAGCAGTTGGGCCTCAACGCGACCCTCGCCCGCCGCTGCGGTTTCCTGCACGACCTGGGCAAGGCCGCCGATCACGAGATGGAAGGGGGCCACCCGGCCGTCGGCGCGGAGATTCTGAAGCGCTATGGCGAGAAGCCCGAAGTCGTCCACGCCGCGCGCGGGCATCACGACGACATCCGCGTGGACTACATCTACACGGTGCTGGTCGCCGCCGCGGACGCCTGTTCGGCGTCCCGTCCCGGCGCCCGCCGCGAAACGCTGGAGAAGTACGTCCGCCGGCTGGAGGAGCTGGAAGCGATCGCCTGCGGCTTCCCCGGCGTCGAGCAGGCCTACGCCGTGCAGGCCGGCCGCGAAATCCGCGTGGTGGTTGACCCGACGGAGATCAACGACCGCGAAGCGGCCAAGATCTGCCGCGACATCGCCACCGCCATCGAACAGAGCCTGACGTACCCCGGCGAGGTGAAGGTGACCGTGCTGCGCGAGACGCGCGTCGTGGAATATGCGAAGTAAGCCGGTGGGGCCAAGGGATCGGCAGCTCGCGGATTGAACCCGAAGGGTTCGCAGAACGTAGCCGGGGGTCGCAGCGCAGCGAAGACCCCCGGAACACTGTCGATTCCATTGCATCCCGAAGGGGATGCCAGAACTCCACGCCTCTGGCATCCCCTTCGGGATGCTCGCCAGATTCCTCCGGCTTTCCGGGGGTCTCCGCGAAGCGCTCCGACCCCCGGCTACGGTCTGCGACCTCTTCGAGGTCAATGCCGGGCGATTGCTCCTGAGTCTCACAGGGTCATTGCCACACGGTATACTCTCACCGATCCGAGGTGTTGTCAGCCATATCGAGAAACACCATGCCCGCCCGCTTCCCCTCCCATCTCACCACGCAGCTGGACCAGATTCGTACCGCCGGTCTCTACAAGCCCGAGCGCGTCATTCAGACGCCGCAGGGAACGCACGTGCGGGTGGCCGATGGCAAACCCGTGCTCAACCTGTGTGCGAACAATTATCTCGGGCTGGCCCAGCATCCGGAGATCATCGCGGCGGCCCATCGCGGGCTGGACGAGTGGGGCTACGGGCTGGCCTCGGTCCGGTTCATCTGCGGCACGCAGGCGATCCACAAGCAGTTGGAACGCGCGCTCAGCGAATTCCTGCACACCGACGACACCATCCTGTACTCATCGTGCTTCGACGCCAACGGCGGGCTGTTCGAGACGCTGCTGGGGGCCGAGGACGCGATCATCTCCGACGAGCTGAACCACGCCAGCATCATTGACGGCGTCCGGCTCTGCAAAGCCCAGCGGTTCCGCTACAGGAACAACGATCTCGCCGATCTCGAAGCCCGGTTGATCGAAGCGAAGTCGGCCCGGTTCCGGATGATCGCGACCGACGGCGTGTTCTCGATGGACGGCACCATCGCCGATCTCGCCGGGATCTGCACGCTCGCCGACAAGCACGACGCGCTGGTGATGGTCGATGACTCGCATGCCGTCGGGTTCATCGGTCCGCAGGGACGGGGCACGCCGGAGTTGTGCGGAGTGATGGACCGCGTCGACATCCTGACCGGCACGCTGGGGAAGGCCCTCGGCGGAGCGAGCGGCGGGTACACCAGCGGGCGGAGGGAGATCGTCGAGTATCTGCGGCAGCGGTCGCGGCCGTATCTGTTCTCGAACACCGTCGCGCCGGCGATCGTCGCGGGGTCGCTCAAGGCGATCGAGCTGCTGACGGCCTCGACGGAATTGCGCGACCGGTTGGCTGATCACACGGCGTACTTCCGAGAGGCGATGAGCGGGCTGGGTTACACGATTGTGCCGGGGACGCACCCGATAACGCCGGTGATGCTGGGGGACGCTGCGCTGGCCGGAAAAGTTGCCGAGGCGATGCTGTCGCGCGGGGTGTACGTGGTCGGTTTTTCGTACCCGGTCGTTCCGCAAGGCAAAGCCCGCATCCGGACGCAAATCTCGGCGGCTCATACGCGAGACGATCTGGAGTTCGCCGTCGCTGGCTTCCGAGAAGTGAAGCAGGAACTCGGGCTCTGAACATGCGTTCGAGTCTGCGGATCGCAGCGATCCGGCAAGGAAGTGAAATTGCTATTCCTTGGCCGATGGCGGCGCGGCAGACTGGATACCATGCGATACGCCTTGAAATTACCGATGTGTCTGTTCGCCGGCCTGGTGCTGACGGGCGGTTTGGTCCCGACGGTAAACGCCGCGGAAGTCCGCTGCGCGGTCCTGGAAGTCTTCGTGAAGGGGACGTCCGAGCGCTCCGCCGAGGCCCGGGCCTACGTCGAAAAGGCCTATGGCAGCCGCAAGGGAGTGAACCTCGTCATTCGCGACGTCATCGCGAACAACGACGATCTCGACCGCTTCTGGAAGATCGCCGAGACGCTGAAGATTGCCGATCCCGGCCTGCCGGCGTTCTACGTGAGCGGCAAGTTCGAGTACGGCTGGGACGCGAACGTCACGCCGGGGCTCGTCGAACAACTGCTGACGGTCGAGGTCTTCCTCCGCAACGGCTGCCCGCGGTGCGCGCAGGCTAAGCCGATCATCTTCAACGAGCTGGCCCCCAGTTATCCGGGGTACAAGTTCGTCGAGAAGGAAATCGTCACCGTGGCGGCGAACAACGCCCGGCTGTTCGAGCTGGCGGCGAAGTATCGGCAGGGGGCCGCGTCCGTCCCCGCGCTGCATTTCTGCGGCAAACTGCAGATCGGCTTCTACGACGCCAACACCAGCCGCAAACAGTGGAACGACGTGCTGAAAGCTGTGACTGTGGTGTGCGCCGCAGACGCCCCCGCGCCGCCCCCGCCGATGACCGACCCGCAATCGCGTCGCTGGCAGCGACGGGACTCCTTCCGCATCACGCCGGTCGGCTGGTTCGGCTCGGTCGCGTATGCCGGCGAGCCGCTGGTGGCGATTGCTCCGAATTCCCAAGCGGCCGCAGCGCCTCCCGATCCGGATGTCGGCTTGCCGATTCCGCCCGAAGTCGAAGCCGCTCCCGCCAACGACAACGCCGATGCGCCGCCGCCCCGTCCAAGGCGGAGTCTGCCGCCGGAGGTGTCGGCGTCCACGGAGCAGGTGATCGACCCCGTCCACTTCGCCGATGATCCGCAGCAGTCGGACTACCGCACGATTCCGCTGTTGGGGGAGGTCAACTGGCGCGCCTGGGGTCTGCCGGCGTTCACGCTCATGGTGGGGCTGATCGACGGATTCAATCCGTGCGCGATGTGGGTGCTGATGTTCCTGCTGTCGCTGCTAGTCAACCTTCGCGACCGCTGGAAGATTCTGGCGGTGGCGGGCTCGTTCGTGGTCATCAGCGGCGTCGCCTACTTCGCATTCATGGCGGCGTGGCTGAACGTGATGCTGCTGGCCCCGTTGCAGGGGAAGGCCCAGATGGCGCTCGGCGTGCTGGGGATCATCGTCGGCCTGATTCACATCAAGGACTTCTTCGCGTTCAAGAAGGGGGTCTCGCTGTCGATCCCCGAATCGGCGAAGCCCCGGCTGTACGAGCGGATGCGAAAGATCGTGATGGCCGAATCGCTGTGGGGGGCGATCGTCGGCGCGTCAACGCTCGCCGTGCTGGTCAACATCGTCGAGCTGCTCTGCACGGCCGGGTTGCCGGCGATGTACACGGGCGTGCTGACGATGCAAAACTACCCCTGGTGGCAGAACTATCTGTACCTGCTGCTCTACATCGCGGCCTACATGTTCGACGACGCGCTGCTGGTCGCCGTGGTCGTCACCACGCTCGGCAAGCATCGTTTGCAGGAGACCGGCGGCCGCGTGCTGAAGCTCATCAGCGGCACGGTGATCCTCGCCATCGGCGCGACGATGCTGCTGAAGCCGGAGTGGCTGGTGTGAGGGGAAGACCGCGAAGCCGCAAGCGTCGTTCGGAGGACGCTTGCGGCTTCGCGGTCTTTTCTTCTCCTCGATCACGACGATCACTTCGCCTTCCGCACCCGGCGCGCTTTGAGCGAATGTCATCCGAACCAGAACCACGCCGCGACCTGAGCCGCCAACGCGCACAGGTTCCCGAGGCTGTGCAGCAGCACCGGCATCAGCAGGCTTTGACTCTTGAGGTATGCCCAGGCGAGGAAAAAGCCGCCGACCAGGTTTTCCGGGCTGGGGTTTCCGTACACGACGTGCAGCGCGCCGAAGACGAATCCGCTGACCACGATCGCCGTCCGCGGTCCAATGGCCGCAGTGATCGGCAGACACAATGCCAGCCGGTAGACCGTCTCTTCCAGCACCGGGGCGATCAGACACATCCCCAGCAGCGCCCAGCCGATGCGTCCCGGCGGAGTGGTATGGATAGGCGGTACAAAGCCCATCCCTAAACCAATGCCCACACCGACGGCGATGCACGCCGCCACCGCCAGGCCGATGCGCAGGCCCCAGCCGATCCAGCAGCACCAGCCCTGCACCGGCCGAATCCGCAAGCCGACGGCGGCGAGATCCCCCTCGCACAGCCAGACAAGAGCGACCAGCCCGAGAATGGCGACCGTCCCGCGACCATTCTCCAGGCCGCCGTAATTTGTTCGCCACCACGACAACGCCAGGTCCGCGATCACGACGGACAGCCCGATCACGACTGCGGCGATCAATCGAGCGGGGGAATTTTGGAGTCGGCGTCCGATGGCCATCGTGAACTCCTCAGAATCGCGAAGTCGCAAGCGTCGTTCGGAGTACGCTTGCGGCTTCGCGGTCTTTTCCCATCACGACTTCGGTTTCCGCACCCGCGCCACGACGCTTTTCCCCGCCCGTTGCAGCACCACGGGACGCAGCACCGCGACCGAGCGGGCGTCCAGCGGGTACTCGGTGATGCGAACCGGGCGGTGCGGCTTGATCTCCGGCTGCGACGTGTCGAGCAACGCCTCCCATCGCTGGACCTTGGGCATCATCGGCAGCTTGAAGGGGATCGGCTCGTGGTGCGCGTTGAGCAGCACCAGCAGCGTCTCGCCGATGATCGGCCGGCCGCGACTGTCCGTCTCCGTGATCGCATGACCGATGAGCAGCATCCCCAGACATCGGACGAACGGAAGGTTCCAATCGACGTCGGTCATCTCCAGCCCCGACGGGGCCAGCCAGGTGATGTCCTTGACGTCGCCGCCGCGGATCGGCCGGCCCTGGAAGAACTGCCGGCGGCGAAGCACGGGCTGGTCGCGACGGAGCTGGATCAGGCGGCGGGTGAAGGTGAGCCACTCCTGCTGCTCGGGCGACAGGTTCCAGTTAATCCACGTCAGCTCGCCATCCTGGCAGTAGGCATTGTTGTTGCCCTGCTGACTGTGGCCGAATTCGTCGCCGGCGAGCAGCATCGGCACCCCCTGCGACAACAGCAGCGTCGCCAAAAAGTTCCGCCGCTGTCGGGCCCGCAAGGCGAGAATCGGCTCTTTGTCCGTCGCCCCTTCCACGCCGCAGTTCCAACTGTAGTTGTCGTTGGCGCCGTCGCGGTTCTCCTCGGCGTTGGCCGCGTTGTGCTTTTCGTTGTAGCTCACGAGGTCGGCGAGCGTGAACCCATCGTGACAGGTGATGAAGTTGATGCTCGCATACGGCCTTCTGCCGCTGTGCTCGTAGAGGTCGCTCGACCCGGTGAGCCGCGACGCCAGTTCGCCCGCGGTGCCGCCGTCCCCCTTCCAGAACCGGCGGACGCAGTCGCGGTACTTGCCGTTCCACTCCGTCCACAAGACCGGGAAGTTGCCGACCTGATAGCCCCCCGGCCCGACGTCCCACGGCTCGGCGATCAGCTTCACCTGGCTGAGAATCGGGTCCTGGTGGATGATGTCGAAGAACGCCCCCAGCCGGTCCACTTCGTGCAGCTCGCGGGCCAGCGCGCTGCACAGATCGAAGCGGAAGCCGTCGACGTGCATCTCCAGCACCCAATACCGCAGACTGTCCATGATGAGCTGCAGCACGCGCGGATGCCGCATGTTCAGCGTGTTGCCGCAGCCGGTGAAATCGACGTAGTACCGCGCATCGGGGCCAAGGCGGTAATAGGCGGAATTGTCGATCCCGCGGAGCGACAGCGTCGGCCCGAGATGGTTCCCCTCGGCGGTGTGGTTGTAGACCACGTCGAGAATCACCTCGATGCCCGCGGAATGCAGCGAACGGACCAGCATCTTGAATTCGCGGACCGATTCCTCTGCCGACCCGCCGGCGACGTACCGCAAATCCGGGGCGAAGAACGCCAGGCTGTTGTAGCCCCAATAGTTCGTCAGGCCCCGTTCGACCAGGTGCCGGTCGTCGACGTGGTGATGGATCGGCATCAACTCGACCGTGGTCACGCCCAAGTCTTCCAGATGCCGCAGCACGGCGTCGGAGGTCAGCCCGGCATAGGTGCCGCGGAGGTGCTCCGGGACGCCGGGGTGCTGCATCGTGAAGCCCTTCACATGCAACTCGTAGATGACGGTGCGGTGCCAGGGAATCTGCGGCGGGCGGTCGTCTCCCCAGGTGAACGCGGGATCGACGACGGCGGCGAGCGGGGCGAACGGGGCGCTGTCGCGGTCATCGGGGGTCAGGTCGACCGCCGGATCGCCGATCTTGTAGCCGAACATGGCGTCGGACCACAACACCTTGCGGGCCATCGCTTTGGCGTACGGGTCGAGCATCAATTTTCGCGGATTGAACCGGTGCCCGGCGGACGGTTCATACGGCCCGTGAACGCGGTAGCCGTAACACTGTCCGGGACGGATGTCCGGCAGATAGGCATGCCAGACCTGGTCGGTTTGCTCGTGGAGTTCGACCCGCCGCGATTCCGTCTGGGAATGGGGGGCGTCGAACAGGCAGAGTTCGACCTTGTCGGCGTGCTCCGAGAAGATGGCGAAATTGGTCCCGCCACCATCCCACGTTGCCCCCAACGGGTACGGCGTGCCGGGCCAGACGCGCATCGAAAAAACCTCAGAGTGAGAACCGCAGGGATGCGGCGACGATCATAGTGAGGTGCTGGTCACTTGTCAGTGGTCCGTGGCATTCTCCTCCGGTCCCCTCGCCCCCGAAGACGGGGGCGAGGGGACCGGGCATCAAAGCCATCCAAAATCGAGAGACGCATTCCACGGACGACTGACCACGGACAACTGAAGCCGCACCAATGAATCAGCCCGGCTTGAGACCAAGCCGGGCTGAGTTTTTGCGGGGCGATGAGTGCGGGAGCCGTCGGTTCGCTAGCTCTTTTGCGGCACCTGGGCTTGCATCATGCGGGCCATGGCCTCGGACGGGCCATGCTCGTAGCAGTCGCTTTCATGCCACAGCGGGACGCCGGCGGCGTAGCGGGCGGCGAGCATGAGCACCTTTTCCTCCGAGCCCGGCTTGGCACCGGTCGGCCCCCCCGGGTTGATCCCCAGGGCTTCGAAGTCGATCTCTTCAAAGGACACGTCGGCGTCCTCGAATTCGTGGCCCTGTTCGTCCAGGAGGTCGAGCGCGCTGTCGGACTCGTAGTCTTCCACGTCGTAACTCAACGACATTCTGCAACTCCAGTTGATATCAGTGCTTAGGCACACGGTTAGCGCAGGAAAGCCACACCTCCGGCAACACCTTGCCGGAGCAATGTCAACCACAGCGATCGGGTGGCTGCCCAGATGGCGGAACCGGTTGGGGAACCGATCCGCTGCCGTTTATGGCAAAAGACGGTAGGCCAGTGGCATCATGCCGGTGGGGGTCAGCAGGGGTGATCGCTTCAGCGAGGGTATTCTTCAGAGATCGGTGGGGATTGTCAACAAAAATTCTCGGAAGTCTGCTCTGAAGAGTGCCCTTTCTCATTTCCGGGAAGCCACAAATCCAAGCCGACCAATGTCTCGCGCGCTGCTCATCCGACTGGGTAATTTCTGCCGCCCAGATAAGTCAGGGGCTGCCCCGTTTCCGCTCGAAATCGTATCGCTTCAATTTGCGATCGAGCGTGGAGCGCTCGATGCCCAGCATCTGCGCCGCCTGCGATTTATTGCCGCTGGTCCAGTCCAGCATCGCCAGAATGTGGTCCCGCTCGATGATTTCCAACGCGATCGGCTTGAAGACTTCCACCGTCAGCTCGTTCGCGACGGCGTCGCTCACGCCGGTGCCCAAGGCCGACAGTTGGATGTCGGACGGACCGATCTTGGGCCCGTGGCTCAGAATCAACGCGCGTTCCACGGTGTTCTGCAGCTCGCGGACGTTGCCCGGCCAGTCGTATCGCCGCAGCGCGTGCAGGGCCTCCGCGGTGAATTCCGCGTTTAACCGCCCCAGTTTTTTGGCGAACCGGTCCAGAAAGAACCGCGCCAGCACGGGAATGTCGTCGCGCCGTTCGCGGAGCGGCTCGACCTGCAGCTCCACGACCTGCAAGCGGAAATAGAGATCCTTGCGGAACTGGCCGGCCTCGACGGCGGCTTCCAATTCCCGATTCGTGGCGGCGACGACCCGGACGTCGACCTCCACCTGCGAGCCGCCGCCGACGCGCTCGAACGGATGCCCCTCCAGCACGCGCAGGAACTTGGCCTGAATCGCCGGGGTCATTTCGCCGACTTCGTCCAGAAAAATCGTTCCCAGATGCGCCTGCTCGAACTTGCCGATCTTGCGGTTCACGGCCCCGGTGAACGATCCCCGCTCGTGACCGAACAGCTCGCTCTCCAGCAGCGATTCGCTGAGCGCGGCACAATTCATCGTGACGAACGGGGCGTCCTTGCGGGTGCTGTTCAGGTGAATCGCGCGTGCGACCAATTCCTTGCCGACGCCGCTTTCCCGCGAAT
>Ga0163151_10006753_pt1 | contig 13773 bp, 12 predicted proteins | sample OliLakLV19MP5IB2_FD_145596 | JGI IMG/M metagenome (GOLD analysis project Ga0163151, IMG submission 145596) | Freshwater microbial mat bacterial communities from Lake Vanda, McMurdo Dry Valleys, Antarctica - Oligotrophic Lake LV.19.MP5.IB-2 | ecosystem: Environmental > Aquatic > Freshwater >...
CATTGTTTTATGTATTCAAAACCGGCCTGCATGAAGCGAGGTTGGAAGCCGAGTTTCTTCTCCGCAATTTCCGCAGCGGATAATTCGAAACCCATATGTTCTCCATACGCTTCTTCCATCTGTTCTCGAAACTTTGGATAGCTTTCCGCTACAAAATTATTCATGCGCGGATCTTCTATCGCGTTCATCATAAAAGCAAAACCCGGCTGTTGCCAGATATCCAAAGGTACAATTTCTGGTCTACTAACCCTTTCATGTCCTCCCTCGTGGCAAGTAACGAAACGGAGGTAATCCATTGGCTTGTCCAGCAAATCATAGGCATTCATTTGTAAAAACTTTTTCTCGCTTATTTTTCTTGAGCCCTGTCGCCAACCGCTTTGGCATTGTTTTGTTGGAATACCTAATTCAATTGGCATTTCAAAGTTTTTCCCGATAAAATATCCAAGTGAGGATAAAATTCCTTTGCGCTTCAAGATGATTGTCTGTTGTTCAGGAGTGAAAAGCGAAAGTATTTCTGCTTCGGTAAAAAATTCCTCGCCTTGCTGAGCGGCTTGCAATACTTCTTCTCTCCTACGATCCAGTGCGTGATAAACCATTTCCGGCTCTCTTGCCGGTTGTTCATGGGACACTTCAGGATTTGGTCTAAATTTTTCCATAAAATCATTTTAGCAAATCATCAACCGAAACACCCAATGCTTTTGCTATTTTTGTGAGCGTATCAATTGTTGGGTTTGTATTAGCCCCTGATTCAATTTTGATAATCGTATTATAAGTAACATCAGCAAGCTTAGACAACCTATCATGCGAAATACCCAGTTTATTCCTATGGTGCCCCAGCCAGGAGTCGAACCTGGATTTTCTCGTTAGGAGTGAGAAGTTCTATCCATTGAACTACCGGGGCGTATTTCGAGACTAGCACAAAACCCCGCGGCCGGAAGCCGCGGGGTTTTGTGAAGTTTTACGCTGCTGGCGTTTCGGTAGCTGTCTCCGCTCCACCCAATCCGAGATTTTCAACAAATCGTTTTTTGTCGAAACCGATAATCATCTCTTCACCGATGAAGATGACTGGCACACCCATCTGACCGCTTCGGTCGATCATTTCCTGTCGCTTCTCCATATCAGAGGCAACATTGTATTCGGTGTACGCGACATTATTCTCCTTGAAGAATTCTTTGCTCATCTGACAGAAATGGCAGGTTGGGGTCGTATAAATAGTGACTTGCTTATCCATAGGTATTGTTTACTAGACTTTTAGTATAGCAAAAACTTGATTCCTTCTATAGGTACACATTATTCGATCAACCTACATCGTTGAGGCGTAGGTAGGACAGGACTTTAAAGTCCTTGTCCTCGTGAAGATTTTGCTCGACGAACCAATTCATTCCGAATCTGTTCAGCTACCTCCCTCGACAGACCGGGAAGACGACCTTCAGACGTGGCACCATAGCTACCCGCTGCAATACCACCTGCAGTCTGAATCTGAATATCTGAAAGTCCTAGCAGGCGTGCAAGAAGACCGCGATAAATATCGATGTTCTGGATCCGGTCATATGGAATCGTAACGTACTTCTTCCAGATAATGCCGTGCTCCTTTCGGAAACCATCCTCATGGAGTTCATACCGATAAAAGTGGTACGTCAGCCGCGCCCAGATGTAGCTTAGTACAAGGAGCGTTGCTACAGCGACAAATAACCAGCCACCTATACCTACCAGCCCGCTCTCTAGCGTATCGAACGTAAACATTATTCCGGCAACAACGGCGAAGACGGCGAAAAGCCAACTGACAAGCGAGCTGACAAAAAATAACCACACCGACTTTGGACTGAGTGTATTCATACTCAAATGCTACTACGATTCATACCAGAATGGAATCCTCATGAATTCTTGAGATACCTGATGTGCGACCTAAATTTCTGGAACCTAGCAACTTCAAGTTGAAAGTGCCCTTGTTGTGCAGGTTGGTACATCAGCTTAGAACCGAATTTCTAACTAGATGAGTTGCGATATGCAAAATCACTGGTTGGATTTGGTTCAGGGAGTCGCTCAAAGCTATTCTTTATCCAGAAGTTTTCACTCTGCCGCTGCACTTGAACTGCCCGTATGTCTTCCATATTTTTTGATGTTGCCCATTTTAGAAGCTCTTGAATCGCCTTACTGCCTAGACCGCTTCCAGTTTGCTCATGAGGAAGTGTCGTCATGTTGGTAATAACTAGGTCGGCGCCCGAGTAGTCATTGAGAACGACGCGAATCGTCGTCATTGCTTCATCTGATGGAAATTTTAAAACATAAGCATCACGCACTCTCATAGGATCTGCTTCAATTGTCGCAATCAATCCTGAAAAGACCTCTGGGGTTGATTCTTCTTTTGGTTTCGAGAGATTCTCTTGAACAAACTTCTCAGACATACACTAATTATAGCAAGGTTGGTAGAAGTTATAACCGCCCGAGATCGGCTACTTATCCGCTGTTTACGTTCACTCCGTACACAATATTCACTAATGTGCGGGATACGAGAATCGAACTCGTGTCTCAACCTTGGGAAGGTCGCGTCCTGCCACTGAACGAATCCCACGTATGAATCAACGCGGTACGACGAAAGAAATCGTTGGGCCCCGTACCGCAGTAGCTGGATTTTTAAAAAACCGATCACCAAATACCGAACCAACCGAGAACCTTCTTATGCCAGGGCAGAACAACCTCCACCTTCTCCTCTTTCGGCGGCACTACGATAATAACCTCCTCACCTGCCTTCGCGACGCCATAGGTTTGTCGCAGAGCGGCTTCCTGACCGCGAGCAGTCGATAGCTCGGCCATATGGTTCTCTAAGTTCAATCTGCGCTCTTTGAGAGACGCGAGCTCGGTCTCGGTCTCACTCACCGCCCTCCGAGCTACCTCTTCTTTGCGCGCGATACCCCACACAAGCCACAAGAGCCACACAATCACGAGCGCAAGAAGGCCGGCAATGGCATACTGCTTCATCTTTGCTTTCGTGGATCTGCGCGCCATGACCTAAGTATACCAACCCCTCACCACCCCCTCTCCACGAAGTACATTGCTCAAAGTTTTAGGCTCTGCGCAGGGCGACGGCCCGAGCAGGAGGAAAATTTCTAGCAAGAAATTATTGCGTACTAAAACTTTGAGCAACGTACTGACCCTTATCTCTCACTATCCTGCACCATCTTCATAAACACCTCCTGAGGAATTTCCATTTTGGAGTGGGCACCGCGACGTTTCTTACCTTTCTTCTGTTTTTCGAGAAGCTTCATTTTTCGCGTAATATCACCGCCGTAGAGATACCCGGTGACGTCTTTTCGCATTGCCGATATTGAGCGCGACGCCAAAATACGGCCAAGGGCGTGGGCTTGAATTTTGAGTACAAACATTTGACGCGGGAGAATTTGTTCGAGCTTATCAACCATCCGTTGTCCCTCTTCTTCGACTCTGCGACGCGAGACGACTCGCGCAAAGGCTGGTACCGGCTCCTCTGCCACATATATCTCGAGCTTTACAACGTCTGCAGGACGCTCATCCAAAAATTCGTACGAAAGCGAGGCGTAGCCCGAGGATGCGTTTTTTACCTTATCGAAAAAGCCGCGCATAAGTTCACGAAGTGGCATCTCAGCGGCAAGCTCGATGCGACCGTCGAGATGGGTCTCAGTATCCATCACCGCCCCCTCGTGATCATGGAAAAGTTGGAGAAGATTTGAAAGCGAGTCAGCGGGCGTGATAAGAATGACTTTGACCCACGGCTCCTCAATTGATTCGATATCACCGAAACTCGGAAATTTCGAGGGCGTGTAGACCGTCTCTCTCTTTCCACCCTTTCCCGTTACGCTGTAGGCGATTGTCGGAATGGTTACGATGAGCGTCAAATTGAATTCGCGCTTGAGACGCTCCGTCACAATTTCAAGGTGAAGCATACCGAGAAAGCCACACCTAAACCCGCGTCCAAGCACACCCGACGATTCTTCCTCAAAGGAAAGTGAGGAATCGGAGAGGCGAAGACGCTCAAGTGCCTGACGTAAATCCGTCAGATCATCCTGACTCTCGGGATACACCGATGCCCACACCACCGGCCGTGGTCGCTCAAAGCCTGCGAGCGGCTCACGAGAGCCCTTATCAGTCAGGATCGTGTCGCCAACAGCCACTATCCCCGCCTCCTTCACACCGGTCACAATGTACCCAATCTCGCCCGCTGACAACGTTTCGGTCGGCATCTCGTCAGGCATGAATATACCGGTCTCAAGCGCAGTAAAGCGCTCTCCAGCCGCTCCAAAACGAAGCACATCCCCTTTCTTAAAGGATCCATCAAACACGCGTGCAAACACCGCAATGCCACGATGCGTCGAGAACGAGAAATCAAAAATAAGCGCACGTGAGTCAGTGCCCACACTCGCGCGTGGAGGTGGTACGCACTTTATGACCGCCTCAAGCAATTCTTCGACTCCTTCTCCGGTACGTCCTGATACGGCGAGAATGGTGTCGGTGTCGATAGAAAGTAATTCAGCGAGTTCGAGAGCAACTTCGTCCGGACGTGCGGCAGGCGCGTCTATCTTCGACAGCACAGGGATAATCACGCAGCCGGCTTTGCGCGCCATACCAAGAGTGGTGAGTGTCTGTGCTTGCACTCCCTGGGTCGAATCGACAAGAAGAATGACCCCTTCGACGGCCGAGAGTGCGCGCGAAACTTCGTAGGCAAAATCGATATGGCCAGGAGTATCGATAAGGTTGAGCACATACGCAGTCCCGTCTTTCGCAACGTACTTCATGCGGGCAGGCTGCATCTTTATGGTGATACCGCGTTCGCGCTCCAAATCCATCCGATCGAGGACCTGGTCGCGCATTTTCCGTGCTTCGATTGTACCCGTGCGTTCAAGAAGCCGGTCCGCGAGGGTCGACTTGCCGTGATCGATATGGGCGATGATTGAGAAATTTCGTATGTTCATACAGCACATCGTGCGCACGCTATTGCGCCCTAGTCAGTTGTCACACTATCTACTACTCCGTGCGGCTTTAGAGACCGATCCATACTCATACGACGGAGTGACTCGGTGAGGTCTCTGAATTCCTGGTTCGCGAGGAGGGCGAGTGTGGCAGCTGCTACCGTGAGACCAACCATACCAGCTAGCGCTCCCTCGGCAAGGACGAGCACGAGCGTGGTCAAAGGCGCAATCGCACCCGTATACGAAAGCACGCCATATGCTGCCGCTCCTCCCAGTATGGCAGCCGCCAATCCTTCACCAAGTGAACGACTAAGTGAACGGGTAACTCCCGGCGCGACGCTTCGAAGCGTTAGGAGCGCAATGCCACCCATGAAAAACTGCCCGACCGTTGCACCAAACGCGATAGCGAGAATATCGGTACCCGGCACTCCTTCAACCCGCAGAAGCGTCTCCATGAAGTACCGCACGACCGGGAAGGTGGTGACCGCGTACAACATGCCATACGCGGCAAGAAGTGAGATGACTGCTCCTCCGAGCTGAATGATGAACGGATTCCACGAGCGTCCCGAAGCGTAAAACGCACGAGAAGCAAGCAGTATGAGCCCTTGGGCCACGAGACCGAGCACCAAAAGCGCAAGTATCGCGGCAGTGAGCCGCGTTGCATCCCAATCGAATGCCCCACTACCGAGCACGATGCGCACGATATGTGCGCGAAGCACGAGCGCGAGCACGGACACGATTGCGGACCAGAAAATAATGTGGCGGGCAGCCGCCGAAAGCGTGACGCGAAATTCCTCATACCGCTTCGCGTTCATGTGTTCCGCAAGCACCGGGAACGCGGCGGTCGCGTATGACACCCCGATAAGCGAAAGCGGTACCGCGGCAAGATTACCGGCGAGCGTGAACACTGCAATACCTCCTTCTCCTGTTTTTGCTGCGAGTGAAGTCAACGCAAGTACACTCACCGATCCTACAGCGAGAGCGAGCGAGCGCGGAAGCGAGTCACGAGCCACCGACCACACAATGCTCGGTCGCGGAAACGTGAAATGAGGGAAAACACGTGCGCGTAACACCACCGGAATATGAAGTGAGAGGTGTGCGAGAGCTCCTCCCACCACGCCCCAACCAATACCAGAAAGACCATACAGTGGGTAGAGGAAAATGACTCCGCCGATGATGCCGACGTTGTACAGCACGGGCGACAGCGCAAACAAGGTGAAGCGCCGTTCAATTTGAGTTACCGAAGTCAGAACACCTGAGAGTCCGAGAAGTATTGGCTGAATAAGCAGAATACGCGCAAGCAAGACAAACTCTGCAGATTCTCCCGAATTTGCGAACGTTGGGAATAGTAAGAACAACAAGGTTGGAGCAAACACTGCAAGCACCGCGCAGACTACGCCACCACCAATCAGGAGAAATGACGCAGTGTGCGAAAGAAGTTTGCGAGTCTCTTCTTTGCTTGCACCCGCAAGCCGAGGAATGAGCACATAGGCAGATACGAGAGATGCCACAAGTGCGAACACCAGATCAGGCACCTTGAACGCAGCGTAGTAGAGATCGAGGGATTCAGATGCCCCGAACGTGTGAGCAAATATACGGTCGCGCATGAGCGCGAGCACTTGCGACGCAAGCGTTAGACCAGCAAGAAGGTACGCGGCCTGATGAAGGCCGCGTACCGGTGCTGTGAGCTTTTTAAGGATGGTGCGCACCATATGTGGATGTGATAACGATGCCGCTCACAAAGAGGTTACGGAGTAACGGGCGAAGGAATACCGAGTGCGCCAAGACGAGAGGGTGGAAATGGATTCTTACCTGCACGAAGTTGAGCCAGGTCAGCAGCGACTGCCGTAGCGTTCACTTCCGAGAGCGCAGCTATTGCTTCGAGCTGTGCTGCAGCTTCTCCATACTTTCCGGTAATAGCGAGCATCACGGCCAGGAAGAAGCGGGCGTTCGCGTACTGCGGATTAATCTCTGCAGCCCGAGAAAGCGCAACAACCGCCCCATTCGTGTCGCCATTAGCAGATCGGAGGATACCCACCTGGAACAAGATCACCGGATCATTTGGTGCGAAGTACGCAGCAGCTTCTGCAGCTTGGAGCGCTTCCTTGGCACGGCCCTGCTGCACCTCGAGCTGGGAGAGTAGGTAGATTGCCTGCGTGTAATCACGCTTCAAGCTGATAGCCTCAACGAGACGCTCTCCAGCTGCGCTTGCGTTACCTTGCGCTATTTCGAGCTGCGCAATCACGTACGGAAGCACGGGTGATGTTGGATTGAGGCTTACTGCTCGTTCGTACGCTGTTTTAGCATTTTCGTATGCACCGTCAATCTTGAGCGGTACAACGGTTTGATACACATTACCGAGCATTGCCCAGTTCTGATAGTTGTTTGGCCCGAGCTTGGTAGCAGTGAGTGCTGCTTGAATTGAACCTGAGAGTGCGGTCTGGAATGCCTGCTGCGCATCGGCTGGCGCAAGCGACGTGTCCGTCGCGATCTGATTCATGCGGGCCACTCCTACCCCTGCAGCTAGCTGGTGGGCACGATCGGTAGGCGCAAAAAGTATGGACCTGCCAATTGCTGCATCAGCCTTGGGTAAATCGCCTTGCGAAAGAGCCTGTGTACCCTCTAGGTACGCAACAGATGCGAGATACCGTTCAACGACAACATATGCCGCAAGTATCGACGCAAGCAGAAGAAGCGTAAGCACAAACACGATGATGAAGCCCACGCGAGGATTTCGAGAAAAAACAATACCAAGTTCTCGTGATCGCGACGCGTGACGGAGCGATGAGATGAAGAGCCCAATGAACAGGAACCCAACGGCCATCATGACGGGCCCGGGTACCGTGAAAATGGAAAGACCGAGTACATAGGCACCGCCCACAAACGAGCCAACTGCCACGAATCGCATTAGGGATTCTTTAGGCAAACGGAATAATAGTGCCCGAATACCGATAAACAAGAAGAGCGAGATGAACGCGAGCCAAGCAAGCGCACCTATAACACCGGTGGTAATCACTGACGTTGGTATTGCTCCAATTCCCGAGGTAAAGTCAACGCTCCAAAAAACCGTGTCATTGATGCTACTGTCACGGAACTTAAGCCACTGCTCACCAAACGTCCCTGGGCCTGAGCCAAAGAGCGGAGAAGAAGCATAGGTGTGGCTTCCGACATCGAACGTTGATTCCCACGATGGACGTACATCGATGACATTCGCACCAAAGGCTGACACAAGCGCATTCCCTATCGAGTTGCCTCCAATGACAAAGAAAATCGCGATTGCAAGCGTGACGAGCGGAGCGACAAGCGAACGTGATTCAGTCCCTGGTGTTTCTCCTTCCGTGTCAGCGAGAAGCATTGCTACACCGTCTAAATCTCCTTCTTCGGGACTAACTGCGCGATGACGCATGATCGCTTCGATGAAGAGTGCGAGTGCGACAAGACCAACCGCAATCCAAATAGGAGCTGAATTAGCGAGTGCAACAATTAAGAGCCCTGCCGCGCCTACTATATACGTTATGGTGCGGAGTTTTGACGATAGTTCAATCAGTCGAAGCGCAAGCAGCATCACAATCACACCGAGCCCAGCAAACATGCCGAGGTCTGGAAACGAACCAATTATGTTTGTGGTTGGTGAGACGAGTGTGGGTGCTACGCGACCTATTGCCAAAAATACTATTTGGACCGCAAGCGTAAGCACGTACGCACCGCCAATGATTCCAAAGAAGGTGCGGTAGTGATTTGCCCTACGGAACGAGAGTGCAGTCAGAGATGCAAGGGCTGCAAGAAGTAGTACGAAACCAAACGTGTCTGTCTCAAGTTCGCGACCGAAGAACGCAATCGAGGAAGACACTCCAGATAACAAGGTTGAGAGTGCGTACGCAAGCGGCACGAGCCACAATGCGCCAAGAAGCGCCAAGGGCGGCATTACCACATTCCCGCGCGTGAGACGCGCAAGCACGAAGAAGATGAGCGCAATGAGTGTGCCAATCGCAAGTATGGAAACCTTTGTATAGAGAAATGGGATAGACGCCGCTACCTGAGACGGAATGAACGCGACGATGGCGAGTGCGACCGCGAGCACCAGTGCCCAGGTGGCAGCTCCATCAAAGGAGAAACGGCGAGAACGGGCGGACGTAGCGTTTGATTCTTGCATGATTTGTACTTACACAGCCCTGATAATAGTTCTTAGTATAGCCTCTATCGTAGGTTCTACGCTTCTTCCTGATGGGGACTACGATAGGCCGTATCTTACGAAGCAGAAACTTGTAGAAAAAGCGTAATCGTAGTATAATATATGCAGACCAGACGTGATGATCGCTATAGATATGCGCAAGCCTACCTATAGAGGAAAGTCCGAACACAGGCCCCTTCGAAAGTCGGGACAGAATGGTAGCGGGTAACGCCCGTCCGCAGTGATGCGCGAGGTGCGAACAGAAACGTCCGATTCCGAAAGGATAGGAGCTCTCTTGAGAGCGAGCTGAGGGCGACCTCAGACTGAAACGGCCAAATCCTTACCGCTGTGCAAGGCCGTGTCCATTAGTAACATTGTTAGTAGTGGAAGCGCCGCTCGAGTCCATCGGCAACGATGGTCCCAGATAGATGATCATCCTCGACAGAATTCGGCTTATGATCTGGTCTACAAATGAAAGAACTCGCCTCACGGCGAGTTCTTTCATTATTTTTTGTACGCACTCACATCAAACATGGTGCCGACCATAATGTTGTTTGCTTTCGCGTAGCCAGCTTTTGTCTCAAGCACATAGCGACTAACTAGTTCCGGACGGAACACTTCTGGATAGCTCTCTGGCGTAGCATCAGCTTTGATATGGACCACAACACCAGCAGCATCAATCCAAATGATATCGATTGGGGCAAGCATATCTTTCATCCAAAAGCCTTCGCGGCCATCTTGAGGGAACACAAAGAGCATGCCGTAGTCCGCAGGTATGAAGCTTCTGCCCGACAATCCTTTTGCTCGCAGCGTAGCTGTGTCCGCCACCTCTATGGTAGGCGGGAGCGAGAACAGAGAGGATTCTTCTGCATCTCTTGGAGAAGTTGCGGGTGTTGGTTGGGGCGCGTTATCGAGCAAGAAGCCAAGCACAATGCCCGAAGCCACCAGCACTACTCCTATCAATATTTTCATACTGAGACGTTTTCGTGAATCCATCATAGTGAGCGTGAGATCACCGCGGTGCCGAGCACGATGCGTTTACGTATGTCGATTTCCATACGGCAGAGAGAATTACCGGAACGTTGACCAAAAAAGTGTTTTAAATTCGAGGTTATTAATAAAAGTATACAAGAATTACAGGCTATCTACAAAACTCACTCCAAATGATTCGAGACGCCGAGACTGAAGTCAGATAAGGAAATCGGGTCAAGTACCGTTCTTCGGCCTCCCTCCCTCATCACGCAGTACCAATATCATGTACCGCTTTATTGATTCGCTTTTCCATTCGCGGAAACGGTACCTGACACCGTTTTCTACCCCGGTTTTTCTATCTAGTAAAAGTTATTACAATTCGCTTGGATCAAAAACAACCGCACTTTCTCCATGCTGTGCAGCGAAACTAAACCACATTTCAAAGTAAAATGGCAACTCTACTCCTTTTGAATCTGTAATGGTGAGAAGATCGCCTTGGCGCTCCAGTGTTATTGCTTTTCCATTTACATTTGTCTTGTAGCTCATTCCATCAGTAATTTTTAGATATGGTGCTCCAACCACCTTGTCTTCAGCTCGAAAAACGACAAAAATTGTTTTTGAAGGAAAACGTCGATCAACATTACTTGGCTGGAATACAAAACTATCACTATCCTCGTACCCAGCGTACGGGTTGCGAGCATAGTCTCGCCCATGCCCAGTATTTTCGCTTAACACAACGGCACCCGGATATTTTTTCTTCACCTCGCCAATCGTCATTAGTTGAAACTGTGCTAATGCAAGTTCAGTGTCGAGATCTCTTCCCGCAAGTACCTTTCCGGTACTTTGTTGCCATAATGACTCATGCTCTCTATCAAACATAATCATATTGCTCTCCAAGAGAAAGCCACTCACTCCAAAAGTTAGTATCTCTCCATCAACTCTTCGGTCATAGACAATCGCGCTACCGCATAGTGGGCAAAAGGTCACTGCAACCGGTATACCGCCTACCGTATCGTTTACGATTTCATGCCAGTTAAGAATGTTATATGGGTACACCTTCATAGCACCCCCGTCTTTCATGACAATTGCTTGCACAGTATCTGGATGTCGGAAAGTATCTATCGGTAAAAATAGAGGAGTGTCTATAGAGGGTATGCCGTCTTTCCCCGGTCCGCCAGAAAGAGCTTTTTCTAGATTTGAATCTGCAATATTCCACGGTGTCCGAGAGAAGGCGCGCTTTAAATTTTCTGGGACTTGTACCGCACTTTGCTGTTCGAGCGTGCTGTCTGTTTCTGGTGCAAAACGCTCGATGAGTGATTCTTCAAAATTAATAGTCGCTCCATACCCAGAATCAAGAATCGCCGTTTCAATTTTTTTGTCATACCCGGTAAGGATAGCCACACCCACAAGAATAATGAGTACCCCAAAAACCTGTTTGACTCTGTTAGCTGTACCCATACGACTTGTAATTTTATTCACCAATTGCCCACCAAAATATGCGATGAGTAGAAGTGAGACAGCAAGGCCGAAGGTGAATCCCAAGAGATGCACAAAGCCCACCAAAAATCCTGCTGGAAGAACGGTAGCAATGATAAATAGGTATGTCGGGGAACAGGTGGTAAAAACCGGCCCGAGCGCAAGTCCTATGAGTGCATCGCCGGAGTAGCTCTTTTTTTGATATCCGGTACCGATAGCTTTATTTCCCAACGTACTTATCTTTTGCACGAATGGGATGCGCGCCCAAAGCGATGGGAATACAATAGCAAGACCAACCAGTACTATGACCGTGCCAGAAAACACACTCCAGAACATTTGAGGAATATCAATAAGGAGTGTCGTAGCTTTCAGGAGTATCGTAAATACAATAACCGAAACAGACAGTGACCCAATCACCACAAGCGATCGCTTGGATATGCGCCTACCTTCGGTCTCCGAAGATCCGATAATGATTGGTAGGAGAGGTAATATACACGGCGCAAGGACCGTAAGTATGCCCGCTAATACGGCTATCAGAAAGAAAATCATCCACTATTGTACTTGTGAAAGCAGATCTTCAAGCTTTGAGCCTCCACTCCACTTTTTAATCAGATTGCCGTCTGTATCTACCTGAACCACGGTGTGCTGAGTAGTAACACCATATTTCTTCTTTAGCTCTGTCTCCTTATCGTAATCAGTTTTAAGAATGGTCACTCCGGCAGGAATTGCACCTACATTTTTTTCGATATCTGTATTAAGCGCGCGACACGAAGGACACCATGATGCGTGGAAAAAGAGAACCACGTCCCCTGTTTCCGCACGCGCAATTTTTTCTGGCGAATATGCTTCGTATGAACCGGCACCCGCCCCTACCACTGCTTGTGTGTTCGGTTGTTCGGGTGTAGGTACTTCATTTGTCGCTGCTTTGTTTTGAACTTCACTAGTAGTGTTTTGCTTTTCTGTCTTGTCACCATAAAAAGCGAAAATTCCTATTCCTACGATAACTACTATTCCAAGTATTATTCCAGTATTTTTATTCATACATTCTTAATTATTTTGTTAATGCGTTTAAAACTTTTACTAGCTTCTTTGACAACTCATTCTTGGTAGACACATAGCATATAGTCTGACCCGTCCTGTGCCCCTCGACCACACCATGAGCGGAAAGGTAGGCAAGTTGATGCGAAGCAAGTGATTGTGAGATGTTTGCAAGTTTGGCGATTTCATTTACACAAATGTCTTTTTTCGCACCATACACTATCCGCAAAATCCCTTGCCGACTCGCATTCCCAAGTATTTTTATCAGTAATACATTTTCACTTTCACTTTCCGTTTTCATACTATTTAATCAGAAGTAACTACTCTAGCCTTGATCTGTCAAAAACCTTTTCGCTTCATGACAAAGATGGCACGTTGGAGGGGAGTATACAGTGACTGTTTTCATGTATGTATACACTAAGTTAATTATTAAGTATGAATATATGTAGATATATTCATATATATGATATCACAGTCACCAAAATATCCAGACCATTAAACATTGTGGATAATTATTTTTGGTTTATTCGGAGTCAGGTACCATTCTTCGGCCTCCCTCCCTCATCACGCAGTACCAATATCATGTACCGCTTCATAGACTCACCCTTCCATTCGCGGAAACGGTACCTGACACCGTTTTTGCCTACAAAACTGCGTAAGCTAAGAAGATACCAAATCCAATAGCAAATGGAGCGCTCACTCTCATATGCAACGCTGTAAGCTTGTTAGAAAAAAAGTTGGCCAGTTTTGCATGCAACTTTCTCGGAACAAAGAAAAGGATTGCAGTGGTACCAATCAGAATCGCTCCAAAAAGATTTAGCGTAATTGGTGATTTTGAAAGATCTGCGAAAAATATTAGGGAGACTCCGAAAATTAATCGCAGAACAAGTTCTAGATAATGTATAAGAGTTGTGCTGGCGAATTTGCCAATATAGCGCAATGCAGTGTGTGGATGCACCAGCATAAAAAACCCAACGACAATAAGCCAAAAGGCTAAAAGTATTATTAGAAATTGTGCGCTTGTTTCCATACTACTGAAATTAAAGAATTATCTTTTGAAATCGGAGTCAAGTACCGTTCTTCGACTTTCCTCCTTTATCACGCAGTACAGGTATAGCATACCGCTTTATTGATTCGCTTTTCCATTCGCGGAAACGGCACCTGACACCGTTT
>Ga0163151_10006757_pt1 | contig 13769 bp, 9 predicted proteins | sample OliLakLV19MP5IB2_FD_145596 | JGI IMG/M metagenome (GOLD analysis project Ga0163151, IMG submission 145596) | Freshwater microbial mat bacterial communities from Lake Vanda, McMurdo Dry Valleys, Antarctica - Oligotrophic Lake LV.19.MP5.IB-2 | ecosystem: Environmental > Aquatic > Freshwater > Lake...
TGTTAGCCAGCATCGCGAAAGCCATCGCTATCAACGCCCACATGACGGTAAAGAAACGAGAGGCTTTCAAATAATGAAGTGGTGAGGCCTCTGGTTTGAATGATCTTTTATAAATATCTACAGTGGTCGTTGATGCGAGTGCATTTAATTCAGAAGACATGGAAGACATCGCTGCTGAAAACATAACGGCCAGCAATAAACCAATGATACCATGAGGCAGATAGCTCAGCACAAAATTGAGGAACATGTAATCACGGTCCTGGGTCTTCGCTCCGGGCACGGCAGAAGATATGGTCTTCTTCACCTCTGTGCGAATACTATCCTCCTGCTTTTTTAAGATATGATATTCCTTTTTTGATGCATCAATAGACGCCTCATCTTCCTGCCGGATTCCCTCCAACAAGTTGGTGACCGTTTCCTGCTTTTGCTGATAGACAGAGGTGTAACGGGTTTCTAATTCATTTAACCTTCCGGCATATTCGGTTTGGGCTACTTTATTTTTTAAGGTCTGATTGTGGAATACCGGAGGCTGGTTGAACAAATAGAATACAAATACCAACACACCGATAAACAGAATGATAAACTGCATGGGGATTTTTAGAAGACCGTTGAAGATCAATCCCATTCTGCTTTCTGTTAATGATTTGCCACCCAGATATCGTGACACTTGCGACTGATCCGTTCCGAAATAGGAAAGAAAAAGAAACGTAGAGGCAATCAATCCCGACCAGATATTAAAGCGATCACTAAAACTAAAATTAGTGGTTACGATATTCAATTTTCCAAGTTCTCCGGCTAGCTGAACAGTTTCACCGAACGATACATTTACCGGCAACAAGCTATACGCCATGATGCCCGCTAAAAGCATTCCCCCCATGATGATGGCCATCTGAGTACGTTGCGTCAAACTTACAGCACGCGTTCCTCCTGATACGGTATAGATGATCACAAATATTCCGATCATCACCGTGGTGATGATAATATTCCATCCCAAAATAGAAGAGAGAATGATGGCGGGCGCGAACAGGGTAATACCTGCAGAGAGCCCACGTAAAATCAAAAACAATCCAGCTGCAAGGGTCCTGGTTTTAAGGTCGAAGCGCGTTTCTAAATATTCATAAGCCGTGTAGACTTTGAGCCGGTAATAAATGGGCACCATGGTGAATGAGATTATTACCATCGCCAATGGCAAACCAAAATAAAACTGCAGAAAGCGCATGCCATCTTCCATGGCCTGACCTGGTGTTGACAAAAATGTGATTGCACTCGCTTGTGTGGCCATGATGGAAACGCCAATCATCCACCACTTCATGGTGTTGTCGCCTTTCAGATAGCTTTCTATATTTTTTGCACCACGGGTTTTCCAGGTGCCGTAAAGAACGATCGACAGCAGAGTTCCAAATAATATTGTCCAGTCGAGCAGATTCATGAAAACGCCTGAGTTAGCCATGTGAACAAGAGTACTTGTGCAAGCATCACGCCCAGCACAATCCAATACCAACTGCTCCAGTTTTTAAATAATGGCGGCTTCTGCTCGTCTATCATTTTGCTTTTGACTTTACTTTGGCGGTCGCTGGTTTTTTCGGCTTACCCAGCGATACTATATTGGTAAAAAGTTTGTACGCTCCCGATACTCCTTCCGGCAGCTCCCTGAAAAAAGAAAGGCCTGTGTATACGTAGTGACCTTCTCCATACTTCGCCACCAACAAACTACCATTGCGGGCGGGCTCACCTTTATCATTCATGGAGAGCACGGCATCAAATTGATCACCCCAGGCAGAAGGAAAATAAAGTCCACGCTCCTGCACCCAGCCTTCAAAGTCTTTTGAACTAATCTTATTCGGAAAATTCAATACCGGGTGCTCGGGTTTTAAAATCCGAACTTCACTGTTTTCTTCCGTAACGCGTTCGCGCGAAAGCGTAAGTGGATAAGGAGAGAATTTGTCTTTGTCAATTTCAAGATCATTGTTGGTATTATACTGCACGATCATCGTACCACCCTCCTTCACATAATTCAATAAATCGGGCATGAAGAAGCGTAGGCGTTCGTTCGTGTTTAAGGCACGAACACCCAACACAACTGCATCTACTTTCTTTAAGTTGGTCGCGGTGACTTCTTCGTTCTTCATTTCCCACACTTCATAACCCAGGTTTCGAAGGCTGCCTGGAATATCATCACCCGCACCGCGGATGTACCCAATGACGGCACCTTCCTTCTTCAGATTCATGCGTACCAATTTTGCTTGTGCCGCAGGCAACAGTGTTTGAATCGGAATATGATCGTATTGAATGGTGAGCAGTGAATTTGAAAATTTCTTTCCTTCGGATTCTACGATCGCATTCATGTCGCCATCCAACTCCTGTTGTCCGGGGAAGACGTTGAACGTGAAGGTCTGCTCCTCGCCTTGTTGTTTCAATTCAAAACCAAAGAAAGCCGGGTCGGTGCGCCAGCCTGCTGGCAAATCCAATTTCAAGTTTCCTTTTCTCGTTGCCGCTGAAGCCGATTTAAGCAGCACGCTAATCTTCTTTGGGGTTTGATCGGCAAACACATACACCGGTTGCGGGAAATTAATAAACAATGGGGGCACCACTTCAAAGGGACGCTTTAATTCTCCTTTCACTGGATCCGTCCATTTATAAATTAATGGAACGTTGAAGGAGATAGGCTCTCCCTGCACAGAAAATTTCATGGTAATCGAAATGGCAGGATCGTTTTCAGGTTTACCAATCAGATTTTTGTCGTTCACTGTAAACAATCCCTGACTGTGTTTTTCCTTTAGCCAATAGGGTGATGAATATTCTTTATCATCGATAATATTCTTTGCTGATTTAAATGTGATCAATGTATTATTCTTCAACGGCAATGAAAAAGAAGAGTCAAGCGTTAATGACTCGCTGTGTATTTTATCTAATGCGATGGATGCACCGGAACGATTAATGACTTCCAACTTGATGGTCACCTTCTGTCCGGGCGAAGCCCAATAATGACTGGCAGTCGCTTCGGCAAAAAGTCCGGCACAGTCGCGTATCAATTGCTCCGTCTCCTTTAGTTTGCGCATGCGCCACACCGAATTTTCGAGCGCTGCAATTTCTTTGCGGATTTGTAAGAGCACTGGGATAGAAGCGGAAGGATTTTCATCATTGAATTCTGCAACCGCTTTATCTACCAATGCTTTTACTTTCTCACCGCCTTTTATTTTACTCCACGTGGTATTGATTTTCGCGAACACATCCTTCTCTGCTTTGTCACCTTTTACAAATTCAAAAAACTCGGGGGCATCGCCCCGCAGACCCGCTGAGCCAAAGCCCTGGCTTTTATGTTGCGTGCGGCTTTCCGCTGCGACCTCGGAATATGACTTTCCCAACAGCGTGTTATATGTGCCTACATTCATTGATAAAATGCCGGGTGTATTTTCATTGATGGTCTGATTCCACCAACGGCCTGTGTTGGTATACAAGACACTTACCTGCCAGGTGCCAAATTTATCCACCTGCTCAGGATATATCGCTGGATTGTTGGTAAGGTCAAAAGCTTCCTCAGCTAATATCCCCGAGGCCGTATGCTGACCATGTCCTGCGCGCTCATCGGGCGGAAAGCGAGTAAGAATAACGTCCGGTTTAAATTCACGAATCACGCGCACCACATCCGACAGGATTTCATCCTTATTCCATATTTCAAAAGTCTCGTTCGCGTTTTTTGAAAATCCAAAGTCGTTGGCGCGGGTAAAAAACTGCTCACCACCATCAATCCTTCGGGCCGCCAGTAATTCCTGTGTGCGGATAAGTCCAAGAATATCTCTGATCTCAGGCCCAATCAGATTCTGACCGCCATCACCGCGGGTCATAGAAAGGTAAGCGGTTGTTGCCAGGCGGTCATTGGCCAAATAGGCGATGGCCCTTGTGTTTTCATCATCCGGATGGGCAGCAACGTAGAGTACGGAGCCCAAAAAATTCAGCTTGCGAAGTTTCAGTTTAATCTCCGAAGCCCCCGGCTGGTGCTGGGTACTTCCTGCTACTCCAACGAACAATAAAAATATAAGGAACGCAAATCGCATAATGGGCGCAAGTTTGGTTGGTAAATAACGAAAAAAATCAGTTAGGAATTAAAAAGTATGCGTGAGCGGTTTATCCGTATTGTTAAACGGACAATTAAAATTTACCCTTCTTCACGTCATTGACCATAAAGGTGCCATCTTCCATAATTAACATATGGATCTGACTAGTGGTTTTCCTTGAATCGGAATATAAGAGTGCGGTAAACTCATAGGGCGATACCCGGTCCTTTACATCATCAATAAAGCCAATATCAAGGTTAATAATGGTGCCTTCGGTGGCTTTGCGATTGAATACCAGATTACCGTTTGAGTTGATGACCTTTACTTTCACTTCATCATCGCTAAGTTTCAAAAGTTGAAGTTGAAGTTTAAGGTACGGCAGCGGTCCGGCAATTGCCTTCCGGTTCCTTTCATCCGTTGAAACATCGTACTCGATCTTAGTCCGGTCGATGGCCGGGCGATCCTGAAATTTATAGTCGATGATTACTTCATATTCATTAGCCGGCTTGTATGGCACTGCTTCCTGCCATCCACGGGTTACAAAAAGCAAAAAATACAAAGCAGTGGTCATGTAGTAGATTTTAATCTATCAAGTTATGAATACGGGGAGTTATTCCCAAATGACTTTCATTCTGAAATAGGCATAAAAAAAGAGATAATCTGCACTATCTCTTTTTCATACTTTCGGTTCGCCACACGTTATTTGCGCTTGGGTGTTCTTCTATTATTAGAACTTTTTATTTTTCTGGCCTTACGATCTTGTTTTTTGGCTTGTTTGACTTTTTTTGCAAGATCTGTATTACTCTTTCCATTCTTATGCTTCGCATTACTTTGAACCATTCGCTGCTCCTGCGTGAGAGGCTTATTAACACGCTGAGCCGAAGAATAGGAAAACCCAAAAACCAACAATAACACAGAGATCAACAGTTTTTTCATATCTATAAGTTGACTAAGAGTTTGTAAAAACAATTCACGAATATACAGTATTTCAATGAAAGGTGGCACTCCCTGATCTGTGCCGCAGCGCTAAGATAGGGTATGGCGGATGAGGCTTGCTGCTTTGTTCGCCTTTATGCGTGCTTCATCGATGGATAACCCTTTGGCAAGACAAACGCCCATTCTTCGTTCTCCATTTACCTCTGGCTTGCCGAATAAGCGCAACTGAGTGTCGGGCTCGGCCAGCGCCTCATCGATTCCACTGAAGGAAATATTTTGTGATTTTCCTTTCACTAAAATCACGGAAGATGCAGACGGACCAAATTGCCGGATGGAAGGAATAGGAAGTCCTAAAATTGCGCGCACATGCAAGGCGAACTCAGATAAATCCTGCGATATCATCGTAACCATACCGGTGTCGTGAGGTCTTGGAGATAATTCGCTGAAATATATCTGGTCACCTTTCACAAAAAATTCGACACCAAAAATACCGTGACCTCCTAATTCATTCACCACACTGCTTGCAATTTCCTGTGCATCGCGTAATGCTTTCTCATTCATCGGATGTGGCTGCCATGATTCCTGGTAATCACCGTGCTCTTGCCGATGACCGATCGGTTCACAAAATGATACGCCTGCTTTATGCCGTATGGTGAGCAAGGTAATCTCATAGTCGAAGTCGATGAATCCCTCCACAATCACTTTGCCACCTCCGCTCCTCCCTCCTTCTTGAGCATATTGCCATGAATAATCAATTTCACTTTTGTTTTTAATTACACTCTGGCCTTTGCCTGATGAGCTCATGATGGGCTTCACCACACACGGTATTCCTATTGAATTCACCGCCAGAACAAACTCTTCTTTGGTACTGGCAAATTGATAGGGTGAAGTTTTAATCTTTAGTTTTTCTGCCGTTAGCGTGCGAATACCTTCACGATTCATAGTAAGTCGCGCTGCATTGGCTGTAGGAATTACACAAAACCCTTCCAGTTCCAACTCAACTAATGTATCGGTTGCTATGGCCTCCACTTCCGGCACAATGAAGTCGGGTTTTTCTTTTTCAATCACGTTGCGGAGTGCTGCGCCATCCAACATAGAAATCGTATAGGAACGATGTGCCACCTGCATGGCCGGAGCATGATCATAACGATCCACGGCAATCACTTCTACTCCATAGCGTTGAAATTCGATGACCACTTCCTTACCCAACTCACCCGATCCAAGCATCATCACCTTAATGGCAGAAGATGTAAGTGGTGTGCCGATTTTTACTGATTGATTACTCATCATTTACCAGGATTATAGGTTCGTGTGGCATTCTTTACCACATCCTTTTTATAAAATGAAACATCTTTAAACTCACCCTTGCTGTATCGCTCCGCCTGATCAACAAAATGAGGAGAGGATGGATTGTTGCTTACCCCACCTGCCAATAAGGATTTTGCTTTGATCTCTTTACCAAACTCAACTACCGCTACAAAGCTGTTGCCCACATAGCCATACATTTTTTTCGTGCCCGGATATTTACGGCTTCCAAAGGCAGCCAATGATCCCCAGAAAGAAGACGAAAAGGGAACCGCTAAGCTGGGCTTGCTATCATCATACGATTCATTAATCTCTCCCGTAAGGCGTTGAAACCGGTTCACTTCACCCCAGGGCATTTTCCAGGTACCAAAATCACGTTCCAACTCATCCACCACATTTTCCAAGGCTTTCACTTTTTCTTCCGGAGTTGTTTTAGTAGCCATGTATTTTATGATGCTGAGCTGATCGGTGCCCGGAGGAATAGCAGGTATGACGTGCGCCCGCAGATCTTGCCCCCAATACATGGCAAGCGTAGCCGCCACCGATGATACTCCATAATTCATGTCCCAGTTTCTTAGCACATTCATGGGTTCATCTAATTTAGAGATAATAGCATCATCCAACTTCGAAACTTTTTCATACTCACTCACCAGTGTCGGAATGAGTTCTTCAAAGCCTGCCAGGTGTGGATCATAGGCTGCCTTTATTAATCTATCAAGAGTAAAAGCGCTCTCTCTTTGCAACACCCGAACCGCATTGATACCACGGGCATTTTCAGCATCGGGAGCCATATAGTTGGGATAGCGACTTTTTTCAGGACTACTTTCACCTGCAACCGTGAATGGTGTTGAGTTGCAATTCTGAATCCATCCACTGGCCGGATTGTAAACATGCACACTTTCCTGAACGGTATGCAAACCCTTCCAATCGGTGGCAGGATTGCTGCCATCCACCGGTGCACTCCAGCTAAACTGAGGATCACGCTTCGGAATAAAATTCCCATGCCAGTAAGCGATGTTACCTTTCGCATCGGCAAACACGGTATTGTTAGAAGAATTGGTTTTCAAATCCATCGTCTTCTCATAGCTGGCAAGATCTTTCGCCTTCGTGCGCATGTACGATTGAGTTAACGCTTTCACCGGCTCTACCATCATCTTCGTAGTGATCCACTGTTCGCCCTGCCTGGACGTGACGGGTCCGTGTTGAGTTTGATAGGTGATAAACTCCCGATAATTCAACTTGTTCCCATCTTTATATGCCAATCGTATATTCTTTGACTCTATGGGTCTTAGTTCTTTGCCGTATTGATAATATATGGAATCATTCCGTTTAATGATTGTCTCTTTGTATTCATCAATGACATCGGCCTGGCTGGAGGTATGCATCCACCCACAGTTTTCATTGAATCCCTGGTAAATAAAAAATTGACCCCAGGTAACTGCTCCATATGCATTCAATCCCTGATCACTCACTACGTGCACTTCCGGGCGAAAATAAAATGAAGTATGCGGGTTGATCAGCAGGAGCGCATTTCCGCTGGCACTTTTTGAAGGTGCTATGGCAAAGCCGTTAGAACCACGAGGCTCTGGTTCCGGATCATTGTGATCAACTTCTTCCAACTCAGAAACTGTATTTCCTGTTCCATAAAAATCCTTGAGTTTATTTATCGAAATGGTTTCCACGTCACCCCCAATACTGCCTTCGCTAAATAGCAGCGGCATCCAGGGCTGAAAGCGGTGTAGTAATTTCGGTTTGGTTTGTGGATGCGTGTGCAAATAATAATTAACCCCATCGGAAAATGCATTGCAAAGTTTTTTGAGCCAGCCCGGACTTTGGTTATACAATGTGATGGCCTGTGTGGAATCATAAAAAAGACGCATGCGCAAATCCTGGTATAACTTCGATTCACCTTCTACTTCGGCCAGGCGGGCTACCGCAATGATGTAATTGAGTTCAACGCGTTCAAAGTCATCTTCACACTGCGCATAAAGAAATCCGAAGACCGCATCGGCATCGGTTTTTCCATATACATGAGGAATACCCCACTGATCGCGAATGATGGTGACCCGCGTAGCCTGCTTCTGCCAACGAGCTATCTCATTGTTGGTAAAAGGCTGGGCCGCCAGTGTACCCGATAGGAGAAGAAGTAAAATGATTTTTTTCATTATAAAGGGTTGATATCCGGACAGAAAAATATTCAAAATTCCATCCGATTCATATGGCTTTATGATAATCGGTTTCGACTACTGACGGTGCCCACGGAATAGTGATCTTCGACAAGCTGGATAAATATCATATAATGTTGTGATCAAAATCAGTGTACGGTTCAACCTATACACCTAATATTATTCCGGTTATAAATCACTTAAGGCCATGAAAAACATATTGATTCCTATCGACTTTTCGCAGCATTCGTTGAGTGCAGCACGCACCGGTTGTTTTATAGCAAAAAAATGCGATGCCACCATTCACCTTGTTCACGTGGTAAAAGCCCCTGAAGATTGGGAGATTTTATCAGAAGCCCAACAAAGCCGAAATGCTGAGATCAAAAACAAGATAACCGAAGCGGAAGAGGCCGCAAAAAAATATGCTACGTTTCCTATCTTCGAATCCGTCACGGTGATCCCGCGGGTATTTGGGGGCGTTCCTTATAAAGCCATTTTAGAGTATGCTGCCGCCTACAAAACGGATTTGATTGTCATGGGTGCTCATGGCATAAGTGAGTCCCCTCAATTGTTTATTGGCTCCACGGCTCAAAAGGTAATTCGCGATGCCACCTGCCTGGTGCTATCAGTAAAAAAGAATTTCAAACCGCTTTCTTTAAACCGGATACTTTTTGCTTCTGATTTTTCAGAAAATGGAGTGAAGAAATCCATACAGGCAGTCCTTGCCTTTGCCGAAGATATGAATGCGAAGCTGGATTTTGCCTACATAAACACCCCGGCAGAATTTACTGACAGCCTCACGATTGAACAACGACTAAAAAGTTTGCAAGGCATCATCAATCCCAGAAAGCACAAGCTATTTATTCACAACGATTACTACAAAGATCAGGGTATACTTAACGTGGCGAATAAAATAAAAACAAACATACTTGCACTGGCCACGCACAATAGAAAAAACAAAAAAAATTATCAGATCGGTATCGCTGAAACGATGCTTTTCAAGACAGATACGCCTGTGCTGAGCCTTGTGATGTGATCTTCCACTTACATGTTTAACCAATACGTTAACTTCACTACCAGCGCCCTGTTTTTAGGTGTGAAGTTGGAGTAGGTACGATTGTCATCAAATGTATAATAGTAATTATCGGTATAGACAATGAACAAGTCTGACACCGGCTTGAAGCGCCACTGAAGACGCGAATTGATATTCACATTTTTGTATTGACTGTTGTATTGAAAAAAGGTGGTAAAAAATACCGACCGGGTCAGCGTTAAGTCCAGCCGCGGGCCCACCAAATAAATATCGGCACTCTTGTAGAGTTGGGGCAACCGAATGCGGTTCACGCTCATATCCAATGAAAATATGCCATAGGGTTGAAAGCGGTAAGTAACAATACCCGTTATCCCTTTCCTGATTCCATTATAATACTCTCCCAAGTAGGTTATAATCTGAAAGTTCAGTGGCTTTCTGGGTTCAGAAACATACGACAAAGAGAAATTTGAATAATTATAGTCCGTGCCGGCCGGCAACTTCACCGGGTTATCTACTGCGGGAGAGTTGGTGGGATCAAAATCGCTGAACAGAAATGTGTATGTATTTTTTAAATTCAATTGCAAAATGGCCTGGCTTTGAAACGTGATCGCATAGCCTCCAACAATTTCATGATCGGTATATCCATATATATCGTCCCAGATAAAAGCCAAGTCCCACGTAGGACCATGACTATTAATCAAGGTCGATTTAGGATAAAAGTAGTAGGCACCAGAAGGAGATACGCGCTTATATCCGCTGCGTGGCACATAACCATCTGCCGGATTATAGCCCTGACCAATAATCTGATGATACCAGTTGAAATTTAAATTTCGTGTACTGTAAATAAGGCTATAGCCATGAGCAAACTCTTTATCCGACTTCTCTTCCGTAAATTGCTTATGGAAGAAAAGATTACCTGTCCATTTATTATTCAAAAAATTATAATTGTAATCAACGCCAGCTACCCTGTTATATTGATATCCTCCCAACTTAAAATCTAGTGTATCATTTTGAAACATCTGACGGTTAACGAAGATGCCCCGGATGTTTGAGTTGGTGCCTATTCTGCGCTGCACGGTGCCTACCGTGTGGTTGAAGGAAGGGATATTTGATTCTGCTATTTGCGCTGTCTGCATGTTCAACACACCCAGACGCCAGTATTTGTTAAGATTTCCGCTCAGGCGGGCGCCAAAAGAAATTTTATTCTGTACGTTCTGCCCTGTAGTAGGATCAAGGGTTAAGCCGATCCTTCGCGAGAAAAACGGGCGCGCATAAATATGTCCGAAAGAAGAAAATAAGTCTGCGTTCTCCAGGAAGAATTGCCTGCGCTCTGGAAAAAATAATTCAAAACGATCAAGATTCGTCACCTGTCGGTCGACTTCCACCTGCGAAAAATCGGGATTGACCGTCAGGTCAAGATTCATAGAGGGTGTTATAGCAATCTTTGCATCGGCACCGAAGGCGGCACTCTCCTTTCGGGGAAGTGAATTTTGGTAGTCCTTAGACATTCGTCCGGCTACATAGGGAATTATCGAGATGTTGGGGCCTGGTTTGGCAAGTTCTTCCTCCCATACCATCTCCCCCGTATAGTTGAGGTTGCCCGGTTCGAAAAACCTTGGTGTCAGCGGCCAGATCACCCGCTCGTTTTCTTTGCTGTCTTGCCGATAGAGTTTCACATTCCAACGGTTGCTGCCTGCTTTGAAGCGTAAGGTTTTAAAGGGGATAGCAAATTCTGCCACCCAATAACCATCTTCAATTCTGGTTTCCGAATACCATTTGTTATCCCAGGAAAGATCCATGTCATCACGTCTCAGGTAACCGTTGGATATCAATCCTTCGCGTTGCACACCCGCGGGGCTCACGCCAAAAAAGAAACCGTTGGTTACATCCTGAAAAGGATCCAGAATCACAGATAGACCATCCAAACCAGGTCCACGAAAATCCCTTCGCAAAGAAGAAATAACATAGCCTCCTTTCACATTGTCGTGGGCGATGGCGCTGAAGTACAAAAACTCATCGTCATAGGTTGCGCGAAACTCGGTGTGGGATTTTGCCAGCGAAGTGTCACTCGGAAATTGCTGCCACAGTTCATTCACAATCTCCGCCTCACCCCAGGCGGCTTCATCCACAACGCCATCAATTCGAATCGGACTGCTGGCGCGCTTTATATGAAAAACCGGTCTGGACGATTGGCCTGCAGCCATGCTTACCGTGAAGAGAATCAAAAAGAATGCGCCAATACGTTTCATCAAAAAATCAAGGCGCCTAAATACATAAAAATCCAGAACTTCAAAATAACAATGGGATGGCAGGCAAATGCACCTTCCGGAGCAAGCTATTCCTCGTAGTAGTAGCCAAAAATAATTCCCATCTCATCGTCACTGGTCAGACCAAAATATACGGTAACTGATTTTGTGTTGTTGTAGGTTATCTCAGAGGTAAGTCCTTCGCCCGGATTAAGAACAATCGGATTGGAATAATTTACGATCGAGGGATGATGCCAATCGAAGTTGGTGTAAACAATCTCCCCATCGCGTGCACCACCGGCAATTTTTATTACGAACTTTTCTCCCAGTTGATGGGTGTGAGAAGTCAGCGCAAATATATTGGTTTTGATATCCACGGTATACGTCTTGGTGATGGTTGTTTTTTGCTTGGGAGTCAAACTGAAATTAGAGTTACCAAGATTTAATGTTTTAGCAACCTTTTTTACCGATTCATCTGGCAGTGTATGCAAATTCACATTTACCTCACCTTCAATCGCAACATCCTGCTTATTTACATAGTGTGAATTAAAATCGATAGCGGCATTGGCTGGAAATTTCATGGCTACCCCCTCCGGAAATTGGTAGTCCATGTAGGGAGTCTGAGTACCTGCCACGTACACATGATATAGCATCGGAAACATATTCTGGTAGTTCATCGACCCGTTCGGATTGCGTATGTCGCGCACGGCATCAACTTCCGGCTTGGCCGTGATCTCTTCATTGAAATCATAAAGCAAAAAGTGGTGACTGTTTTGTCGCATTTTAATCTCCACCCGGTTCACATAAATGTCTTCCGTATTGCCTAGCTTCTTATACACAAAAAATTCACGCTCAAAATTGGGGGCGACTTCAAACTTTTCAATATTAATTTGAATGCCGGAGGCTGGTGGAGCCAGCGGCTCAAAGTTTTCAGGTTGCGGGGTGGTGTCATCCAGAAGACTGATATCGTCCACTACCGTTCCTTCGCGTGGCGCGCCCGCTTCAATCCAGCGCCTGATAAATTCCACCTGCCCTTGCGATAGTAATTCAAGACCTAACGGCATGGGCAAACCATAGTCGTTGCTATGGTGGGCATCTGAATTTGAACGAATCTTATGAAAGATTAGGCTTTCGTCTGAACTAAATGGCTTAACCAGGAAAATCCCGTCTGCTTTGGCGCTCTGGTTCTTTGGGATGACATTAACAAGATTCGTGTAGGCTACGGAATTTTCAAGAACCAAACTGTGTTGCAAAAATGAAAGGTCACTTTTTGAAAGATGGCAACCGCCAATGGCACACGAAGTATTTAATATGTTGGTTTGAATAAGTCCAAACGTTGAATTATCCGCTTGCTCACCCTCCTCGTTGCAAGCATAGATAACCATTATTATACTTATAAGAACCGTAATCCTCTTTATCAAAACGGACGCTATGCTCATCAAAAGATTGTTTTTGGTTCCCCTTCAAAGATCACTCAGATTATCCTTAAATATCTAAAAAGGAATCTGATAAAGCAATCGACATCATACCTGATCCAGGCATTGAAGCACTTAATCGCAAAAAAATCACCACTCTTAACTTACAAACAATATATCGTCAACAATAGATAGTATTTCGATTTACAGCTTTGTAAATTAGTAGAAACCTACATATATGCATACTAAACATAAACCTCGAAAACTAACTTTTCATCCCACCGAAAAGTGGGCCCCGGTAAGGGGCTACAAAGGTGCGGACGGACAACGTTATGCTGTTTCCAATTTTGGAAGAGCTATTGCCTATTGGGATGATTTTGACTTTGGTTATTTTCTGCGCTTCAGCTACATCGGAAAATACCCAGGTGTTAACCTCCGTAAAAACGGGAAAGGTAAAGCCTTCTTCATTCACCGTCTTGTTGCAGAACATTTTTGCAAGCGCCCTTCCAGTGCCTACAAATATGTAATTCACGTGGATTACAAAAAGGAAAACAACAAATACAAAAACCTGAAGTGGGCTACCCGCGAAATATGGGGGGCGCATATGCTGGAGG
>Ga0163151_10006758_pt1 | contig 13769 bp, 15 predicted proteins | sample OliLakLV19MP5IB2_FD_145596 | JGI IMG/M metagenome (GOLD analysis project Ga0163151, IMG submission 145596) | Freshwater microbial mat bacterial communities from Lake Vanda, McMurdo Dry Valleys, Antarctica - Oligotrophic Lake LV.19.MP5.IB-2 | ecosystem: Environmental > Aquatic > Freshwater >...
AGATGCAATAAAAGAGTTACAGAAAATCAATTGGACAGGAAATATCCGTGAATTCAGAAACGTAGTGGAGCGCTTGATTATCTTGTGTGATAAGACAATTACTGATAAGGATGTGACCGCTTATGCGAGACCACTAAAAGGGTAACCCTCTTTCCCCTTTTTTTAATTTTACGTAATCCAATGGGGTTGCTATTGAATGTAGGTACTTTAACTCTCGTTCAGTAATATTAGAATTCAAAAATACATATTTATATATTTTTGCGTTCATGCCACTCCAATGAATTTGCAGGTATTTGGCTTGCATTATCTGAAATAAGTTAAATTGTATCAATAGAAAAAAGGCTGAACAAACAACTATTTTCGAAATTAAATTTCTAAAGCTTGCATCTTCAAACAAGTTCCAGATTTTTGAAATAAATAAAGCAAAAGGAAATATTAGAAGGGCGTATAATTGAACGAGTGGGCGACATCCGAATGACCCCCCGAAAGCCCAATCAAACCAACAACTTAATATGTAAATGCTAATTGATGTTATCAGTATTAATGGTATAAAAAGGTCTTTCATGTATTTTTTTGATAGTATAATCCCTATGATTGAAAAAACCATTATCGGTGTATACAACAACCATCCTTTTTGATAGCTAAACAAGAAATTTAATATTTGTGGATCATTAAAAAAGAATTTTTCATCAGTATAGCTATAGTAAATGTAATTCCCGATGTATTTTTTCCAAATGAAAAGTTGAAACAGTATTGGTAAAGCAAAAAGAAGCAATGATAAGGCTAGTATAAAATAATGCTTTGTGAATGATCGAAACCTTTCCTTTATATCTGATACCGAATTGATTTTATACGTTAAAGGAAACAATAAAATTATAATATCAGTAGGTCTGATTAATATTATCAGACCTGAAATCAGGCCTATCCAGATCAAATTTTGATATTTTTGTTTATTGACAAATTGTAATGTCGAGTATATAAATGCCGAGTATAGAAAAAAGAGATAGCTATGGGGCATTTCTCCATAACAGTAGGTGTAAAAAAATAAATTGGTTCCAAACAAAATACAAATCAATGAGATAGATACTATAATGTCGTCAAAAAAGAGCAATAAGCTTTTTCTACAGAATAATAATCCTAAAATGCAATAGATAATACTCCCCCATCGGATACTCCATTTGTAAGGTTCTGAATAACCATCTTTTATTTCTCCATTGCAAGCAGCAATTGCATGTCCTACCAAAAAGGCGGGGGAATACATAATTGCCATTCCAACAGTTCTTTTATTCTTTTTAAAATTTATGGATACACTGTCACTGTTTTGATAGAAAAATGTTGGAAGAAATGAATAGTATTCAGCTACATCAAGTTCAAACGGGCCGTATTCTTTTGGGTTACTACTGATTTCGTATCTATGATGTCTGTCAATAGTGAAGATGGCTAGAAATATGAAAAAATAAAGAGATGTATTTCTATAAATGTGTGAAAATATGTATTTTATTACGTACATTATAGAGTGCATTAGTTATTCAGGCAGCAACTGTAATAGTTAATTTATTTCAATTTCAAAACATATACTTTCGGAAACATTTTACCTGTAACAAACATCCTTTTTGTTGCTGGGTCATAAGCAATTCCATTTAATACATCTGATTCTGGATTAGCGCGATGGGCTTCGTCTGTCAGTTGAGAGCAATCCATCACTCCAACTACTTTTCCTGTTGTTAAGTCGATTTTAATGATATAATTTTTTGTCCAAATGTTTGCGTAAATGTATCCATCTACATATTCTAATTCGTTTATCTTGTCTTCTGCATATCCTGCATTGGTTACATTAATTGTTTTTGTTGGCTGCAAGGTTGCCGGATCCAGGTAAGTTAAAACATTGGTGCCATCACTCATAATTAAGGAATTTCCATCAGTAGTCATTCCCCAGCCTTCTGTGTTTTTGTAACTGAACCTGCTGATCTGTTTAAAGGTTTTAGCATCATAAACAAATCCAATTTGATTCTTGTATGTTAGTTGATAAATTTTATCATTTAAAATTACAGCGCCTTCTCCAAAATAAGTTCTACCCAAATCTATTTTTGCATCCAATTTCCCTTTTGTTGTATCCAAAATGCCAATCACTGTTTCGTATTGTGGTTGGCCATCTGGTGCTCCGGTACTTTCATAAATCTGTTTGTTGTGAAAAAACAAACCTTCGGTATATGCTGATTGGTCATGTGGCAGGCTGCCTACGACCTCATAGCTTATAATTGCTACAAGCTCCTCCGTTTTTGGAATAATGGTTTCTACTTCTGCTTTCTTCGGATCGGATGAGCAAGAGTAAATGAATATAAAAAGGATAAAAATGAAGATTATTTTTTTCATCTTAAGTTATAGGGTTTTGTTTAGTAATGTTGAGCTGTTAATTAGTTTTTCTAAATATGGATCATAAATTACTTCCTTAATCAAATTGATGTGACCCATGTGGTGACAATCTGTTCCAACAAATGAAATCATGTTCTTGTCAATCATTTGTTCGGCTATCTTTTTTGTTGCTGGTGAATAATAACCTGTAAGTGAATTGATATTGAGTTGAAGCAAAACACCTTTGTCGATAAATTCTTCATACTTTTCAAACTCTTTGTGCCAGAAGTTATAGCGTTCAGGGTGCGCCAATACAGGTTTGTACCCAAGCAGCTGCATTTTAAAAATAATGTGATAAATATTGTCTGGCGGGTTCATATAAGAAATTTCGAATAACAAATAGTTGTTACCAAACGTTAATAGCGGACCATCATCCAGTTTTTTTTCAAAATCGTAATCCAGATAATACTCAGAAATAGCATCGAATTCAATATTTACTTCTGATTCTTTTAGAGCTTGTTTTACATTGTCTCTGCCACTTAAAATGATCTCTGTGGTGTTGCGATAGAAATCACTCATGGTATGTGGTGATGTAATAACCTTTTTGTAACCTAATTTCTGCAATTCAGAAATCATCATTAAGCTATCTTCCATCGTTTTTGCTCCATCGTCAATTCCCGGAATAAAATGGGAGTGTATATCGGTATTTAGTACCGACAAATCTACAGGTGTAGAAAGTCGTTTATGCTTTTTATTGAAGATATTAAAGAGTCCCATATTGCAAATAACGAATCAATTTTATTCTATTGTGATTTAAACCAAGCAAGTGTATACTTCAACCCTTCTTCAATTTTTACTTTTGGTTGATAATTTAAAGCGGTTGCTGCTTTTGAAATATCTGCTAATGAATCGCGTACATCTCCATGTCTATCTGCTCTATAAGTCTGTTGAATAGTTGTTCCGATTAGCTTTTTTAAAATATCAATTAGTTGATTTAGTGAAACACGTTCACCAACTGCAATGTTAAATACTGTCCCTTCAGTTTTTATATTTTGTTCGAGCATGGCTTTTATATTTGCTTGAACAGCATTGGAAACAAAAGTAAAGTCGCGGGTTTGCTCTCCATCCCCATTGATTGTAGGAGCGGTGTTTGTTAATAGTGAATTAATAAATAAAGGGATTGCAGCCGCGTATTCACCTTGAGGATTTTGTCGTGGACCGAAAATATTAAAGTAGCGTAACCCAATAATTTCCATGTTGTAGGTCTTTGCAAAAATTTCGCCATACAATTCATTGGTCATTTTTGAAACGGCATAAGGAGAAAGTTGTTTCCCAATTTGATTTTCTACTTTCGGTAAAATTTTACTATCGCCATAAACAGATGAAGAGCTTGCATAAACAATACGTTTGATATTAGCATCTCGAGCTGCAATTAAAACGTTTATAAACCCTGTTGCGTTTACATTGTGAGTTGCAATCGGATTTTTAATGGAACGAGGAACAGAGCCTAATGCAGCTTCATGAAATATATAATCTATTCCAATACAGGCTTTATTGCAATCATCTATATTGCATATATCTCCTTTGATAAATTGAAAATTCGGAAGCGATAAATAAGGTTTTATATTCGTTTCAGATCCTGTTGCCAGATTATCCAAAACAACAACTTTTTTAGCGTGATACTTAATAAGGTATTCAACTATGTTAGAGCCAATAAATCCTGCTCCACCTGTAACTAAAAAAGTTTTGGTTGATAAATCGATGGTATGAAATGGAGTAGAGTACATATAAAGTTAAAAATTATAATTCAAAAGTAAAAAACGGAAGATTTATCTTTTTGTATATTGGTTTTCGTAATATTTTTTGTAATCTCCCGATGTTACATTGTTCAGCCAATCTTCGTTTGATAAATACCAATCCACTGTTTTTTCTAATCCTTCTTCAAATTGTAAGGATGGAACCCAGCCTAATTCTTTTTGAAGTTTGGTGGAGTCAATCGCATAACGCAAATCATGACCTGCTCTGTCTTTTACAAAGGTGATTAGCTTAGCAGATTCCCCTTCAGCACGATTTAATTTTTTGTCCATGATTTTACATAGCAATTGTATCAAATCAATATTTGTCCATTCATTATGGCCACCAATGTTGTATGTTGTTCCCGTTTTTGCTGCATGATAAATAACATCGATTGCTCTTGCATGATCCTCCACCCATAACCAATCACGAATATTTTCTCCCTTTCCATATATAGGAATTGATTTATTGTTTTTGATGTTGTGAATAGAAAGTGGGATTAGTTTTTCAGGGAAATGGTGGCTTCCATAATTGTTAGAGCAATTCGAAATAACTACATCCATTCCATAAGTATCATGATAGGCTCTTACAAAATGGTCGGAGCTGGCTTTGGATGCTGAGTATGGACTGTGTGGGTCGTATGCTGTTGTTTCTGTAAACATTCCTGTTTCTCCCAGGGTTCCATACACTTCATCTGTAGAAACATGATAAAAACGGGGAGACCCCTCCCCAGCCCTCCCCGAAGGAGAGGGAGCTAGCCATGAACTTTTTGCTGCATTTAATAAATTTACAGTTCCGATGACATTTGTCATTACAAATTCCAATGGATTGGAAATACTTCTGTCTACATGACTTTCAGCAGCTAAATGAATTACTCCGTCAAATTTGTGAAGTGTGAAAAGTTCATTAATAAAATCAGCATCCGTAATATCTCCTTTTACAAACGAATAATTAGGTTTGTTTTCAATGTCTTTTATGTTATTTAGATTTCCAGCATAAGTTAGCTTATCCAAATTTATGATTTGGTAATTTGGATATTTATTTACGAATAAACGAACAACGTGTGAGCCAATAAATCCGGCAGCTCCTGTTATTAATATTTTTTTGCTCATTTTTATTTATTTTAAAATTACAACAGTCAACTTTTTATTTGTCACATTCATAATTCTCCATTTTGTTTCTCTGTCCTTGCCAATAATCGTAAGTAAATCATTGTGTAAAGTCCATTTTTCTTTGCTAAAGCTAATCGGGCTGCTTTCTGAGCTACACAGTATATTATGATATTCAGAAAATGTTTTATCAGGAGCAAGTTCTATTCCAGCTAACGCACCAGCCCATTGATATAGTTTATCTGTATGCTTAATTTTAGTAAAAATTAACGTATCGTTTACTTTCATATTATACAAATCAACTTCTGTGGTCCAATGGCCAATTATCTTTTTGCTAGATGCTTTAAATGAAAGCAAAAACACAGAAGAGAGCAGTATGAATGCAACTGTTTTTATTTTATTTTTAGCGAACACTGATTCGTAAATTGGTTTTGATTAGTAATTTGTAACCTAAAGGCTCCAGTAAGTCAAATTTTTGATTTTGCCTCTTAGAATACCTTTTACATCCACTAATATTCCTCCATCAGAAAGAATAGATTTGTAGTAGGCTTCATCAAGGCTAATGTATTCTTTGTGGTTTACTGCAACAACAACTGCATCGTATCCTTTTCCAACAGATTTTGCCAATTCAAAACCATACTCATGTAGTAATTCGGATGAGTCAGCATAAGGATCAACAACATCAACATGTACACCAAAAGATTTAAATTCTTTGATAACATCCGATACTTTTGAATTTCTAACATCGCTTACATTTTCTTTAAATGTAGCACCCATAACTAATACCCGCGATTCAGTTAAATTCTTTTTTGCGGCAATAATTTTCTTTACAGTTTGTTTTGCAACGTAAAAGCCCATCGAATCATTTACATATCGTCCTGAATTGATTACTCTAGCATGATATCCTAATTCTTCTGCTTTATAAGTTAAATAGTAAGGGTCAACACCAATGCAATGTCCTCCAACTAAGCCTGGAGAAAATTTTAAGAAATTCCATTTTGTTCCAGCTGCTTCTAATACATCGTAGGTATTAATTCCTATACGACTGAAGATGATAGATAGTTCATTCATCAATGCAATATTTACATCGCGTTGAGTATTTTCAATAATTTTAGCAGCCTCAGCAACTTTGATAGATGATGCTTTGTGAACACCAGGTTCAACAATAATTTTATATGTTTCAGCAATTACTTCCAATGATTCATCATCACAACCAGAAACCACTTTTAAAATTTTAGTAATGGTATGTTCTTTATCGCCCGGATTGATTCTTTCTGGAGAATATCCAACTTTGAAATCAGTTTTAAATTTTAAACCGGATATTTCTTCTAGCACAGGAATGCAATCTTCTTCTGTACAGCCTGGATAAACAGTAGATTCGTAAACTACGTAATCGCCTTTTTTTAATGCTTTTCCTACGGAGCGGGATGCACCAAGTAAAGGTTTCAGGTCGGGTAAATTGTGTTCGTCAATTGGAGTTGGGACTGCAACGATAAAAAAGTTAGCTGATTTTAGAATATCGATCGAAGCAGTGAATTCAATATCACATCCTTCAAAATCTTTTGAAGACAATTCTTGCGAAGGATCAATGTTGTTTTGCATCATCTTTACACGTTCTTCGTTGATGTCGAATCCTATCACTTTTGCTTTTTTAGCGAATGCCAAAGCAATTGGTAATCCAACATATCCTAATCCGATTACTGCGATTTTTGCTTCCTTGTTTTTAATTTTGTTGATCATAATTTTATGATTTTCTATCTGTATTTCTTAGTGAATAAATTCGTTCAATAATATCAACTACTTTTAATCCTTCCATTGCATTTGTAGTTAATGTAGTTCTTCCTTTTAGTGTGTCAATTACATTTGAAATTACTTGGGGGTGATTGTTTGCAGAACCTTTGTATGTTCCATAATCATTTGCTTCATTGGTTGGATCAAGATTTGGTAAAGTGTAATCTTTAATGTTGCAATGTTCTACCTGATCCATGTATTGTCCACCTACTTTCACACTTCCTTTGCTTCCAACAATGGTGATGCTGCTTTCTAAATTGCTATCCCAAACGGCAGTGGAGTAATTAATACTTCCCATTCCACCATTTACGAAATTGAAATTTACAAATCCACTATCTTCAAACTCCGTTAAATTAGAATGATTAAAGTCCTTGAATTTTGCTTGAATATCTTTCACATCGCCAAACATCCAATATAGCAAATCAATCCAGTGCGAGAATTGGGTAAACAATGTTCCACCATCCAGTTCTTGTGTTCCTTTCCAACCACCCTTTTTGTAATAGCGGTCATCTCTATTCCAATAGCAATTCAGCTGAACCATATACACATCGCCAATAGTTTTTTCTTCTACTATTTTTTTTAACCAAACCGATGGTGGCGAAAAACGATTTTGCATTACACAAAAAACAGTTTTGTTAACTTGTAATCCTTTGAAAATTATTGCTTCACAATCTGCTTTGGAGAGAGCCATTGGTTTTTCACATACGATATGTTTTTCCGCTTCTAATGCTAGTAAAGAATGTTTTGCATGCAATCCGTTGGGAGTACAAATATTTACAACTTCTACTTCAGGATGAGCGGCTAATAATTCTTCTGGTGAAGAATAAAACTTTTCTTTTAAATCACCTAAGTTTAATTTGTCAAGTGGAAGAGCGTCACATACAGCAACTAATTCGGCTTCTGAATTTCTTCGAACCATTTCAGCATGTCGTTTACCAATATGTCCTTGACCTATTACTGCGAACTTAATTTTACTCATAGTTTAATTACTTTACCATTTTCCAACTTGTATTGCTCTTTACTTTCCATACAAATTGCAATTCCATCCGAATCAAATTTTAAACGATGTCCGTATTCACTAATCCATCCCATTTGCTTTGCTGGATTTCCAACCCATAATGAAAAAGGCTGAACATTTTTTGTAACAACGGCTCCTGCTCCGATAAAAGCATATTCTCCAATATCATGTCCGCATACGATGGTAGCATTTGCACCAATGGTAGCTCCTTTGCCAACATGAGTTTTTGCATATTCATTTTTGCGATTGATAGCACTGCGCGGATTAATCACATTTGTAAAAACCATTGACGGTCCTAGAAAAACATCATCAGCACAAGTTACACCCGTATAAATTGAGACATTGTTTTGCACTTTTACATTTTTCCCTAAAACAACTTCTGGAGAAATCACCACATTTTGTCCGATGTTGCAATTCTCTCCCAAGGTACAATTGGGCATAATATGAGAGAAGTGCCAGATTTTGCTTCCTTTCCCAATTTTGCAACCTTCATCAATGATGGCTGTTTCGTGTGAAAAATATTCTAAACTCATTTTGTTAAATTATTTATATCATCAATATCTTTTGGTCTATTTGCCGATTTTTTTGCTACAATTAAATGATTGTAGTTAATTGTCCGAACTTTTAAGCCATCATCTTCAAAAAATTGTGATGATTTAAAACATTCATCAAAATCTAATCCTTTAACTTTTACTAATATATCTATACACACGGGAGGGGTGCCAAAAGAAAATACATCCCATGTTTCATGACTTAAAAAATTAATTTGACTCATATCAAATACCGGTAATCCGAATTTATTGAATGCACTCACTAATTTAAGATAATTAACTTCATCTCTTTTTACCCATATATCCATATCACCTGTTGTTCTTGAGTATCCATGGTATATTACTGAATATCCTCCAACGAGTAAATAGTCAACTTGATTCTCGTTTAATGCTTGAATAAAATCTCTGAAATCATCATAAAAGATATTTCCCATTAATTTCTTGATTTAACTGTGAAATAGTTTTTATTCATTTTTATTTCTTTGGTGTCAATCAATTTAAATGCAATTGAGTTTAAGTACATAGTGATTTTAAAACGTTCTTGCCATGTGAGCGTTCGGTAATATACTGCATGGTTACTTGTCTCTTCAACAGTGCCTGCTTTAAATGCTGTTCGGTTTAATTTATACATTTAATTAAAACTTCTGTGTTCTGTTTTATTTAATTCTTCTTTCGAAAGCGATTTAAAATAGTCGTAAGTAATTTTTAATCCTTCTGCTCTTCCTACTTTTGGCTCCCATCCTAAAATTGCTATTGCTTTTGTAATGTCCGGCTTGCGTTGTTTCGGATCATCTTGAGGCAAAGGTTTTGAAATCAATTTTTGTTTTGTTCCTGTGAGTTTGATAATTTCTTCACCAAATTCTTTGATGGTGATTTCACTTGGATTACCAATGTTAACAGGTTGAACATAATCGCTCATCAATAAACGATAAATGCCTTCTACTAAATCATCTACATAACAAAAGGAGCGTGTTTGTGAACCATCACCAAACATGGTTAAGTCCTCGCCACGCAATGCTTGTCCGATAAATGCAGGCAATACACGTCCGTCATTCAGTCGCATGCGCGGACCATAAGTATTAAAAATTCGGATGATGCGTGTCTCCACTCCGTGATAAGTATGATATGCCATGGTCATTGCTTCCATGAAACGTTTAGCTTCATCATATACTCCACGCGGACCAACAGGATTTACATTACCCCAGTATTCTTCTGTTTGCGGATGAACAATTGGATCTCCATATACTTCGGAAGTGGATGCAACTAAAATTCTTGCTTTTTTAACTCTTGCTAATCCTAATAAATTATGCGTCCCCAATGAACTTACTTTTAAAGTTTGAATTGGAATTTTTAAATAATCAATTGGAGATGCAGGGGATGCAAAGTGAAGGATGTAATCCAATTCACCTGGTACAAAAACAAATTTAGAAACATCGTGATGATAAAATTCGAAGTGCTCGAGTTTCATCAAGTGTTCGATGTTTTTCAAATCTCCTGTTATTAGATTATCCATACCTATCACGTGATATCCTTCTTTGATGAAGCGATCACAAAGGTGTGAACCTAAAAATCCTGCAGCTCCTGTTATTAATATTCTTTTCATGTTTTAGTTAAATATTTAATTTAGTTATTGGGTTAAATGGGTAAAGCCTGATTCGACTTAATAAACCATTTCCCTATTTAACCTTTCACAATTTCTCTTCCAATGCTTGAATAGAAATATCCAAGTTCTTTCATTTGATCTATTCCATATAAATTTCTTCCATCAAAAATGACTTTATTTTTTAATAGAGAAGATACTTTATCGAAATCAGGTGTGCGGAATAAACTCCATTCGGTTGCAATCAACAATGCATCTGCATTACGCAAAGCATCATATTCGTCCATCGCATAAGTAATTTTGTCGCCAATCAACTGTCTGACATTGTTCATTGCTTCTGGATCGTAAGCAGTAACAGTTGCTCCAGCTTTTAATAATTCTTCGATTAAATACAATGCCGGTGCTTCACGAATATCATCTGTATCAGGCTTGAACGCTAATCCCCATAAAGCAATCTTTTTTCCTTTTAGATCTCCTTTGAAATAATCTTTCATTTTTGGAATGATAATGGTTTTTTGTTTTTCATTAATTTCCATTACCGATTCTAAAATTTTAAAATCGTAATTTACTTCGTTAGCCGATTTTGCTAATGCTTGAACATCTTTCGGGAAACAACTTCCGCCATATCCAATTCCAGGAAATAAAAATCGTTTTCCAATTCTGTCATCACTTCCAATTCCAATTCGAACAGCATCTACATCTGCACCAACCAATTCGCATAGGTTTGCGATTTCGTTCATGAAAGTAATTTTGGTTGCTAAGAATGCATTTGCTGCATATTTTGTTAATTCTGCCGAACGCTCATCCATGAAGATGATTGGGTTGCCTTGACGAACATAAGGTTTGTAAAGTTCTTCCATTGTTTTTCGAGCTTTATCGGAACTTGCGCCAATCACAACTCTATCTGGTTTTAAAAAATCATCTACTGCAAATCCTTCGCGTAAAAATTCCGGATTGGAGACAATATCAAATTCTACTTTTGCGTGTTTTGCAACTGCAGCTTTAACTTTATCAGCTGTGCCTACTGGAACAGTGCTTTTGTCTACAATTACTTTGTAATCTTTTATGATTTTCCCTAAATCGTCCGCTACACCTAAGATGTAGCTTAAGTCTGCTGAACCATCTTCACCCGGAGGAGTGGGTAAAGCAAGAAAAATGATTTTTGCTTTTTCGATTGCTTCAGCAAGGTTAGTAGTGAAGGTTAATCTTCCTTGTTTGATATTGCGTTCAAATAATACATCTAAATGTGGTTCGTAAATAGGAACAACACCTGCTTGCATTTTTTGTACTTTTTCTTTGTTGATGTCAACACAAATAACATTATTACCTGTTTCGGCTAAGCATGTTCCTGTTACCAATCCTACGTATCCTGTTCCTACTACTGCTATGTTCATATTTTAAATTTGAAAATTAGTTGCAAAATTCTAATACTGATTCAGTGATGTATTTTAATGTTTCTTCATCCAGTTCGGTATGCATTGGTAACGACATTACACAAGCACATAGTTTTTCTGTGACTGGGAAATCTCCTGCTTTGTAGCGAGGGTCTAAATATGCTTTTTGCAAGTGCAATGGAATCGGATAATAGATCATTGCTGGAATATCTTTGCTTGCTAAAAATTCTCGTAAAGCGGTTCTGTCAACATCAACTAATTGCAATGTATATTGATGAAAAACATGATCAGAAAATTTTGTACGAGCTGGTGTTTTTAATTTAGGGTGATTCGCGAATGCTTTGTCATAAAAGTCTGCAGCCTTGTTACGAGCAGCAGCATAATTATTTAAATCGCGTAATTTTATTCTCAGGATAGCTGCTTGAATGCTATCCAAGCGAGAATTTACGCCAATTGAATCGTGGATGTATTGTACTGATTGACCATGATTGGCAATCATTCTTATTTTTGCTGCAAGTGCATCATCGTTTGTGAAAATTGCTCCTCCGTCTCCGTAACAACCTAAATTTTTAGAAGGAAAAAAAGAGGTGCAGCCAACTGTTCCAATCGTTCCTGCTTGTTTAGTAGAGCCGTCAGCCGATGTATATTTAGCGCCAATGGCCTGAGCTGTATCTTCAATTACATAAAGGTTATGCTTTTTAGCCAAAGCCATGATTGCATCCATATCAGCACATTGTCCGAATAAATGAACAGGCACAATCGCTTTAGTCTTTGGAGTAATAGCCTTTTCTATTGCATTCACATCAATTTCAAATGTATCAGGAACAACATCCACTAAAACTGGTTTTAATCCTAGCAGGGCAATCACTTCGGCAGTAGCAACGTATGTGAAATCGGCAGTTATTACTTCATCTCCGGGTTTCAAATCCAAGCCCATCATTGCAATTTGCAAAGCATCGGTGCCATTTGCACATGGGATAACATGTTTAACTCCAAGGAATTGTTCTAATTCGGTTTGAAATGCTTTTACTTCCGGACCATTTATGAATGCAGTGGTATCCAATACATTTTGAATGGCTGCATCCACCTCCGTTTTTATTTTTTCGTATTGACTTTTTAGGTCAACCATTTGAATTTTTTTTGCAGTCTTTGTCATGCGTTTTTACTGATTTAAATAAGAATGCGAATATAAGGAAAATATATAAATTCTGGGGGCAATTTTTGGCTCTGGGATTCGTTTTAAACCCTTATATTTACAAACATTTTTATCAAAATGAAGAAAGTCTATTTTTTAAGCCTTTGTACCGCCTTTTTAACATGTAATCTTATTGCACAAATGAGTGTAAAAGATTCCTCTATTTATACTCCATACGTTGGGATTGGCTTTGGTTATCAGCTATCAGCGGGCGATTTAGTCAAACGTTTTGGCAATAATTCTGCTATTTCTGGAAGTTTGGATTTTAAGACAAAAAAATATTGGATTTTTGGAATAAATGGAAGCTATTTTTTTGGGAAAGATGTGAAAGAGTCACTTTTTGACAGTATTGCTACTCCAAGCGGAGCCATCATCAATGGAAACGGAGAATTTGCCGATGTGAGATTGTTTGAACGTGGCTTTACAGCTTCTTTAACAGCGGGAAGAATGTTTTCATGGAAAAACCCAAATCCGAATAGTGGAATTGTTTTTAGTGTAGGTGTTGGATTTATTCAACATAAAATCAGAATTGAAACAATCGGAAACAATGCTCCGCAACTTTCTAAGCAATATAAAAAAGGCTACGATCGATTAACAAACGGACTTTTGTTGAGTCAGAATTTGGGTTATATGTATTTGAGCAGTAATCGCTTGGTGAATATTTATGTTGGTTTCGAGTGTATGCAAGGTTTTACGCAAAGTAGAAGAAGTTTTGATTTCGACTTAATGAAACAAGATACTGAAAAAAGATTGGACATTTTGTATGGCGGCAAGTTGGTTTGGATACTGCCTTTATACAAAAGAGCACCGCAAGAATTTTACACTTATTAAAACTCATCGTCCTCACCCCTGGCCCTCTCCCAAGAAGAGGGAGATGAACCCTGAAAAATGAAACTGCTATATAATGTAATTATTTATTTATACATCTTTTACATTCGTGTAGGCTCATTGTTCAACTCTAAAGC